>Ga0307929_1000509_pt1 | contig 37420 bp, 19 predicted proteins | sample AceLakmetage1330_FD_203160 | JGI IMG/M metagenome (GOLD analysis project Ga0307929, IMG submission 203160) | Saline water microbial communities from Ace Lake, Antarctica - #1330 | ecosystem: Environmental > Aquatic > Non-marine Saline and Alkaline > Saline | place: Antarctica: Ace Lake... | reverse complement strand
GTCGGATAAAACGGCAGTTTCATTTGCATATTAGTTAGATTTTGTTGCAAAACTACGACATTTTGTTTTGCGAGCAAAGGCTCCTAAACTATCTGGAAATCAAGCACAGGTCAGGAGGTCTGAAATTATGGCTTGTGATAATGCCAGCTTTAAATCATCCTTACCAGAAAAACAAATCGTCATTTTCTTTTCATACAAGCAAATACTTTATCGAAACCAATAACTGCCCAGGGCTCTATTCTCCGGTATTCATAATATCGGTTTGTTTGCTGATGGATTCCTCATGGATGGCTTTTAAGAGTTTGTCGATAAAGCGGTGGCTCAGGTCGCGCTCTTCACCTTTTTTAAGGCTGCTCAAAATAATGTCTTCCCAGCGTTTGGGTTGCAGGATAGTCATGTTGTTTTCCTTTTTGAAACGGCCAATGGCCTTGGCTACTTCCATGCGTTTTTGCATGATGTCGAGCATTTCATCATCCAAAAAACTGATCTGGCTGCGCAATTCTTCCAGGGTTTCTGCGGAGGCTCCCTCGGGTGCTACTTGCCGGATGACAAGGCTGTCGAGCAGTATTTTCAGGGCGGCGGGAGTGAGCTGCTGCTGCTTATCGCTCCAGGCCTCGTCGGGCTTGCAGTGCGATTCTATCATCAGGCCATCATAGTTAAGATCCATGGCTTTTTGCGCAATGCTTTGCAAAAGCTCCCGGTTTCCGGAAATATGACTGGGATCGCAAAGCAGGGGCAAGTCAGGCATCCTGCGTTTAAGCTCGATGGGAACCTGCCACATGGGCGGGTTGCGGTAAATGCTGTTTTCGTAGGCTGAAAATCCCCGGTGGATAGCTCCGATTCTACTTACCCCTACTTTTTGAAGCCGCTCTATCGCACCCGTCCACAGCTCGATATCCGGGTTAATGGGGTTTTTTACAAAAATGGGAATGTCCACGCCACGCAGCGCATCAGCAATTTCCTGCATGGCAAAAGGGTTTGCCGAGCTGCGGGCACCAATCCACAAAATGTCTGCTTCTGATTTTAGGGCAGCCTCTACGTGCCTTACGTTGGCCACCTCCGTGGAAACCTTCATTCCGGTTTCACTTTTAACTTGCTGCAACCAGCGCAAGCCTTTTGAGCCAACGCCTTCAAAAGATCCTGGCCTGGTGCGAGGCTTCCATATTCCGGCGCGAAAAATTCCGATGCCTAAATCTTTTATTTCATGAGCTGTTGCCAAAACCTGCTGTGAGGTTTCGGCACTGCACGGCCCAGAGATAATCAATGGTCTCACCCCATTTCCCAAACCCCATTGTTCGAGTATTTTTATTGTCCTTATCATCATTTCAGTATTTTTTTAATCTTATTCGACTTATTAATTAAGTCATCCATTCGTGCTCTGTCGCCTTCACTGATGGCATCTTTAAAATTTTTCAATTTGTTGATATATGTCTCTAAGACTTGAACAACGTTTTCGGCATTTTGCTCAAATATTGGCGACCACATTTCAGCCGAACTCTTTGCAAGGCGCACAGTTGAATCGAAACCGCCGCTGGCTAAATCGAAAATGTGCTTTTGGCTTCGTTCCTGATCGAGCACCGTAAGCGCAAGGGCAAAGGAGCTGATGTGCGAAATATGCGACACATAAGCTACATGGCGATCGTGGTTTGTGGAATCCATGAATGTTATCCGCATGTTCAAGGTTTCGTACATCCGGCGAACGGTGGCCAAAGCTCGAATATCAGATTCTTCGGCATCGCAAAAAATTACCGCTTTTCCATCAAACAAACCCGACATTGCCGCCCAGGGTCCCGAAAACTCTGTTCCGGCCATGGGGTGCGCAGCCACATAATTTTTGCGTTTAGGGTGGTATTTTACCAGGCGACAAATCATCTCCTTGGTCGAGCACATATCTGTTATGGCCTGCCCCTTGATACGATCCAGGATTTTGGGTATTAGTTTCAGGGCACTATCCACCGGCACAGCTACCATTATCAGGTCGCTTTGCCTGATGGCCTCATCCAGCGTTGCAATTTCGTCAACAATGCCAACATGCAAAGCCGTTTCAGCGTGGAGCTTGTTGTTGTCAACCCCAATTATTTTTCCGGCAAAGCCCCTTTTTTTCAGATCGATGGCTGCTGAACCACCCATCAATCCAAGACCTATAATTGCAATATTCATATTTTCAATTTGTTTTAAAATCGATTATTTTTTAGACAATAAAAGTAGCTCCTCTACATAAAATCAACACGTACTTTCTAACCTCTTTAGCACTTCCTTAAAAACTCCCTGTGCGCTACAAAGCGATATCCTCCCATACCTTTCTCCATTTTTACCAAATATCGCCCCGGGTGTAATAAACACTGATTTGCTGTTGAGATAGTGATCGGAAAAATCATAAGAATCCTTAAACTCCGGGGGCACTTTTCCCCACACAAACATTCCCGATTGTGCCTTATCATACTTTACCTTCAGCTTATCAAAAATATCCATGGCCATCAACTGGCGCACAGCATATTCGTCATTGATGGCTTTGTACCACTTGCGATCTTTGGCCAAAGCCTTAACTGCCGCCATTTGCATGGGTTTAAACATCCCCGAATCCATATTGCTTTTTATAGCCAGAATACACTTAAGGTATTCACTATTTCCGGCCACGCATCCAATGCGCCACCCAGCCATATTGTGCGATTTACTTAACGAATTAAGTTCGATGGCTACTTCTTTTGCTCCGGGAATCGAGAGGAGGCTCCTGGGTTCTTCATTTAATATAAAACTGTAGGGATTGTCGTTTACCACCAGGATTTTATGTTTTCTTGCAAAACCGATAAGTTCCTCAAACATTACTGTGGTAGCTTTTGTTCCGGTGGGCATGTGCGGGTAGTTTAGCCACAGAATTTTAACTTTTTCCGCTGCCAGCTTTTCCAGTTCATCAAAATCCGGCAGCCAGTTGTTTTCTTCACGAAGGTTATATTTTACAACTTCGGCCCCCACAATTTTGGCCACGGCATTGTAGGCGGGATAGCCCGGATCGGGAACCAGCACTTTATCGCCGGGGTTGAGAAATGCCAGCGAAATATGCATAATCCCCTCCTTTGATCCCATTAGAGGCAGGATTTCTGATTCGGGCTTGAGCCTTACATCAAAATACTGTTCGTACCATGTAGCAAAAGCCTGGCGGAGCTGTGGAATACCGGTGTAGCTTTGATAGCCGTGAGATTCCGTATTTCTGCTATGTTTTATTAGTTCATCAACACCATCATCGGGAGGCAACAAATCGGGGCTGCCAATGCCCAGGTTGATGATGTTCTCGCCGGCAGCCATTCGCTTTGCTATTTCGCGCAGCTTGGTGGCAAAATAGTATTCTTCGGTGCTGCTGAGCCTGTGTGCTTTTTCTATTATCATGAAAGTAGTGGTTAATCGTTAAGTGTCCCGAAAAACCAGAAATCTACGATTTCATAGTTTTTCGAGGATGCTCGCCCAAAGGGCGGCATTAATTGTTATTTGTTAATAGGCAAAAAGTCATTTGCATCGTGTCATTTATAGTGATTAGGCAGTGTCGTTATTTGTTTTCATATTTTCCGGCATAAAAAAAAAGCCCCGCTGTCCGCGAGGCTTTCTTGTGTTAAACAATTTATTTTTTATGCAAACATAGTAGTCCCCGCTATTTCCTGCTAAAGAAATAATAATAAGACCAATAATATGTTGCAGCAAATTTTATCATAATCGGCGGCAAATATAGTTTTTTTTGGAAAACGATAACCTTTTATTTCGCCAGTTCCCGTTTCCTAAAATCATAAACTTTCTTCGCGCCATAAGCTCCACCCAGTGCTACCAAAATCAGCAGTCCGCCACCAATGGGTGCACCGCCGCCAACGGGAGTGTTGGTGCCCGAAGGTGCTCCGCCGTTACCGTTGGGAGGAGGCGGGATTTGGGCGGAAAGGGTTGAGAAGTTTAAAGTTAAAATTGTAATGGTGATTAGTGCTGCGATTGATGTTTTCATGATATTATTGTTGTTTTGTGATGGTTGGTAGAGACGCGATGCATAGCGTCTTTACTTTCCGTTTAATTAAGCCAATCTCTCCGGCAAGTGCGCCCGCCTCCCCCCTAATGTCATTAAGTTAAGAAAACGGTCACATAATTTGCAGACAACCAATGCTATATGGGTTATTTGTATTATCTTTGCTTTGTTCAAAAAAACAAATAATTGCGTATGAAAAAAGTTAATTTTTTTGAAAAAATGGTAATGTTTGGCACGGAATCTGAAAAAATATTATGCCAAACTATTTAAGAAGCTATCTAAATTACTGGAAGATAGGGCTTTCATTGAAGAATACTCTACAAAAGATAAGGCCTTTTCCCGAGAAAGGATACTGTCTTTCAAAACCGTAACCCTTTTAATTCTACAACTGTTAAAATCCTCCCTCAAAACAGAGTTAAAAAAATTTCACACCACAGTTTTTAGAAAAGATGAAATCGTAAATTGGGCAGCAGCAATAGGAGATGTAAAACGCAGGACTGTTTTGCCCTTTCTCAGAGGTCTTGAAAAGACCAAATCGATAATAGAATCAATACAAGGATCATTCAGGGTCAATACTGAAGCTGTTCGCAAAGGACGGAAGTTCCCCAGGGACAAACATAAAAAATAAATAAAGAAAAGTGAATAGCCGAAAAATGATTATCAATTTATGTAAAGCTAAAAAACTCATCACCTTAAGCATATAACAAGCATAAATCCTGATTTGAGTGTGAAATGTTTTTTCATAAATGTCGCTTAGATTTTTTTTTGAGGCTTAACTTAATGACATTAGGGTAGAGGGGGAGGTGAATCGGGCGCGAAGCGAAGTGTTGCCGGGAGAAATCTTTTTTCTATTTATCCAATGATCTCAACTTTATTACCAGCATTTCACAGGCTGAAAGCCTGAAACATCACAGCAAAAAGATGCCACCCGAACACTTGCAGGCCGTATGTCTGCGACAGGTTGGACGGCAAATTTCTTCGGCATATAGTTATCTAATTTGGAGAATGGGTCTCTGTCCGATGTCCGATGTCCGATGTCCAATGTAAGATGTAAGATGTAAGATGTCCGATGTAAGATGTCCGATGTCTGATGTCTGATGTCCGATGTTTGATTTAAGGACACAGATGCTTCGACAAAGTTCGACTGTGCTCACCTGCCAAAGCACAGCACAAGAGACAAGGATTGCACGGATAAACACGGATTGTATCTGTTCGTAAAAAATCCGTCTGCTCGGGGTCTCGTGTTCCAATAAAATAATAATCGGGATGTAAAGACGCGATGGGTTGAGACGTAGAGACGCGATGGGTTGAGACGTAGAGACGCGATGCATCGCGTCTCTACACTGTGCTAACGATTACACCATTAACAATTACACCATTAACGATTAACCCCTCTACTTTTTCCCGTTGCTTGCCGGGATTTTTCAGCATAAAAAACAATCACAAATCCAATGAGGATAAAGGGAAGGCTTAGCCATTGCCCCATATTCAGCGTCATGGTGTTCTCGAAGGCTACCTGGGGCACTTTCAAAAATTCGATCAGAAAACGTGCACTAAAAAGCAAGATTAAAAACAGACCGAAGATAAAGCCGGGCTTGGGTTTTCCCTTGTTTTTCCAATAAATTCGGTGCAGGAGCAAAAAGATAAATAGGTAGCTCAGGGCTTCGTAGATTTGGGTAGGATGGCGGGGTACGTCATCGTAGGAGGTGAAGATAAAGCCCCAGGGCAAATCGGTGGGACGGCCAAATATTTCGGAGTTCATCAAATTGCCCAGGCGGATTAACATGCCCCCCAGCGCAACCACAATCACCACCCGGTCGAGCGTCCAGAAATACGTTTTGCCGGTGTTTTTGGAGAAGAGCCACAGCCCCACCAAAATACCCAGGGCTGCACCATGCGAGGCCAGCCCGCCATTCCAAATTTTAAGGATTTCGAGGGGGTTGGAAAAATAATAATCAGCCTCATAAAAAAGAATATGCCCCAGACGCGCCCCGATAATGGTTGCCACAAACATGTACATGGCCAGCTTGTCGAGCATTTTGATGGCCACCTGCGGATCTTTAAATTCGTTTTTGAAAACGCGTGTGAGCACGAGGTAACCAAAAAAGAAAGCAGCGGCAAAAAGTAAACCGTACCAACGCACTGTTAGCCAAGAGCCTGGAAAAATCTCGGGATTAACACTCCATTCGATAAATTGTAAGACCATTTGATTAATTTTTCGCAAAGATAGATTTTCTTATTTTTGCCAAAACAATTTAGATATTACTAACTAAACGTAAGCTACCTTGGCTATTATTGGATCGATCATAAAGCGCGCTATTGAGCTACGGAGCTTAAGCAACAAGGAAAATCAAAAGCGATTTGATGCTTGTAAAGCCCAACAAGTCGTGCTCAAAAAACTCTTGCGCAAAGCCCAGTACACCCATTTTGGTGAAGCCCATAATTTTTCGGAGCTACTGCGTTCCAAAGATTTGGTCAGGGATTTTCAGAAACTGGTTCCGGTACACGACTACAATGCTATTTTCCGTAAGTGGTGGTATCGTTCGCTCAATGGTGAAGCCTTCGTTACCTGGCCGGGAAAGGTCAAGCACTTTGCGCTAAGCTCGGGTACCTCCGAGGCATCGAGCAAGTATATCCCCGTAACCGGCGACATGCTTCGCTCGATACAAAAAACCAGCGTGCGTCAGTTGCTCTCGCTGGCTCAATACAATTTTCCACCCGAATTTTTTGAGAAAGGAAAGGGCATACTCATGCTGGGCGGCAGCACGCACCTGCAATACAACGGCACCTATTATGCCGGCGACCTCTCAGGCATCACCACCGGAAACATCCCCTTTTGGTTTCAGGTTTTTTATAAGCCCGGAAAACGCATCTCCAAAGAAAGAGACTGGAGTACCAAGCTGGACGAAATTGTAAAAAATGCCCCAAACTGGGACATTGGTGTTATCGTTGGCGTTCCGGCCTGGCTGCAGATTTTGCTCGAACGCATCATCAAACAATATAACCTGAATAATATCCACGAAATATGGCCCAACCTCTCCATCTATGTTCATGGCGGCGTGTCGTTTGCTCCCTACATCAAAGGCTTCGAGCGGCTTTTGGGTCATCCGCTCACCTATATGGAAACTTACCTTGCCTCCGAAGGTTTTATTGCCTACCAAAAACGTCCGGGCGTGGACTCGATGCAGATATCCTTGGATACGGGTTTGTTTTTTGAGTTTATCCCCTTCAACGATACCAATTTCGATGACGAAGGAAACATAAACGAAAATCCCGAGGTACTTACCCTTAGCGATGTGGAAGAAGAAAAAGAATATGCCCTGCTCATTAGCAGTAACGCCGGTGCCTGGCGCTACCTGATTGGGGACACTATAAAATTTACATCCAAAAAGCTCTACGAGATACGAATCACCGGACGCACCAAACATTTCCTAAGCCTGTGCGGTGAGCATCTTTCGCAGGAAAATATGAACCGCGCCATCGAAATGGCGAGTAATGATCTGAACATCGACATCCGCGAGTTTACCGTTGCCGGCATCAAACACGGCTCTATGTTTGCCCACAAGTGGTTTTTGGGTACCGATGATACGATCGATGCCGAAGAAGCCAGGAATATAATCGATGATAATCTGAAGCAGCTCAACGATGATTATCGTGTCGAGCGCATTGCTGCCATCAAAGATGTGATTGTGGAAGTGCTGCCTTCCAGGGTATTTTATCAATGGATGCGCGACCATGGCAAGGAGGGTGCTCAAAATAAATTCCCCCGGGTAATAAAAGCCCGCCAATTGGACGAATGGGAGGCTTATGTTGGACAATTTAAAAAACAGCACGCATAGCTGCGCTTTATGAATCCATTAATCGAAGGCGCAATATTAGGTTCAACTTTGGCGGTGCTCTTAGGGCCGGCTTTGTTTGCACTGGTACAAACAAGTATTCATCGTGGTTTCCGCTCGGGTGTGTTTCTTGCAGTAGGTATTTTCTTTAGCGACATCACGCTGGTATTTTTGTGCTTCATCGGTGCCCTACAAATTATTTCGAGCGGTCAAAACCGTTTGATTTTTGGCATTATTGCGGGTTCGATACTCATAATATATGGTGTGGTGACTTTTGTACGCCATGTAAAATTGGGCAATGGCAATGGCAAAGGTAACGGCAGCCCAAAACCCGCCTGGTACACATTTATTCTCAAAGGCTACTTCCTCAATGTGGCCAATCCTTACGTATGGCTTTTCTGGATGACGGTAACCGTTGGCGTTACTTCCGATTATGGCGACAACACCCGCTCGACCATCCTCTTTTTTTCGGGTGCCTTGTTTATGGTTTTGCTTACCGATATTTTGAAAGCCTTTGTAGCCAAAAAAATCAAAGGCATCTTAAAAGAATCGAACTTAAAAAGGCTGAATCAGATAGTAGGGGTCTTACTTTTCTTTTTTGGGATTGTATTAATCGCCCGCGCCCTCATGTCGTATTATTAGCCGGTTTATATACTCTCTTTTTGACTAAAACCTAAGTGCTTAATATCGCTGCGGCTTTTCGGCATCGGCAAGCGGAGTGTCGGGATTATTACACGATCTTAGCGAATGCTTTACTTCAGTCAGGTCATCAAGTTTGGTTTGGTCATTAATTTCATCCTCTTCCTTTAACTTACTTTGCTCCGATGCGTATTCCTCTTTGCTAATTACGCTACGCATGTAATTATCTTCCACAGCCTCTTCAACCTTGCGGGGATAGGGTTTTTGTTTTACCTTATCTTTTTTTGTATCAGGTGGGTAATAATTCAAATCAAGGCAATAAATACCAAAAATGCACTAAAACTTCAGTACGCATCACCTTCTTTGATACATTTGCAATCGAAAATAAATTTATCATTGACATGGCAAAAGATAAAATTTACATTAAGGACTGGTTTGATTATCATCCCTACGATAAGCCTGTAAAAACCGATTTTTACTATCTTAAAATTTGTAATGAGATAAATGATGTTTTAAGCGGATTAGAAAATATGTTGTTCCTGCAGCAACCCGAAGAGGATCGAAAAGAACTTTCGTTGCTGCTTACCTGTTGGTTTGAAGACCTTGTTTCTGAGCTTGGAATATGGAATGCGTTCACCCAAAATCATTATCGTCTGTATGACAAGTATCTGCCATTTTACCTCAATGATGAAGCCGAGTATTTTGATGGCGAGATCAATCCCCAGGACATCAATTTTTTGCTCTGGTATTATTTAAACATGATTAATATTAATGACACTACTATTTCGTCTGATTCCGAACTCTTAAGTATTGTATCGGAATTAATCTTTGTGTTACTCGATAATGCCTGGGATGATGCGCCGGCAAACGAGCAAATGAAATCCTTTTTCAATATTTCAGGTGATGCTGATTTTTATGCCGTCCGGTTTGCTATCGACTGGCTTGTACTCAACTCCTATCTGTTTAAATATATTGGCCGGGAAAATGAGGAAACCAAGCTCGTGATAGCAAGAAATCTTCATAATGATAAGGATTTTCCGAACGAAAACATCGATCACATTCTGTTTAGGATGCACGATGACAAGGTTCATCAAACCATAACACATCTCATGGCTATGAAAGGCAAAGAGTGGCTTGCCTGGACATTGGGCACTGCGCATCCCCTACACAAACCCTTGCTCGAAATGAGTGATAAAAAAGAGGGGCGATACCTTTTTGAGGGTGAGGATAAAAAATCGCTTCGCTTTAAACACATCGCCTCGGGCAAAATTTTGGACGTAACGAAAAAATCGATGGACAATAACAACTTTGTTCCCGGTAAAACAGTGCTCAATACCGCTTTGGTGCTGTGGAAAGATGAATGGTGGTATTCGGGGATTTATATTCAAAATGAGATGGATGACAAATTGCTGCTTGAAGAAACGGCCAACCCCTATTATGCCGCACTTTTTGCTGATAAGAATATTCAGCATGAATTCCTGAACGAACAATACGAATCTTTCCTTGAATTTAATAAGCATAAGCCCGTTTGGTTTGCCAGCGACCCGAAGGATTTAAATCGTTTTATGGAGAGGTTTATAAGTTTTCACAATGAAAAAATTGATATAGAAAACGGGACAAAACCGCCAAATATGGAAATCGATAGCGATGGTAAAATGCTGGGCGAAACAGATACAATATCCCCTGGCCATACAATCTTGTTTTTCAATAAAGACAAGGGCATCGAAATTATGTCTTATGCCGAATATGTACCTGACAAAAACAACCCTTGCTATAATCCTGATGCCGACCCAAAAATTACTGCCGAGATGATTTTCGATACTTCGGTGTCCAAAGATTTCATCATCTACCTCATTGAAAACTATAAAATTCTGTTTCAAATATTTAGCAACGATCACGAGGATGCAATCCTGAAGAATAATCTGGACTTCCTCTTGCGCTTTTACAAAAGAGAAGATTACCACCGCCAGTCACAGATTTCCTTGGTTTAGGTTCGGCAGGTTCGGTAGGTTCGGCAAGCTCACCTGCCAGGATGGTTCGGCAGACGTGGTTAAAAAAACAAGTAAAGAAAATTCATGAATTTTCTCAACCAAAAAACAAGAATCTTGAACACTAAAAAAGAATTAAACTGGGGAATTTTGGGCGCGGGAATTATTGCCCACACCATGGCTGATGCCCTCAAAAATACACCCGGAAATCGTTTGGTGGCGGTGGCATCCAAAACGACTGCCCGGGCGCAGACCTTTGCTGCTAAGCACGGCGTGCCCCACGCATACGATTATCAGCACTTGCTCGACAGCACGGAGGTGGATGTGGTTTATGTGGCCACTACGCACAACTTTCACTACCAAAATGCGCGACTGGCGCTGGAGCATGGCAAGCATGTGTTGGTCGAAAAGCCTTTTACGGTAAATGCTGACGAGGCACAAAAACTCGTAGAGCTGGCACGTGCCCGTAAATTATTTCTGATGGAAGCCATCTGGACACGGTTTTTGCCTGTTATGAAAATGCTGAAAAGAAACATCGCTGATGGCGAGATTGGCCAGGTGCGACAAATGACGATTTCGTTTGGGGGTTTTGTAAGTCCCGAGTACAAAGAACGGCTCACCAACCCTGCCCTTGCTGGCGGCGTTACCCTCGATATGGGCATTTATCCCATTTCGTTTGCCTGCTATTTGCTGGGCGAGCTGCCTGTTGAAATTCGTTCGATGGCGCAAATGAGTGCCGGCGGCGTGGACGAGTTGGCCAGTTATATGTTTCGCTTTCCCTCGGGCTGCCTGGTTTCGATAAGTACCAGTTTTAATTTGAAAATGACCAACGAGGCCATCATCTATGGCGCAGAAGGCTATATCGTTTTTCCTGAGTTTGCAGCAGGCCAAGGTTTTACGACCTATAAACACGAAGGTACGAATACGATTAGTGATGAAACCGTTTTTAACGAAAACAGACCTTACCACGGTTTTGAATATCAGCTTGCCGAAGTTGCGCATTGCATCAAGAGCGGAGCTTTGGAAAGTAAAATAATCCGCCTGGATGAAACCATCGCCATTATGCAAGTTATGGACAACATGCGTCAGGATTGGGGACTGGTTTATCCTTTCGAGAAATCGTAGTTAAGCCAATGTTAAGCCCCGAATAAAGCAGTATGATTTTAGATATAGACCCGTAGAAAGGCGAATATCAGAATTAGGCCGTACGAATCATAATTAGCTAAGTATCTAAAATTTAAACTTATCTTAACAAAATAGTAAGGCTATAATTGGAAATAGTGCTAATTTTGCCGCAAAAATATTTAACTTTAAATCGAGAAAATTATGAGCAACGACAAATTGAGAGAAGCATGTGCAGCAGCTTCGGAATCGATCGAGAAACTGGACGATCCTAAGTTTGCTGACGTGAAAGAAAAACTGGACTTCTGTATCGGCAGTTACGACTTCGACAAAAATCCTGAAGGCCTTTACGAGTATGGCGCAAAAGCACTGACTGAGCTATCAGCCTACAAAAAGAAAAACCCTCGGAAAATCAACAAGAAGGTGCTTACCAACCTCGAAAAAGCATTGGCCGAATAAACGTATTGACCACCGATTGCCCTTTAAAAAATCACGCCCTTAATTGGGCGTTTTTTGTTTGCCTTCTCCAGTTTTTCTCTCACACGATCCTATCATTATACAGAAACTCCAATTTATTATTGCCTATAAATGGAAAGCCTGTGATAGCGGGGAAAAACGCATAAATTCTTTATTAATAATTGAGGCTTTAAAAGCGCAGTTAAAAACCCATTAGGAATCCTGACATAGCCCACCCTGGCTTACGATTTCTAACAGCCTGAATTTATACTCTTTATAAATTTTAACACAAGTGCAACGGCTATGGTAAAACCTATAATTTTGCTGTTATCATTTTAACAATGTTTGTTAGTAAACAAAAACAAAATCACTACATAAACAGCTAATAATGCACAAGATAAGTAAACATCCCATTTTGGAAGTACCCCAGGTTGAGAAAATAACTTTTACCTACAACGGAAACACAATAGAAGGCGAAAAAGGCTTCACCATCGCTGCCGCCCTGCACCAGGCGGGGTTTCCGGTGCACAGCCACAGTTTGCGCAACCGCAACCGCTCGCTGGAATGCGGCATCGGGAAATGCGGTGCCTGCGAGATGCTCGTGGACGGACGCATAAAAAGGATTTGCATCACCAAGGTGGACGACATTAAGGAGGTGCGCGAAATACCCAAGGACTACACGCCCCGGCGCGAAGCAGTGGACGAAAACGAAGCCGTGAAAGTTTACAAAACCCAGGTAGTAATTGTGGGTGCCGGACCAGCCGGTTTGGCTTGTCGCGAAGAGCTTAACAAAAACGGGATACATAATATCGTGGTGGATAACAACGATAAAATTGGCGGTCAGTTTTTGATGCAGACCCACCAGTTTTTCTTTTTCGAGAAAGAGAAAAAATTTGGCGGTATGCGTGGCTTCGATATTGCCGAAACCCTTGCCGGGGATGATCATAGCGGTATTTTCCTGGATTCGACCGTGTGGGATATTCTGGAAGGCAAACGCCTGGCGGTAAAAAACATTAGCACCGAAGAAATTTATTACATCGATGCCGATTTCCTGGTGGTTGCCACGGGGGCAGTTCCCTTTTTGCCGGCATTCGAAAACGACGATTTGCCCGGAGTATTCACCGCCGCCGTTGTACAGAAAATGATGAACAGCGAGTTTACCCTTCTCGGTAAAAATATACTCACGGTTGGCGCAGGAAATATCGGCTATCTCACTTCTTACCAATTAATGCAGGCGGGAGCTAATGTTAAGGCCATTGTTGAAGCACTGCCCCACGAAGGCGGTTTCCCGGTGCAGGCCAACCGCGTGCGTAGGCTCGGCATCCCCGTAATGACCTCCAAAATATTGTTGAAGGCCATCCCCAACGATGACAACACGGGCATTGTGGGTGCCGTGATTGCCGATTGCGAAAACTTTAAAGCCATCCCGGGAACGGAACAAGTAATTGATGGCATTGATGCCATAAATATTTGCACCGGTCTGGTTCAGGACGATCAGTTACTAATAAAAGGAAAAGAAATATTTGGCCGCAATGTTTATGGTGCCGGCGATGCCATCCGCATTGGCGAGGGAACCAGCGCGGTACTTCGCGGCAAACAGGTGGCTTTTGAAATATTGGAAGATGTGGGTGCCCGCTACGATTATGATGCCTACCTCGCCGTTTCTAAAGAATATATCGACTCGCAGCAACATCCGGTAAGGGTTATCGAGAAACCTTTCGAACCTACGCCCGCACGGATGACAGAGAAACCTTTCGTGATTATCGATTGCCTTTATGGTTTTGCCTGCAACCCCTGCGAGTTTTCGTGCCCTCATGGTGCCATCACCAAAACCTCAACCAGCACCGTTCCCCACCTCGACTTCGACAAATGTATCGGATGTATGCAATGCGTTTATCAATGTCCCGGTCTGGCTATTTTTGGATATAACCTTAAAAAAGACTGGCTGTTTCTGCCCATCGAATATGAAGCAGCCGAAAAGGCAGAGGTTTTCCTGGTGGATAACAACGGGAAGAAATTGGGCGAGGGTGTGATTGAGAAAATATTGATGAAGCCCAACAAAACGAATGTTGCCCGTGTGAAATCGCTGGATGTGCATGGTGAAGATTTGACCAGTGTCCGTGGTTTCATCGTTAAAGAAAACTATCCCGAAAAGGTAGTGCTTAAAGCTAATCCAGAAGAGGTGATTGCTGAAACGTATATTTGTCATTGCGACGATGTGAAGCTGGATGAGATTATGGATGTGATTGGCGACCGCAAGTTTATTTCGGTGGATGAAGTGAAACACACTACACGCCTGGGGATGGGTGCCTGCCGTGGGAAACGCTGTATAAAAAGGCTTAGACAAGCCCTGGCCGGAACCGGTATTTCGGTGGTTGGCGAACCCACACCACGCGGGCCGCTATCGAACCAGGTTTCGCTGGGCGAGCTTTATCCCAAGTCCAGACCCGAAAAGATTATCACCCACATCAACGATGGCCAGCCCAAACGCATCGCAGTAAAATCGCTGGTTGCCGGTGGTGGAATTGGCGGCAGCGCTTTGTTCCGCTACCTCGCCGAGGAAGGTATGAAACCCGTGCTGATAAACTTTGGGCGTGGTGCCTCATGGCGCAATATTGCCGGTGGTCGTCCAAACTTCAGTTTACCAGAACTTTCGGAAATAGCAGAGAAAAATCTCGATATTTTCAAACAACTGGATAATATACACAACATCGACTTCCGTCCCATCGACTATGTAACTTTTGCCCATGACGAACAAATGTATAAAGCCCTCGAAGCTTCCATGGCCTGGTCGGATGCGGAAATGATAGCACCCAAAGATTTCAAAAACCGGATTTCTCCCTTCTTCAACCAAAACCTGAAAACATACCAGGCGGCATTGATAACCCACAACTGCTGGCAGGCAACGCCCGGAAAAGTAGTTGACCTTATCAGGCAACTGGGCATAAACAGTGGTGGAAAAATTGAAGAAGATTGCGAGCTGATAGATGTACGCAAAGAAAACGGGAAATATATTGTATTGGTAAAAACCCATGATAAAACGTATATCGAATATGAAACCGAATATTTCATCAACGCACTGGGACCGCAAGGCGATAAATTTGCCAAAAAGCTGGGCATCGAAACGGGTATCTATCCCGTGAAGCATCAGGCTTTTATTACCCGCAGGCTTCCATTTTTAGGGAAAGACAACATCCCCTTGCCTATGCTTATCGATCGCCGAAAATATAAAGGATTTGTAGCAGTATATGGACAGCAGTTGGCCGAAACAGGCCAGGTTATCGGTTGTGCCTCACCACAAATAGAACCCCTGGAAACCGATAAAAATCTAAAAATTAATTCCAAGGACTTCCTTGAGATTGTTTCCGAAATATTCGTTGACTGGCTTCCCGAACTATCTTCGGTAGGATTCCAGGCTGTGTGGGCGGGATATTATGTGGAACCCCGCATGATCCTCGATCCTGATGCAGGTTTGTTTATTGGCTTGCGCGGACAGGGCTTTATGCTGGGTCAGTATCTGGCCAAAATGTACGTGGATAAGTTGGTTGGGAAACCTGTGCCTGCATATTTCGACAGGCTTACGCTGAAAGGTGACGGGCTGCTGGAGAAGGCGTTTAAGTAGGGATTATGTTTAAATTTGCTTTTAGAAAAATATACGATTTCAGATTAACGATTTCAGATTTAAGATCTTGGTGATAATCAACAAAATCTCAGATCCCAGCATGTGTGGGATTAATCTTAAATTAAAAACTTGTCAACTCTATTGACAAGCAATAAATACATTTTATTTCAAGATTGAAAATATTAAAACCCTGATGGTGTAATGCCTTCAGGGTTATTTTTGTTTGGTGCATTTTGGAAAAAGAGATAATTGTTGGCGATCGAATTGATAAATAAGACTGCTTTTTAACTTTCAACCCTGAATATTATCTGAATTCATAAACCCTGACTTGTCGTAGTTGTTGTGTCGTATAAACATGGTGAACCTTCGTGTCTTGGTGTCTTCGTGGCTATTTCTTATAAAATGCCACGAAGACACCAAGGCACCAAGAAACACAAGGAAAAAATGGACAGGTCAAAATTGTTGCCTGAGACTGATCCTTTTATCTATAATCTTATCTTCCGGATCTCTTCTGCAATCCCAAATCATGATAATTAAAATCACTTGGTCGAATATAAATCAAATCCAAACGAGCTTCGATTGACCAATTTATTTTGAGCTGTTGCATCCGAAGTAAGGATTCGGATTTCTTTCTCGTTACTGAAAATACTCTGGGGTTCTAGCCCAGCTTCACCTATTCCGATTGATGTATTAAAATGTAGTACAAATCGGTTTGGGTTGTCATTTGATTCGGCAGTAAAGGTAAATACCGGATTTTTGGTAAGTTCCTGCAAAGCAAAAACGAGTTTTGCTCTGCGCTCACTTATCGCAATAATTCGAGCAAGATCTCAACTTCTCCCTCTTTCTATGGTTAATCTGCAAACCAGATTTCACTTTTAGTGTTGGCTTTGTTCAGCCTAATGGATCAAGACTATTACAACAAAAAAACTTTTTTATTCAATAATCCATTTCTTGTAACAATACTTACGATATAGTATCCGGCAGGCACATTTAAGTCTATTTGTTGATTTGTGTTTTTATTAAGCGCTGATTTGTGAACAGATTGTCCATAAATATTTACTACCCTAATATCTCCTACCTGATTATCGTCATTGTAAATATTAATGATTTTGTTTGATGACCAAACCCGTAGATTGTTTATGGCGTTTTCACCAATGCTAGTTACCTCTTTAAAATGAAGGAAAAATCGCCCTGTACCACTTTCAGTTACTAAAGTAGTATAGCTGTCTTCCTTTAGATTTGTTACATTATTTCCCCTGATATCTTGCAAATAAATTGGGTAGCCTTCCATTACATCTGCGTTTATGCTAAACTCACACAGTGTGCTTTCCGCTACATCTATACCAACTGGGACAATGATACTTTCAATATCATTATCAGGTAATGCCTGTATAGCAAAATCAACTCCAATATCCTCTACAAGACGCGTATAAAGTGCAATGTTTGGATTGCCCTTTAATTTACCAGCATCGTATGATGGATCTAGACCTAAAGTCATGTTTGGCAAAAATGCAATGGTAGTTGTGTTTGCTCTATTTTCAGCATCTTTAACAAATAATTTAAAACGTGGCGTATTATCATCATTGCTGTTTTTGAAAAAAGGTGCTGTGCCATGTTTACGTATATCCGTATTAAAATTAACTGTTGAAGTACCAACAGCTTTTTTTACAATCATAAACCCCTGTCCGGGTGCGGCAAATTCAGCACCAGAGGCATTACTTACAGTATAATAATCATCTCTATCACCCTCATAATCTGCTTTTTCATTCCATAAATACACACCACCATAAACAGCATCAAATAAGCTACTATTATCCGCTATAAAATTATTATCACTATCTGCATCATCATTTAATGCTATTGTAGAAGTAAATGGGTTTCCTATAAGGTTAGACCCTTGATTGGTACTTGCCAATGTTTTGGTAATATTTATACTCTGGTTTGAGGTATATGGTACTCCAATAAAACTAATCGTTTTATCACCGGAACCACTATAGCTCATGGCATATCCTTGTGATTCCACAAAACTATTAACAGTATAAGAAATATCCGTGGGGTTATTCAGAATATCAAACCAAATTCCGGTATAACCACCATCAATTCCATCTTCATCCCACCAGTAAAATTGATCGATATCGGCATCTGTACCGGCTGTTAAACCCAAAAATTCATTAAAAACCCTGGTGTCGTTTACAGGTTCAGATATATAATGCCATTTACCTTTAGTTAAATAACGTTCAACCGTAACATCTCTCGTTGCTGTTCCTTCAACAATAAGAGACCCGGTGCCGGTTGCATCGCTCTTTACAGTCAGTGTCGCATCTCCAACCAGTGTAAGATCGTTGCAGCTTGCTATTCCTGTAAAGCCAATTTCAGGGTCATTGTTATTGGCTACATCGGGGATATTTACATTTGAAACATCCGAAGGTGAACCAACGGGTGTCCAGTTCTTAAGGGTAGCCCAGTCCGAGCTCTCCGATCCGTCCCAGATGTAGGTAGTAACTTCTGAAGCAGAAAGGGTGTTTTTCAGGGTTCCTTCAGAGGTCGGGAAATTGGCAATCTCCACATTTGAAATTTTCACCCACTTTTCAATCGTACTTGCATCTGACCTTCCCCATTCATATAGGGTTGTGGTAGGTACAGAATATGTTAGTTGTACTAAAGTATTTTCATCGTTATTGTTAAGTTCAGTTTCCAGATAATGCGTTGCTATACTTGCATAGCAACCACTTCCCCCTGTCTGAACGAAATCGTAAATCCTTTCTATTGCGGTCGGTTTCCAGGTCGGAGCTCCACCAATAGTTACTGCAACTTCCAGGGCTGTTGGATAAGTTGTCCCGTCTGTGTTGAAATTAATGGTGGTAAATTGATTTCCGAATGTATATTCGGTGCCCGGGCTAAATGTGTGTTCCCTTCTTATAATTCCTGTAACATCTCCAACACCGGATGTTGTGGCATTGGCCCCCATTGTCAGGGTTTTCATTACAGAGCCATCTCTCATATCCAGAGAGCCTGCTGTAGTTGACGGGTTTGCGGCAGATAAACTGAGTGTACCATCCACAGTGAGATCACCCAAAGATGTTACTCCGGCTAAGCCGTTGATCGTCAAATTGCTGATATTTCCTGTGAACAAAGCATCTGGCAAAATAATGGCATCATCATAATTTGAGAAAATGATGTATGAAGCAGGATCAGTGGCGTCAATACTGCCACTCGTTCTCGTGGGTGATGTTCCGGCCAAAATCAATGAATTATCCACCAGATCCAGGTCACCATCCGTCAGGCTTAAAGAGCCATTGATTGTTATATTCTGATTGCCCAAAGCGACACCACCTGACCGGTTAATGACGAGGTTGTTGATTGTTGGAGCCGCAGTAAAAAGATTATCCGGCAGGGTAATCAGGGCGGATCCTCCAAAACTCAATGAAGAGAAGGTACTTGTTTCAATATAACCTGAAGTCTGACTGATAGTTCCGCTAATTCCTAAAATAACGGAGCCAAGATTAAAATTACCCGCGATCAGTGTAAGTGCATCATTTACGTTGACATCCATATACATGTCAACACCTGCTGTATTATTTATCGTAAGATTTTCAAAGCTTGCTCCACTTGCACCATACATATTTTGAACCTGTGCGCCATTAAGTGTAATGGTTTTCCCGGAGCTTGGAGTGAACGTTCCTGCATTATCGAAGTGTCCGCCCACTGTATGGTTAAATGCCCCCGTAGTAAAGCTTGCCCCCACTTGAATTTCCAGTTCACCACCGATAGTTAATGCTGATGCCGCAGTGGCAGATGCTGTTCCAGTTAAAATGAAATCGTTCAAGATGTTTAGTGCTGTGGTGGGCATCGTTTTGGTTCCGCTTCCACTAAGAATTAAATTATAGTACCCACTATTGCCCCCAATCCCTGTCGGATTAACTATGTCTTGATCTGCCCCATTCCATTCAACTGTATTATCGATGGCTGAAAAATCGACAAGACTGGTCGCGCTTGCAGAGCCTGTGTGTGCAATTCGCAAAACACTTCCATGGGCAGGTTGAAAAGTTGTATTTGCACCTACTGAAATATCATAGAAATTAGTTGTCCCGGCTATTGTCACAATATCGTCGGAAACCCCATGATCAAAAAGCACTTTTCCTGTTCCGGGATAAAATGTTCCCTGGTTTATCCATGCCCCTCCCGCACCCGAAACAGTTATGCTGTATGAATTGGCAGTAATGGAAGCACCAGTCTCAATTTCAATGCTTTTTGCCACAGCATTTGCTGTTAACGATGGGTAATTTGGTGATTCTCCTGATAATAAAGGTATTAAAACATCATCTTCATCATCAGGGACAGTTCCTGCAGACCAGTTGTTTCCATTGCTCCAATCTGTATTAGTTCCCCCAAACCATGTATTTTTTGTGAGCACTGAATAAGCCATTGTAACTTGTGAATCGTCTAAGACGTCTGTTACTGCAGCACCAAAAGTAAGCCCTGTAACTCCAATGGAATGATTCACAAAATCCTGGTTAGACTTTCCATGTTCATGGGGTGAACCAGTTGTAAATTTATGCCAGAAAATAAGTTTTGATTCGTCATCATAAGTAGCATCCAGTTCAGATAGCAGGTAACGCATATTGATATTGGTTTGTGCAGTAGAAGAGTTATCTGAGCAGGAAAGTTTGTAGAGTCTTTTTATTTTCCCATCTGGTGATGGTGTCCATGGTGTCCATCCCGCGACAGCACCTATACTTATTTCTACACTTATCCAGGTTGGCTTTGTGTTGCCGTCTATAAAAGTAAATGTTGTATATTGGCTTCCAAATGTATATTCGGTATTTGTGTCAAATATATGTTCCCTCTTAACAATTCCGGTTACGTCACCAACTCCGATAGTTGTTGCAGCACTTCCCATATTCAAAGTAAAAGCAGCCATATCTACACTTCCTTTGATATCCGATGGATTTGCACTTTCTAAATTCAAAATCCCATCGATAGTTAAATCGCTACTTGCAGTAAGTCCTGCACCATTTATCATCAGCTTATTTATGTTTCCGGTAAACAGTGATGCAACCAATGTAATTGCTGATGAATTGGTAAATTCTAATGTTGCCGATGCATTGCTGGCATCAATATTTCCACTTGCGCGTGTTGGCGAATTACCAGAAATGGTTAATGTATTTGCTCCCAGCGTCAATGTTCCATCAGTTAGGGCCAATGTTCCGGCAACACTAAGCGCTCCGCTCAAGGTAATTCCACTAGCCCGGTTTACCGTCAGGTTATTAAGCGAAATACCCGGCAATGTAGTACTGGCTCCACTGCTACCTATAACGATATTGGAAGAGTTTCCTCCGGTTAATGTTCCGGAAGTGATATCCACCGAACCATTAATAGTGAGTGTATTGGCTCCTATTGCGTATTCACCATTTGAAAACGTCATTGATGTTTGCACCGTTATAGCCCCATTTTGGGTCAATCCGGTGCTGTTGTTCAGTGTTAATGCATCCAAAGTGTTGTTCACAAAAACTCCGGAAGGAATATTTTGTGCAGCTGTTCCGGCAAAAATGATTTCCGATGATGCGGCTGAAGCATCTATTTGATTGGCTATTGCCGAAATTATATCTCCGGTTAAAGTGAGTTGATTTCCATTGAGATTTATTTTTTTAGCACTTGTGTTGGTAATATTATTTAGTGTTCTGTTTTGATCAAAATAACAATCATTGGTAGGAGTTGCCGCAAACGAAATATCTGAACCATTGGGTGGCACAGCATTTATTCCCCAGTTGCTTGCCGTGCCAAAATTGGTACTGGTAGTTCCGTTCCAAACATAAACAAGCGCTGCCTCCAGGGCACCCATTTTAGGTGGATTGGCGCGCGCAACTCCATCATAATCTGTAGTTATACCTGTTCCAAAAACAGCAGGCAGTGTTGCTGATGTTTCATAATTTGAAGAATTGATTCCGCCGGCTGAAGTAAAACCTGGGTCGGTATTTAAGCTACTTGCGTCTTGCCCGGTGGCCGATTGCCATGCAGCAAGATCGGTTTTATCTTGCCATGAAAATTGTCCAAGAACACCCCCAGTGCCCGACACATAATAATCGTTATAATTGATAGTTACGCTGGTTAAACCAGCTATGCGAATGGCATAATGATGTCCTGAAGTTCCGCCCGATCTGGCATTTACAAGAATATTATTTCGATAGTTGCGAGGATTATTATTTGAATTGTTCCACAATCCAGCCGTATTGTATGTTTCACCAGTTGAAACAGAACCCCCAATATAAACAGTATTAAAATAGCATTCGCTTAAACCAATCTCATCCCAGATACCAATTGTACGATAGCCCAAAGTTGAGGCGTTGCCGATATTTACAATATTGTTTGAGAGCGTAAAATTCCCACCATACAACCTAAATCCCATCATAGCCGAGAGGTAATTGGCAGATGCGATGCTGATGCTGTGAACAAAATTTCCATCTATATTATTGGTGCCTGATGTAGGTCCCGAAAAATATATCCCATATAAATCTACCTTGACATCTCCGGTATTAAGGTTTGATAAGTTATACACCTCGTTTCCGGAAAGCGTTTGACCGGGCGTGCTGCTTGTTTGCGAAATGCCAATAAGTGATGAGCCCGCACCGCTTGATGATTGACCACTTGAGGCTTTAATATCCCGCACGATATTATTCAGGATGGTATTTTGACCTGAAGTCGCTTGAATACCCCTGCATCTTGACCCTGAATTAATGCCCGCATACGCATTGGTAAGGTTGGCAATTGTATTACCAGATATAACAGTAGTGCCATTACTTGCACTGTAAATACCATAAAGATCCTGTTTCATAAGTGAGTAAATTGCAGTGGAGCTAACATGAATACTATTGGACGTGGTTAAACTTCCTATTAAATTATTGCTAAAAGTAGTAGTAGAAGATACCCCCCTGAGATACACCGTCTCAAAACCATGGGTATAGAAATCAGATCCAACAGTAGTAATTGAACCAATGGTATTTCCGGTAATATTCACGATGTCGCTGCTACTCTGTATTATTGCATGTGTAGTAGAATAGTTGTTGGATTGATCGTCGAAAACCACCCTTGGGGTTGAGGTGTATCCGGCACCTCCCGAGATTATGGAAAGCCCAGTTACTACACCACCGCTCATAGTGGCTGATGCTGTGGCAGATGTAGAACTTCCTGCCGATGAAAATGAAACAGTTGGAGTAGTCGTGTACCCTGAACCACCATAAAGAACCGCAAGTTCTGTAACCGCACCACCACTTACGGTAGCTGCTGCAACAGCAATCGGTATAGTAACTTTAATTGAATTGTTTCCGTCACCTGAACCAATAGTGTTGCCAGTCACATCAACATTACCAGAGTTGATATAAATTCCATCCCAGGGGTTATCTTCAGAACATGTACAATCTAAATTGCTAATTACATTGTTTTGTATATACCCGGCAGTACCTCCATTCATAAAGATTGCGCAGAAATAATAAGGGATCATTGCATTAATAGTAAACGGTGTTGTTCCCCCGCATTCTGGGGCACTTCCTCCTATATAATTACCGCTTACAATATGGTTGTCACCTGTATTAACATGAATTGGATAGTACTTGTATGCCCCTGCAGGACTAAAAGAGGTAGTTTCATAAAAGCTATTCCCTGTTATGGTCCAGTCTGTTGTTTCGTAGGATAGATGTATCCCGTAAGATGTTGAAATCGGGCTAAAAAAGTTGTAGATATTATTGTACTGAATAATATTGTCACTGTTCGCGCGACCTGAACTGCCCGAAGAGAATATTGCCTCGATAGGACGGTTACCTGCGTTTGTAATGTTACAATATTCGATGGTGTTGTTGTCGTTTCCGTTGCCATCATTAGAGGAGGCAAACATAATCATACCTCTGCCAATGGAAGCACAGGATGATTGTATGTTGCAATATCTTACAAGATTGTTTTCTGCAGATGTCATGAACTTAATAGCAGCGGCATATTTATGTATATTACTATTCGAAATTGTTAGACTTGCCGTGGATCCACCCAAATTCACACTACCGTCAATTGTAACATTATCTGCGCCACGCAGCTCAATGGTTGCAGCCTCTAAATTACCGGAAACTGACAATCCGCTTGCTGTAGGATAAATTGTAAGCGATGTGAAATTAGCATCTCCATAGCCACTTGCATTCAAATAGGCGGTGGATATTTCCGTTGTATTACGAATAATTTGTAGAGTAATGTCCCCTTGCAGAAGTCCGTTATTGATAGCATCAAAAGCCGACTTAAGTGTTTCATAATCAGCAGCAGGAGTCCCACTTCCCCCTACGGTTTTGGTAGTTTGTGCATTTATCAGCATTAAGCTGAACAAGCTAAAAATAAGAATGAATAATTTTTTCATAAATTACATTTTTTAATCTGAAAAGAATTTTGCTAAGATAAGATTTCATCTTCGATTTTATTAAAAGAAATGAAGATTTCATTGAGGAATGAAAAAACATATTCTGGACTGCTTTTATAAAGGTTGTTTTAATTTCTGGATTAGTGTAGTTCATTATGTATCAAGTATTTTTATAAATCCTGTTGGATTCGATCCTTACTCCGAATGGGAGACTGCTTATCAAAGGGTCGGTAAAAAGTACAATTTTCCAGATAAACTTTCAATTATTCGCTTATTAAATTATAAACGAAAATACTCATTTTTTAAATATGGTCATCCAAACTGGTTATTAAGTCGAGCCTCGCATGATCCTCAATTCGGAGGCAGGTTTGTTTATTGGTTTGCGGTCGAATTGATGAATATGATTGCTTTTATACTTTCAACCCTGGTTATTGTCTGAATTAATGAACCCTGACTTGTCGTAGTTGTTGTGTCGTATAAACATGGTGAACCTTCGTGTCTTGGTGTCTTCGTGGCTATTTCTTATAAAATGCCACGAAGACACCAAGGCACCAAGAAACACAAGGAAAAAATGGACAGGTCAAAATTGTTGCCTGAGACTGATCCTTTTATCTATAATCTTATCTTCCGGATCTCTTCTGCAATCCCAGATCATGATAATTAAAATCAATTGGTCGAACAATTCATATAAGATTTGATAATCACCCGTAACAATTACTCTTACTGTGTTATAACTCGTTGGGGTACCTAAAAATGGATATTTAGTCAATAGTTTTACGTTGCCATTGATTTTAGCATTTAGTTTTATGGAATAGCTATTGGATCTGTTCCGTTTATTGTAATAATCCAAAATATCAATCAAATCCAAACGAGCCTCAACAGACCAATTTATTTTGAACTTAACCATTGCTCAATTTCTTTTTGCAAATCATCGTTAGCAATGGTTTGATTAGCTTCTATCTGTTGCCTCCCCAACTCAATTCGTTCTTTTTGGAAATCGCTTAATTCATAAACTGTATCAGAAGCTTTTGAGGTTATTATTGTTTGCAAAGCATTTAAAAATGAAATGTCATCAATAAATGCCAAAGATTCAATAATCGAATTCCTTATTTCAACTGTGCTCATATAATGTTGAGTTTTTAATTGTATTACAGCAAAAGTATAAATAAAAAAGTATTTTGAAAAAAATTATCATTCAAAAAGAACTAAATTCGCCGGAGCAAATACGCATTTAAAAAACATAAAATGAAAGCAATAAAGTTAATCCGCCTCACGCCAACAATTAATGTTTTGGCGATTCCCTTCTTCTTTTTTATTTTCGTTGCCATGTCGTTTCCGGGCGATGAGGATTCGATAGTTAACAATCGCAGCACCGCTTTGCCAGAGGGTTACAACGATTTGTTTGCAGGGTCGGGTGAATGTCTTTTGTGTCATAACGCCATGGTGGATGCAAGTGGGACACCTATTGGGATTTTGGACGACTGGCGTTCGACCATGCTGGCCAACGCGGGCAAAGACCCCTTGTGGCAGGCCAAAGTGAGCCACGAAGGCCTCGTAAATCCTGAGCATAAAGCGGTGCTCGAAGATGTGTGTACCCGATGCCACATGCCGGTGGGTAATCATAATGCGCATCATAATATGCAAGCCCTGTATTCCCTTGCCGAAGGTCAGGCCGATTCGCTGGCACTCGATGGGATTCAATGTACGGTGTGCCACCAAATTACCCAGGAAACTTTGGGGACTTATACCGGAAACATTATCATTGGAACCAACAAACAAATATGGGGGCAATACACCAGTCCGTTTGCAAACCCGATGATTAACTTCACGGGGTACACTCCAGCCTACGGGCAGCATATAGAAGATGCCCGTTTGTGCGGCTCGTGCCATACTTTAATTACCAATTCAGTCGATTTAAATGGTCTACCCACCGGCGAAGCCTTCGTTGAGCAGGCACTGTATCACGAATGGGAAAATTCGGATTTCCCCGAAGATGGAATTAGCTGCCAGGTTTGTCATGTGCCTTCCATTGATGATCTCGTAAATATTAGCTCCCGCCCATGGTGGCTGGATGCACGCTCACCCTTTGGTAAGCATCATTTTGCCGGAGCCAATGTTTTTATGACTAAATTGCTGCGCGATTTTGCTGATGAAATCGGCGTTACAGCCACCACCGTTCAATTTGACTCCACGCTGAGCCGCTCCGAAAAAATGTTGAAACATACCCTCCAACTCACCCTCGATGAAACAGGACGAACACCCGACACCCTCAGTGTTCGGCTGAAACTTCAAAACCTGGCCGGACATAAGTTCCCATCCGGTTTCCCCAGCCGCAGAGCATTTGTACAGCTTGTGGCAATAGCTCAAAATGGCGATACATTATTTATCAGTGGTAAAACCGATGGTGATTTTAACCTTATCCATGAAAATGAAACCTACGAAAACCACCAGCAAGTAATCAATAATGAAGAGCTGGTGCAGATTTATGAAATGGTGATGGGCGATGTAAATGGCAATGTTACCACGGTGCTCGAAAGAGCTTATGCTCCGCTCAAGGATAACCGGCTGCCTCCAATGGGTTTTTCTTCTATTCATCCAAATTACGACACCGTAAAAATTGTTGGGCTTGCTCAGGATGATCCCGATTTTAATAAAGTTGGTTCTTTGGAGGGAACTGGTGCAGATGAGATTTATTTCAATATTTCTACTTCTGGTTATGCCGGTGAAATTATAATAAATGCCGCTGTAAAATACCAAACCGTTTCGGCCAAATGGCTCGAGGAAACTTTCGCCTTTAGTTCGGATGAGATAGATAGCTTTAAGTCTTATTTTGAGGGTGCCGACAAAACGCCTTTTACCGTTGCTGAAGCTTCAATCAGCAGTAGTCCGCGTGTTTATGCCTATCTGGATGTCGGCTGGAATAGCCTTTCGAGTTATATTATGCCGCCCAATACTGATATGGAAGTGGTGCTGGCTTCGGTTTTTAATGCTGTGGAAATTGTATCGGGTAGCGAGGGCGTATTTTATCCCTCTGGCGGCATTTATACATTGAACGATTTTAATCCGTATAGCGGATATTCCATAAAAATGAATAATGCCGAATTGCTTGAAATTGTTGGTGAGTATTCGCCGGAACAAGTTTTGCAACTAAATGAAGGCTGGAATATTTTGCCGGTAATAAGCCCTTGCGCAACAGAATTCAGTGCTTTGGGTGGTGATTTTGCCGAAAACCTGGAGGCAATAGTTGAGCTTGCCGGATGGAGGGTTTACTGGCCTGAAAAAGAAGTTTTCACACTTAACGAATTAAGTCCCGGAAAGGCCTATCTGATAAAATTGACAGCACCTTTTGAAATGGTGTTTCCTGCGTGCCAGTAAGGTTGGAGGAATTAAAGCAAAGGTTTTGGAGGTAGAAAAACCAGGCCGGGAATACAGCATGTAAAAATTGAATACTGGCGTAAAAACAGAAAACCGAACAACATCAGCAACGCACAAAAAAACCCGCTGCTAACATCTTGTTTAACAGTGGGTTTATGTTTTGAGTTGTAGCCTCACCAGGACTCGAACCTGGATCTAGAGTTTAGGAAACTCCCATTCTATCCCTTGAACTATGAGGCCGTTTCTAATTGTCAGATAAAAATCCCAAAATTGGAAAAGATGACCGGATTTAGATTTTAAGCTAAAGGCTTATCGGATGCAAAAATCTCACTTTTTTGCGGATTCACAAAGATTATAAACGGATTTGTGCCAAAAAGTAATAAATTATCCCTTATTTCGCGGCCATCTCTACAAACCGAGGATTAATGCACCATTTTTGTTAGTCTGGTTTTTTATAAAATAAACTTGATACAATGAGGGATTATACCCCCAAAATATTACTAATCGATGATCGCAAGGAAAACCTCATCACGCTTGAGATAAATTTGCGTGTCCTAAAAGCGGATATCATTTCGGTGCAAAGTGGCGCGGAGGCACTTGTCCAGGTTAAGCAACATAATTTTGCACTGATGATCATCGACATTCAAATGCCTGGAATGAATGGCTTTGAAGTAGTCGAAAAAATCCGATCGGGTCGCCGCAATCGCCATACGCCCATCGTTTTCCTTACGGCTGTTTATCATGACCAAAATAGCGTTTACCAGGGTTATCAATCCGGTGCCGTCGATTATATCACCAAGCCTTTTAACAGGGAGATACTGCTGAGCAAGACCCGGGTTTTTTTGGATCTCGACCGGGTAAAACAGGAACTTAGCGATTCGCGGCAGATGTTTCAAAGCATTGTGCAGGATCAAACCGACCTGATTTGTCGTACCGACAGGGATCTTGATATTGTTTTTGCTAACCGCGCACTGCTGGTCTCTTTTGCCCAAACCTTCGAGCGGCTTAATGGAAAACACTTTGTGGATTGGATAGATGCCGATGATTTGCAACATTTCAGAGATGTGATAAATATCCTTACCCCTACCAACGCGCTGGTTAAGCTCAACCATCAATTGAACCTTTCCACCTCACGGCAAATCATCGTAACTTCCATTATCCGGGCTTTGTACGACACTAACTTCGAGCTGATGGGTTATCAGTTGGTGATGCGTGATATGACCAACGAGGTGAACTCGAGCCGACACCTGGCCGAAGCCCGGCAGCAGGTGCGCGATGCCTCGCAGGCACGCTCGCAGTTTGTTGCCAACATGAGCCACGAAATCCGTACGCCCATGAACTCGATCATCGGTTTGCTGGAAGTTTTAACAGAAAACCCGCTTTCCGAAGAGCAAGCCGAAATTCTTGATTTAGTGCAGCATTCGGCCGGCAATCTGATGAATCTGCTCAATGATATTATCGATTTGTCGAAAATAGATTCAGGCAACGTTCATTTTCAATCGGAGTGGTTAAAGCTCGAAGATGAAGTGAACCGCACGGTAAAACTGCTTGAGCACAAAGCCCGTGAAAATAAAAACGAACTTCGCCTGGTATTCGATAATACTATTCCTGATAAAATTAAGGGCGACCCCTTGCGCATTGGCCAAATATTGATCAACCTTATCAATAACGCCATCAAGTTTACTAACGATGGGGTGATCGAGCTAAGGCTTGATCTGGTATTTAAAGATCATGACAGGGCTAAGATAAAATTTACCATTGCCGATACGGGCATGGGCATCGAAGAAGAAGCACTGCGTAATATTTTCCGCATCTACGATCAGGGCAACCCTGAAATAAGTCGGCAGTTTGGCGGCAGCGGACTTGGGCTGGCGATAAGCAATGCGCTGTGCAAGAAAATGGGCAGTGAAATACATGTGAAAAGCACACCTGGCGAAGGAACCACTTTTTGGTTTGAACTGAATTTTGATCTTACCAATCAGCTTGCCCGTAAAAACCGTAGTAATATTCGCATCCTGATTGCCGAAGATAATGCCCTGAATCAAAAGGTGGTAGGCACTACCCTGAAGCGGAATGGCTTTACCTTTGAACTGGCCGAAAATGGCAAGGAGGCATTGGATAAATTTAAAAACAATAATTTTAATGTTGTTTTGATGGACATACAAATGCCGGTGATGGATGGCTATGAAGCCACACAGGAAATCAGAGCCTTTGAAAAAGCCAATCCTTCGCGTAAAAAATCCAGGATTATTGCGCTTACGGCCAATGCCACCAACGATGATCGCAGAAAATGCAACGAAATAGGTATGGACGATTATATGACCAAGCCTTTTCGCTTTCACGAACTGAAAGACATCATTTATAAAATATCTGAATAAAAAAAGGCTGCCTCAAATCGGGGCAGCCTTTTCTTATTTCACCCCTTCTAATCTTTTTCCAAATCCCAGCTCTCGTTGCCCCCCATCAGTGTTTTCATCTTAAAATTGTTGATGTAGGCAAATATCAGGATTATTACCAGAGCTGCGATGGTATAATAAACAAAAGTAGGTATGGGCACCGGGTCGCCGGCGGCATAGGAGTGCAAGCCCGACAAATAGTAATTCACACCAAAGTAGGTCATAAGCACCGAGCTAAAACCCACCACTGACAGCGCATTAAAAAGGTACCTGCCCATAAGTCCGGGGATAAAATTGAGATGAATGACTACGGCATATACCAAAATAGTGATTAAAGCCCAGGTTTCTTTGGGATCCCAACCCCAATAACGTCCCCACGATTCGTTGGCCCAAACGCCTCCCAAAAATGTGCCTATCGTAAGCATGTAAAGGCCTATGGTAAGCGTGGCTTCGGCGGTAAAGGATATCTCGCGTATGGTGAGATTAAAAGTTTTTAGGTTGTTTTTGTTTTGGAAAATCATCAAAAATAAGTTGAACAAGCCCAGTATCATCCCCATGCCCAAAAAGCCATAACTCGAGGTGATAACAGCCACGTGGATAGTAAGCCATACCGATTTGAGCACCGGAACCAGATTGGTAACTTCAGGGTTCATCCAGTTGAGATGAGCAACGAATAACGTGAGCGATGCCAACACCGTGGTTGCAGCCAGGGCAATGGTAGATCGGCGCGAAAGCAGAAAGCCCCCGAACATGGTTGCCCAGGCAATAAATATCATCGACTCGAAGCCGTTGCTCAGCGGGGCATGGCCCGAAATATACCAGCGGGCGGCAATACCCAAAGTTTGAAACACAAAAAGCACGGTGATAATTCCAATCAAAATTTTTCGCGCCCAGCCAATTTTAAATTTTGGATTAACCAAATTTCCAAAAATCAATATCAAAAATAAAAGGCCAAGCAGACCGTAGTATTTAAATAGCTTCTCGAATATCTCCAATTTGTTATATAGGATTTCGATATTTTGCCTGCTCTCGGCGGGCAAAATATCGGCGGCGTACTTTTGCTGGTAGAGATGGATGGCGCGCACCAATTCATCGGCGGCGGCGTAATCGCCGGTATTGCTGGCCTCGCGCAGGGTTTCGACATACATGCTAATAACATTCTTCACAAAATTGCTATCCGCCTCGGGCATGCCGTCCACTTTGTCGGCGGGGGCAAACCACGATCCGGACGGATCGCTGGTTTTGGGAAAAAACTGCAGGTAGCTGTGGGTATAAATCAGATAAAAAACATTCACCTTTTCATCGGCCTTTATCAGTTCTTTGTCATACTTGCTTTGATCCATGCTCTTTTTTTGATGGGCTTGTTTTACCGCATCGCTAATCAAATAGCTGTTTTGCCGGCTGAAATCAAAGAAGTCGGTAAAGGAAGCAAACTTCCCCTTCACGTTGAGTTGCTCCTGTAGGGTGGTGTTTCCAATCTTTAGCATGGGCACGGTTTGCCAGGTGTTTGGGTCAGAAAGTATACCCAAAACCACCTGATCTGAGTTAAGTCCTTCGAGGCTGCTTTTGCCGGTAAACTTGCGCAGAAATTTACCGGTGAGGGTATTCATCGGTTCCAAACGATTGTTGGGCCCCAGCACGATCAATTCGCCAAATTTGGCGGCATGATCTTCATCGATCACATTTATGTTTACCCCGTGTATCATTTTTTTATCCTGTGCTGCGATTTGCTTTAGCGGCAGCAAGGCAAGCATAAGCAGGATTACCGTAAGCAATTTCATCTTTTCCTTTCGGGTTTCGCTAATTTTTTTCAGGATATGTCTGAATCGTGTTTTCTTTGAGATCAGCGCGTAAAGCATCCCGAGTATCATCAGGGCGTAGCCAAAATAACTCACTGTGGTTCCCAGGCCATCGTGATTTACCGAAAGTACGGTGCCCTTTTCATCGGTGTCGTACGAGGATTGGTAAAAGCGGTAGCCGCGATAGTTGAGGATATGATTCATAAAAATCCGGTAGTCGAATTCTTCTGCTCTGTCTTTGTCGATAAGGCTAACTTCGCTGGCATACGATGAGGGGCTGTTGGAACCCGGGTAGCGGTCGAGGATAAATTTGTTGAGTTTGATTGCAAATGGAATCTGGATAGGCATGGCTCCGTAGCTAAAGCTCAGATTTTTGCCATTGAATTCGATTTGATGAGGGTCGCCAATTAAGCCCCTTGTGCCTAAGGCATACGATTCGATGCTTGAATTACCATCAGAAATCTCAAGGATTACAGCATCCATACCGCTGCCCTGTTGCATTTGCCCGTTTGCTGATACGGGTCGCATGGCACCGCTGGTTTCGAAATTCTGCAAAACGATACCATTTTCGCCTATGCGGTAGAGCTGCATCGACTGAAAGGGAGCTTTAAGTCCCGGCTCGATGTAGGCTTTTACCTCCTGACCCATGGTGGTCATAAACATGGTGTCGAGGGCTGAAATATATAGCGTGTCGTTTTGGATGCTCAGATTAACGATGTTTTGCCCGGGAGCATCATCATTAAATCCAACGCTGAAATCGCCTATTGTTTTGCTTTCCCCGTTATTGAGCACCGTTGTTTGGCGTGCAGTATTCGTCATTGTAAATAGCGAAACGATGGGTTTGCCTCCTTCCACAGGGCTTATTGCCAGGCTGGCATTGGGGATGAATCCGATGGTTTCGATATGAATCGTTCCATCGGGGGTTTTTAATTTTAGATAGGGAGCCTGCATCGCGTAAGCGGACAGCAGCACTTTTTGGCGGTCGCTATAGGTGGCAATTCCATCCTTGTATTGGGCAGTGATGTAATTGTTGGACGAAACAATTTCGCTTTCACTTTGTCCCTGGCGGATGTGCATCATGCCCTCGAAGCTATAATAGCGGGTAATGCCGGCACCAATCAACAGGATAATAAAGGAAATATGAAAAAGAAAGAGCGCGTATTTTTTGCGTTTCCAAAGTTTATTTACAAACAAACTCCCCGCGAGGTTTACGCCTAACAGCACGAGCAAGGCCTCGAACCAGGTAGCTTCGTAAATGGCAGCCTTTGCGGCAATCGTTCCGTAGTCGTTTTCGATAAAAGTAGCCAGGGCTGCCGACAGGGCAAACATGAGCAAAAGTACTACGGCCAGTTGCATCGAAAAAAGTGATTCAAATATTTTCTTCATAAATGTTCGCATGTTAATAAATATTGATATAGTAAAAATATGAGCGGCCAAAGATACAAATCAAAGGCTGAAAACGGAGCTTTTGATAATTAATTTACGCACTTCATTACTTAAATGAGGGCTGATTTAAAAAAAAGAGATTTCTCCTGAAATATTGGTTTTTACAAAAAAATGTAATGGGTAGCGGAACAAAACAAAAAGGCTGACCAATTAGGTCAGCCTTTTATTATTTTGAAAATTAATACTCTTCTATCTTGCTACCACAATTTTCTCAAAACTGCTGGTGGTGTTGCCTTGTATCCTAAGGTAGTAAACGCCTTCGGCAAGTGCATTAAGATCGATGCTCATGGTTTTTTGACCCTTGATAGTCAGATTATCTAAACTATAAACTATCTCGCCTATGGTATTCATCACCATAACATTTACCACATCATTAGCGATAAGTTCAAGGGTAAATTCTCCGGTAGTAGGATTGGGGAAAAGCGAAGCCACAGCATCATTATTCAACTCATCAATACCAACGCAGGTATTTACGATAATCGAAAACTCGCTTGACCAGCCTCCATCGCCACATTCGTTGCCACCACAAACTTTAAGGCTTGCAGCACCTTCGTAATCGCTGCTTATGGCAATGGTAACCATATTATCAACCACCATCATTTCGCCGGCTTCGGCAGGTTCGAGTACCCAGGTATATTCATCGGCATAGCCGATAAGATCCACAGCATAAATTTCTTCCCAGCCCTGGCAAACCTCTTCGCTTCCGGTAATTTCGCCAGCCGTTTCGGGCATGTACATCGTGGTAATGAAATCGCTTTGCATCATCGTGTTGCTGCCTTCTAAGCCGGTAACGGTTAGTTCAACATCCCAGTTTCCGCCTTCCATGTACATAACCACGGGATTTTGTTCGGTAGAGGTAGCTGGTTCGCCGCCTTCAAATACCCAACTCCACGAAGTTACATCGCCACTGGAGTTATCCGTAAAAGCAATCTCATTGCCTTCGCATACTTCGGTAAGATCTGCATTAAAGCTTGCGGTCATACCTTGATCAATAAGTATAGTATAGTCTTCTATTTCGCCATAGGATGAGCTGCCACATGGGGCGGGGGTGGAACTATAAGTCATCCTTATCCGCATCCGGTATTGTCCGCCTTGCTGATTGGCCGGAGGAGTAATATCGCCGGTAAAGGTTTGTCCTGAGCCACCCACATTGGTTAAAACAAAAGTCTCATTAGGATCGCTTCCCAGTTCCTTGTCCATATTCCAATCGATCCATACGGTAACCTGATCGCTTGCCCAGGCAGTTCCATTTTCAATGGTGATGCCTTCGGCAACGCCCGGCTGAAGTGTTGTGGTGAGGTCGGTATAATTAGCAACGCCGCCTTGCCAGTCACTCGGATTATCTATATCACCTATTGCAACGTTAGCAATGTACTCGTCTTCGGTGCTTGTTGATGCCTCGCAATAATCGGTAAATGGGATGAGAACCACATCTTCCTGTTCGATATTAAAATCGGCACTAAGCAGCAAGTCCAGCTCTCCCATATATCCAGGAACAATACTCTCATCAGCAGATACGGTAAAAACAACATCACCATTGGCATCCGGTACTAAATCTCCGATTTCCTGTGGATCACTTGTAATAATACTGAACAAAGGATCGGAGCTAGTAAGGGCTGCAATAACTGTATAAGCATCGGCAGAACCATTGTTAATCACGTTCACGGTCATTTCTACAGTCTCGCCCGGATCCAGAAAACCATTGTTGTTTCCCGAAGCATCATCCACCGAATATCCGTTGAAAGCAAGCGCGGGGGCATGGCCGCTGATAACAAGGGTAGAAGCCCAGCCATCAGTACCATCGCTGGCCATAACATCAAAAATTACTGCATGACCATCAGGAATGTTCTCGGCAACGTCAAGTGCAAAACCATCTTCGATAGTAACTACTTCATCAGGATCAACATTACCATAGTTTTCTTCACCATCAGTAATAGTAACATATTCATCTTCTGTTGAAATTGTAACTACCACGTTTTCTGCCATTACGATACCAACATTCTTTACAGATAAAGAAATCAAAATAGATTCGGCATAATCCATCATACCGTTTCCATTTCCAGCGGCATCATTTACAACAAAACTATCCTTAACTACATAAGCACCTTCCTGAGGAATTACAGGAATTTCGGCTTGATAAGGAACGTAGTTATGACCGGTAACTGTAACCATTACATTACCCGGATCCTGAACGGCTGCGCCAAAATCAATGGTTGCCAGGCCGGAGCCATCAGCATAAGCTACACCATAAATGGAGCGGTCGGCGTTGGAAACACAAACCATAGCTCCTTCGGTGGAACCATTGCTGCCTGAAACGGTAACGCTAAATTCGGACATGCCCAGAAATAGTTGCTGATCGTGCGAAACGGCAAGCTCGGTGGGCTGCATGGTCCAGGGTTCGATTGAGGCATCGCCCAGCCAGAGGTAGGTTCTTACATTGGATTTGCCTATTTCACCATGAACATTAAGTACGGTGAGGTTGGCATAGTTGGTGATATAACCAATATTGGTAATATTTTCTTCAAAAAGAGCCTTGTACATTTCCTTGTCGTAATCGTGATTAGGAATAGTATAGGATGGGATAATGGCACCATTAACAGCTACAGAGCCTGTTTCGTGTTTCATAAACGATTCGCAGAGGCAGTCGTTGGCATGAGCCACAATATCCATGTTGTCGCAGCACACATCAAAAAACACAAAAAGTTTATCCACATTATTAAGTTGGGATACTTCGGCTGCCGTAAAATGCGAAGGGCCTGAGTTAGTCCAGTCCCAAAGTTGGGTAGCACTTCCATGACCACGGTAGTTAAAAATGCCTACGCCTGTTGAGTTCACAAACTCAACCACTTGCGCGTTGGTGTAGTTTTCGCCACCATAAGCTTTTTCAAAAATCGGGGTTTGTATCGAATAATCGAAAGTGGTAATTTCGTTGCAGCACTGGGTGTATTTACCCGGATATTGTTCTTTGTGTGCGACAAGAATTGTGTTTTCAGCCCAGTTGTCCGACATGTCGGGAGTTAGGTAATGGGTCATGGTTTTACCGATTTGCAATTCCAATTCATCCAGCGAGTTGGCATCATACACAAAACGTCCGATAGCCAGATCGGCAAAGTGGTCGCTGGGACCATCCAGGCAGGTGTACCAGCTATCTGAATAAGAAGCATCGCCACCGGGATTCCAGTAATACATGGGGACAATGTTGTCGCCACCGCCTGATCCACCATTGGGATAGGCATCGCCAACCATCAGCACATACTCCAGTCCGTCTTCCTGGTACAATTCGGTAATGTAAGTTTTGAAATCCTGAGGATCTTCAAATCCGGCTTCCAGGGTTCTTACCTCGGTGGTATGGCCCATCTGATTTTTCCAATCTACCAGCGGCTGAATAGCATCCAGAGCTTCTTCGTTAGTAATCACCAAATATTTGATGCCTGGCTCTTCGCGGTATGTAAGCGTGTATCCGAGATCATCAAAATTAGGGATGGCAGCCTCGTACATAGAATAAAACTTAGGGCTAAGTTCCATTTTTGGATTAAAGTTCATCGAAGCATCCTCGCCTTCAAAGTTCACTTCTACGCGCATGTGGGTGATGGCGGTGAGTTCCTTTGTGGCAGGATTATAGGTGAAGGGCGTAATGTGGAGACCGGTAAGTTTTACATCGCGCCAGATTTGTGGCTGGTCAAGATTTAAGTTTTCGGCAGGATAATTTACATCGCGGCTGTAGAAGGCCTGATCCATCACAAAGGCTTTATCGTGTCCACCGGGGTTGTCGGTGGTTGGCGTTTGGAAGGGATAAATCTGATATCCGCTCAGCGTGGTGGTTTCCATCTCGATGATGTTAAACGAAACCTTTTGGTTTCCTGGAATACCGATTACCTGATGCAGCATGGGTAGCTCAGGGAGACCCACCAATTCGGTGCTGTGTCCATCGTTGAGGCTGATATGCTGAAAAGTCATATCGTTGGCCTGAAGTTCCTGAAGGTAAAGTCCCGGCACGTTAACTACGAGGGTTAAACTGGCACGGTTGGATTGTTCGATAGAAATGGAGGCCTCTTCGGGCTGTTGGCCAGCCTTTAGTGGGAGCCAGCTTTTTTGCGAAAAAGCGGCTGCAAAAGTCATTAATAGAGCAAGTAGTAGTGTAAATCTTTTCATGTTGAATTGAGGTATAAGATTAAATAATTTTGAAAATTAAAAAAGCTAAAAATAGAAAAAGCGAAATATCCTAAGTGTTAGTTCATAAATAAACAGTACATTTGTTGAAAATTTTAAACAATGTCAACAGATATACAGCTAAAGGAAAAATATCAAATGCTTCTACCTCATTTAGATGAAAAGTCAGCTCGATTGTA
>Ga0307929_1000508_pt1 | contig 37525 bp, 38 predicted proteins | sample AceLakmetage1330_FD_203160 | JGI IMG/M metagenome (GOLD analysis project Ga0307929, IMG submission 203160) | Saline water microbial communities from Ace Lake, Antarctica - #1330 | ecosystem: Environmental > Aquatic > Non-marine Saline and Alkaline > Saline | place: Antarctica: Ace Lake... | reverse complement strand
ACCAGAAAAAAAACAAAGATGACAGGCTTACATCTATTGAAAACAGGCTATTAGAGATGGTTGATTCATTGAAAATAGCTAAATATAATCCCAAAGAAGACGATGTTTTTTAAAATAAGTGGGAATATTTGGATTAGCCTTCGATAAATTAATGACAGGTTAAATAAAAGGAGTTGTTAATGAAGTTTAAAATTATTGCTATTTCTATTAAGAGCATTCATTTATTAGATATTCAAAAAATAGATGAAATAATTAATGAAGCAAAACTATATGTAGATATCCTTCGTGTTGAGCAAAAGTTTACATTCATTGCTTTGAAGAAGCTTAAAAATGAATCAAGTCCTCAAATGGCTGAGCATATTGAAAGAATGTCTAAATATTTTGACAATATATCCTCTTTAATGTCACGTTTAAATGATAATATTTACAATTTAAAAAACAGAAAAGAAGCAATTGGATCTAACCATACAGATAGGCAAGTTGATTCGATGTATAAATTTCTTAATGATAATCATCAGTGTAAGCATGAAGCAAGTTGTTTGCTAAGTTTAGATCACAATAATTCTTCAGAAAAAAATGCAATAGAAAGTGCGATTAATGGTTATATTGAGGAGTCTGCGGAGGAATACAAAACTTTTAAAAAAGAAAAAGTTGAGTTGAATGATGCAATAATTAAAGAAAGATTTGGAGTATTAGCTAAATTTCTTGAAAGTAGTAACTTACAAGAAAAAGATATTAATGATAAATTGAAGCAACTTAATATGGCTAAACAGGTTGTTGAATTAATCATGAGTGAGATGATGGATGTTATAAAAGAGGCATATAAAAAAGGTACAATAGATAAAGAACAGCTAGAGACATATACACAACAAATAGCATTAAAATATATGCCACTAATTGATAGAGTTGATGCAGGCATTAAAAAGCTTACATCTTACTTAACTAATAGATTAGATTCAGAAACAACATCAGCTTATGAGCGAATTGTTTTAAATGCTGATGCTAAGTTAGCTACTCTTGCTAGTCAATTAGAATTTTTACAAGAAATACAAGAAAAAAGAAAGAGCCCAGAGCTTGAAGTATATATTGACAAGTTAATAGATATGGGAAAAATGATTAGTAGAGGGAAACGAGTTATAAATGCAATCCTTAAAGCTACAAAAGTAGACGGTGTTTTAACAGATAAAGAATTACATGAAATAACAGAAATGTCTGGTGGAGAATTGTTTAATAAGAGCGAAGATGATTTAAGAAAGTTGTTAAGTGGAGATGGGTATAAAGAGTTTCTAGGCCAGAATATTGCGAAATATGAAAAAATGTTTTCTGAGTTAGAAAAAATTGTAAATAATACTGGTAAAAGTAAAAGAGCAGAGTTAAGTTCTATGTTAGATAGGGTTAGAGGATTAAGCAAAACATTAATTGCTCAAAGAAAAAAAGTTTTACAAGTAAGAGAAGCAATCATTGCTCAAAAAAATAAAGAAATTCAAATAATTTTAGATAGCAAGCTTTCTGATGAAGATAAAGAACTTCATATATCCAGAATAAATGAGCTTTATAATGTAACTTTAGATAGTATGGCAGCGGCTATAAAAATGATTGATAATTTATTGAGTAATACAGAAGATATGGGCGAAGCTATATTAGTTGAATATGCTGCACTTTTAGTAAAAGAAAATAGTCTTAATAAGACACAACAAATGCAAATTAATCAACTAGAAGGGTTAATTGGTACTATTGGAGAGTTAATAAATGAATTATCGAATAGCGAATTACAACGAGGGATTTCTGGTAACTCTACAAGAATACAAAATCAGAAAAATCAGAAAAACACATTAATCAACCTAAAGAAATTAGAAGAAAAATTGATGGAACAATTGAAAGAAAAAAAGCGTTCCGAGCTTATGTCAGAAAAGATGGTTGCAAGCAGTAAGCCAGTTGCATCTGTTTTTGATGATGAGTTGCCAATTTAACGAAATTTAAAGTTTCTGCCCATTTCTCTATCAAGATCTCTCTTCTTAATAGAATCTCTTTTATCAGCTGTTTTCTTTCCTTTACCTAACCCAAGTTGCACTTTTACATATTGTCTTGTGATATAAACTTTTAGAGGTACTAACGTAAGTCCTTTTTCTTGAATTTTCCCTGTTAGCTTGCTTATTTCACTTTTTTTAAGTAATAATTTCCTTGTACGAGTAGGCTCTAGCCTAAAGGAGTTTATATGCTCGTAATGCTGTATTTCCATATTATGAATAGTAGCTTCACCCCTAATGATCCTAACGAACGCTTGCGATATATTAAGCTTGCCTGCACGTATAGATTTGACTTCGTTACCTGCAAGAACAATTCCTGCTTCAAGTTTCTCTAATATTTCGTAATTATAATATGCTTTTTTGTTAATAGCTGAATTTACCATAGATGTAATAGTATATGTTTTTTGTTATCTCGCCAACTGGTTTAAAGTTAATAATAAAAAATATGTTTAACATGAGACTTTTTGGGCATAAAAATATTATAAGATTAAGTTGGGGGTGGAATTATGGGTGAAGAGTATAATGATAAGCAATCACAGGATATGTATCAATCAGCGTCTTGGTTACAAGAAGCAATCCACGTTTTAACAGGCTGTTAGTAGGGGGATTATCATGGATGATAATAAATTAATAATGGAAGAAGCAATGGTTCTTAAGCAAATGCAATGGCAGCTTGAGGAAATAGTTGCGACAAAGCAAGAATAGTATATGAATGGTGGAACTAATATAGTAAGTAGTGTTAGTGCGATAAACTATGAAGTAAAGACGCAGCAACCTAAATATAATGCTACTCAAGCAAAATCTGCAGTTAAGGAGTTTATGACTTCTGGCAACACTGCAGAATCACTGCAGCAATTTCTTGAATCTATAATCTCATCTGTAAATGATCCTAATCTAAGAAATGAGCTTAATGAGATAATTTCTAATGGTATGGATCAAAATGAGCTTAAATCTTCTGTTAACTTCTTAGCTGACAAACAAGCAGGTAAACCTGTTTCTCCTAAAAGACAGAGTCGCTTTGATGAAGTTCAGAAGTATTTTGCTCCAGGTGGGAAGTTTATAACTGATCTCAATAATCAATTGTTGGCTATGGGAGTAGAAGAAGGTATTTCTTATGACTTTTTTGCGAAGTCTTCCTTTGGTAAAGAGGTACTAGGCCTTATAGATCAATGTGTTGAATTATTAAAAACAGATGAAAATACAACAGGGGAATCAGAAGGAAATAATATCTCTGATAGTAATACAGTAGGACATTCAAGGTCATTGAATGATGTTGTAATAGCGCAAGTCTCTCCTGAAGAGCTGAGTAAAGTTGAAGAAGATAAAGTTGCCGCTAATAAAGGCATAAGTTCTAAAAATATGGATAAAATAATTGCATCTTTAGAAGCTGGTAAGCCTTCGTGGCTTAATAGCAGTTCTGCTGTTTGCTAAATCTTTTCTAAATAAACAATGACCTCAACATGTGGGGTCCACGGAAACATATCAACAGAAGATACTTCAGCCACTTTATAACCAAAGTCCATTACAGATTTTAAGTTAAAAGCTAATTCGCCAAGTCCACAAGCCACATAGACAATTTTTTCTGGTTGTCTTTTCCCAATATGTCTCATAGTGTGCTTATCAGTTCCAGATCTAGGAGGATCAAGTATTATTAAATTAAATTCGTTATCAAAACGAATCTTTGATATATTTTCTCTTACTTTTCCTGAGATGAATTCTGTTTTATCTTTAATGCCGTTTAACTGCATATTTTTCTCTGCTTGTTTTATAGCAGAATCGACAATCTCAATCCCTAATATATGCTTTGTTTTATCTGCTATATAAGCGCTGATAGTTCCAGCACCACAGAATAAATCCATTACAGTATCATCATCATGCACATAGGATTTTATTTTATCGTATAGTAGTTTTGCAGCATCATTATTTACCTGAAAGAATGAGTCGTAAGGAATTTGAAAAGTCTTGTCCCCAATGGTGTCTATAATGAAATCATCGCCATAAAGTAGTGTGGAATCACTTATAATAGCTGCATCTGCGAATTCAGAATGTCTTGCCCAGATGAACCCTTTAAGTGGAATTTTATTAGCTAGAAAGGAATCTATTAGTGGCTTCAACATTTCTTCACTGCCGCCATCTGTTACTAATGTGATTAATTTCTCACCAGTGCTTACCGAGTCTCTTATTATTATATATCTTAGAATCCCTTTATGAGTTTTCTTTTGATAAGCTGGCACTTTGTTTTCATTTGCCCAGTTTCTAGCAATATCTAGAATTTCATTATTTCTTTCTTTCATTAAGAGACAGTCGTCTATATTAATAAGTTTATTGAATTGTCCTTTTTCATGATAGCCAACACCTACAGTATTGTTTTTAGTTGTAAAGAATGTGAATTCAACCTTATTTCTATATCGATATAGATTAGGGGCAGGTATAGGTAAAGGTACTTGATTTGTATCAAATAATACATGTTGATTTTCGGTATCTCGTTCAAGTGATCTATTTAGTTTATTGAAAACTTTTTTGACCTTTTTTTGTTTGTATTCAAGTTGCTCATTGTAGTTAAGTTCATATAGTTTGCAACTTCCACATTTCCCATAGTATTTACAAGTAGTTTTGTCCTTTTTCATGGCCTAATGGTACGATGGATGAAAATTATTATCAAGCTAAAAGTCAATAATGGTAAGCGATTCAGCGATGCTCTGAAAATTTATGTTGATATTGCTTATATAAAGTCTGTATAATAACAAGCGTTTGACTCAAATAGACCGATAGTTTATTAGACTAAAACTCAATACAGAGAAAGAAAGGCGTGAGCTTAAAATATGGCGCAAGAAGGAAAAGAACTAACAGGTTTTGGAGATAATGAGGATATATTGCCCTTTGTTAATAAAGAAGCTGTAGTAACTTATTCTAGTTCAGTAGATTTGGTTATTACTACTGCATGTAGAAATGACTGCGGTTATTGTATATTCAAGCAAAAAGAAGATAATTTGGTGGTTCCTTATTCTACCATTCAAGTTTTTAAAAAAGCAAGAAGATCAGGAGTGCGTGAAGCAAACTTAATTGCTGGTGAAAGGCCTGATACAAATAATGCTGTAAGAGCAAAATTTGATATTTGGGGGTTTAATAGTTATTCAGAGTATTTATATACAATAGCTGAGTTAGCTTTTCTTGAAGGATTATTAGTAAACTTAAATGTGGGGTATCTTTCATATAACGAACTTAAGGCAATGCACGAGATTATTGCCTCAGTAGAAATTATGGTAGAAACAACTAATGAGAAAATGCTTTCAGGTATGCAGCATAAGTTTTCTCCTAGTAAAGACCCTAATATTAGATTAAAGCTGTTGGAATATGCTGGAAAATTAAATATACCAACAAATACAGGAATGCTAGTAGGGATTGGCGAAAGTCCAGAGGATAGGATTAAAACAATTTCTAAAGTTCGTGAGATACATGATGAATATAGAAGTATTCAGAATTTTAAGATTGTACCTTTTGTTAACAACGGCAAGATAAGGATGAAGAATCAACAAAGTTGTTCAGAAGAATTGATTTTAGAGACAGTTAGATTAGCATCAGAGATTCTACCTTCTGAGGTGGATATTTCAGTGCCAATTAATGTTATGACTAATATACCTAAATTAGTACAAGCTGGGGTTACTGACTTTGGCCAAATAAGAATAGATGGTAATGATGGAATATTTAAAGATCATGGTTTCGAGACAATTGAGCATTATGAAAAAGAGCTAGACCAGATTGGTTATAATTTAGCTAAGAGACTTCCTATTAAGAACTCTTTTGTTTCTTCTCAGAAATATTCTAAGAAGTTAGGACAGTTTTTAGATAAGTATAAGGTTAGACTTAAAGAAATTCAGTCAGAAGACGAGTTTGTTTTAGCAATGTAATTTTATTATAAGGGGCTCCGCGCCCCTTATGATCCCCTCAAAATCCAGAATAAATTAATACAAAACATAGCCCGGTCGCCGAGTGAGTTTGAAGTTATATCAAATTTGTGATAGTCATAATATACCTAGTAGCAGGCATTAGTATTAGTTGGGAAACAATTAATATTCCAATCATTCTTGATAACATAAGAAAGAATACAACACTTTTCACATCAGCAGCAGTTCTTGTGTTATGCACTGCTTGATCTGTTATTCTTGCTCCAGCAGGATCTACCAATAATGTGAACATAATGGTCGCAATTCCGTTTACAATCCCAGATAATTGAATAGCAGTGGCTCTAAGGTCTGGCAAGTAGGCTCCAGCAAGTAGAGATGCTAACACTCCAATTGTATAGATAGATGTAACAAGCCCATTAAGTACTAAGAAAGTTTTCGGTATGTTTTTAATGCTAATTCCTTGTAACGTTTTTATGTTTGGTAGTTCTATACATTTTATTAACTTTATTATTCTTCTTGGTGAAGATATTGTCATAAAAAACATTTTTGGTAGAGATCCTACCCTAAGAAATGTCTTAATCGCAATTTCAAATATATTCACAAAGGTTGGCGCAAGAAATGCTGCAAATAAAACACCTAGGAATCCCGCAAAGATTATTGCTCTAAACCAGCTTTCTAGCTGAACTAATGATGCTTCATTTCCAATCATGATTGTTTTATCAACCATTTTGCCTAATAGAGGTGCTTGAAACATGTTGCTGAGCCTAGATACAAGAAGCGTGGAGGTGACAAAGGCCATGGCTATGGATATTTGTTTTGTTTTTAGTCCAGCATAGCGCATGCAATATGCTAGTGATTCTGTGACGTTTATTAGGAAAGTAAAGAAGCAGACAATTGATATTGTATAGATGTCAGGCATTACTCGAAGTATGTTGCTCTTGCGTTTTCAGATTCCCAAACGCTTACTTCAACTAAACTTATACAAGCAGGGATTCTTTCTTTAACATAATGAAAGATGTACCTAGAAAGGAATTCTGATGTTGGCGATTCTTCAAACAAATCATTTAAATATTTATGATCAAATTTGTCATGTATTTCTTTTAGGATATCTTTTAGTTCTCTGAAATCTATTACTAGACCTGATTCATTTAATTCACTGCCTTCAACAACTGTTTGAACTTTCCATGAATGACCATGAAGGTTTTCGCAAGGGCCGTTATAGTTTGTTAGCTGATGAGCAGCCGAGAATTTTTTATCTACACTTAATCTCCACATGGCGATTATTATATCATATGATATAATTCGTGGATGCAAGAAATTATAAATAAATTGCTTAACAGAAACTTTATTCTTTATTTTATCATAGGAATAAGCGGGGTCATTTTAGATCTTTCGATTTTTTCTTTTTGTTATAAAGTTATTCTTTTAAATGAAATATATTCGAATATTATTAGTTCATTTGTGGGTTTTAATAATAATTTTTTCCTTAATGCTTTTTTTAACTTTAAGGCAAAAGATAAATTATGGATAAGATATCTATCTTATTTTACGATTTGTTTATTTGGCATTGGGATTAGCTCGACTTTGATTTATATAGCGGTTCATTTCTTGGGTATTAATGCGATACTTGCAAAGACTGGTTCAATTGGAGTAGTCTTTATTCTTCAGTATGGATTAAATAAGAAAATAACTTTTAGAGAATTATCCTAGATTCGGAAGAATCTTTTCCTCAATTACCTTTATAACATCTTCAGCTGAAATAGCTTGTATGCACTTATTGTCAGTACATTTTGTTTTTCTATGATTCCTAGCGCTTAGGCATGGGCTGCAAGCAAACTTTGCGAATAATGGATAGCTTTTAGTAGAAAGAGGTCCATATAGTTCATGTGTCTCTGGGCCAAAGATAGTGATAATGTTGGTGTCAGTTAAAGCTGCAAAATGTGCAGGACCACTGTCATTAGTTAATAATATGTCGCCACATTGTAATACATGGACTAGCTCGTTGATATTTTTTGTTTTACCGGTGAGATCAATAAAAAGTTCTTTGTTATTCATTTTACTTCTAATTTGTTCAGCATCTTTTTTTGCAATTGGTAGGCCTACTATAACAATTTTCATATTATATTTGGTTGCCATATAGTCTGCAACTTTTGCAAATTTTTCTGTTTCCCAATTTCTTATAGGTAAGAGCATTCCAGCATTTGGGTTTATTATTAACGTTTTGTTTTGTGTATCTATTTGTTGTTTGAATTTGGCTAATACTTCTTGTTTGAAAGGAAAATTTGGGATCTCTATTTCATTTTCTTCTGTATTTTTCTTGTTTAGATAATTTAAGTCATTTATATAGCAGTCAAATAATGAGTGAAAATTGTGCACCATGTGCACATGGGTGTTATAAAAAACATTGTGAGTGAAGAAGTGTCCCCTATATAAACCTTCTGCTGTGCATTTATGAAATCCCACTTTGTGTTTAGCTAGACTAAATAAAGAGATAAGCGCTGTAGCTCTACTAAATAGTTCAAGGTCAAATACTACGCTTATTCTATTTGTTAAACAAAAACTGAAGAATTTTAAACAGTCACGTAAGAAAGGCACTAACCCTTTGTCACTAATAGTAAGTATATGTGTGTTTGGGAATATATTTAATAGTTCTACACTTTCTTTGTTTTTATTGAATATTAAGAAGTATGTCTCGCAGTCTGGGAATTTTTTCTTAAATTTCATAATTCCAGAGTAGGCGATAATTGTAGATCCCATTTCTGAAAGCTCAATGAAAATCGCTTTTTTTGGCGGTTTTTTTCTTTTTGCAGCCAGTTGCTTAAATGGCATGTTGATAATGCTAAAAACAAAGCATAAAGGAATACCGAAATATTTGTCTATAAATCTTACTAAGTCTGGGCTCATGATAGGATTATAATAATAGCTAAAGGTAAAATAATCAATTGCTCACTGTTATTCCTTCATGGTAAAATAAACTCTGGTTTTAAATTAAGTTACAAGTAAATGGGAGGTGAAGTAATTGAGTCAGATAGACAAACAGAAAACAGAAATTATCAGTGAGCATAAAACTCACGATAGAGATACGGGGTCACCTGAAGTACAGGTAGCCATTTTAACTAAAAAGATTAATCATTTAGTTGAACACCTAAAAGCTAACAAGAAGGATAATCACTCTAGAAGAGGACTTCTTTTAATGGTAGGTAAGCGTAAAAGATTATTAAAATATTTGAATTCTAAGAATACAAGTAGATATACAGATTTAATTAAAAAATTAGGTCTTAGAGGATAAAATCCATTCGCTACCCACGTTGTAAGATAAGGAAGGAGTAGTAAAATGGACAAAAAAATTATAAAAGCTACGTTATCAGGCGTAGAAATCTCTATGGAGACAGGTAGAGTTGCAAGACAAGCCGGAGGTGCAGTATTGATGCAGTGCGGTGAAACAATAATACTTGCAACAGCAGTTGGTAAAGAAACTGCAAAAGCAGATCAATCATTTTTCCCACTAACAGTAGATTATAATGAGAAATCATATGCTGCAGGTAGAATCCCAGGAAACTTTTTTAAGAGAGAGGGTAGACCATCAACAGATGCAGTTTTATTATCAAGATTAATCGATAGACCACTTAGACCTTTATTCCCAGAAGGGTTTTTCAATGACGTACATGTAACTGTTAATGTTCTTAGTTATGATGGTGTTAATCATCCAGAGAACTTTGCAATAACTGCAGCTTCAGCTGCACTTAGCATTTCGCCAGTACCTTTCGCAGGGCCTGTGGCTGCTGTGACAGTAGGCCGTGTAGATGGTGAGTTTATTGTTAATCCTACTATGGAACAACTAAAGACAACTACATTAAAGCTTGCTATTGCTGGAACAAAAGATGCTATCACTATGGTAGAGTCTGGTTCTGATTTTATATCTGAAGATGATATGTTAGAAGCATTAAAGGTTGGGCATAAATCTGTTAAAGAATTATGTGACTTTCAAGATGATTTCGTGAATGTAGCAGGAAAAGAAAAATGGAATGTAGATCTTAGAATAGTAGATCCTGAATTCATGGCAGAAATATCTGCTAAGTTTTCTTCAGCAATGAATGCTGCACTTAGAGTAGATGGAAAGCTAGAGAAATACAAAGCAATTGATGAAGTAAAAGAAGATATCGCAAAATATGCCGTTGAAAAGAATGGTGAAGAGTGGTGTGTGAAACATAAATTTAATGTTTCTGAATCTTTTGCAAAATTAGAAAGTCAAGAATTTCGTAAGATGATTGTTGAAGATAAGCTAAGAACTGATGGTAGAAAAGTTGATGAGCTTAGAGAAGTTACTTGTGAAGTAGGACTTCTTCCTAGAGCACATGGTTCAGCATTGTTTACTAGAGGCGAAACTCAAAGTATCGGTACTGTTACACTAGGTTCTGGTAGAGATGAAGTATTAGTAGATGGACTTGAAGCTGCTTATAAGAAGAAGTTTTTTCTTCATTATAACTTTCCAGCATATAGTGTTAATGAAGTTGGTGGAAGACCTGGTCCTGGAAGAAGAGAAATTGGACATGGTGCTTTAGCAGAAAGAGCATTATCGTTTACGCTTCCTTCTCAAGAGGATTTTCCATATGTAATGAGAATAGTTTCTGAGATTACAGAATCTAATGGTTCATCTTCAATGGCATCAGTATGTAGTGGTTCATTAGCTATGATGCAAGCAGGTGTTCCTGTAAAAGAGCCAATAGCAGGTATTGCTATGGGTCTTATTAAAGAGTCTAATAATTACACAGTGCTAACAGATATTGCAGGTCTTGAAGATCATTTAGGTGATATGGACTTCAAAGTAGCTGGAGGTGTTAATGGTATCACTGCATTGCAGATGGATATTAAGACTAATGGTATTACTTTTGACATTATGGAAGAAGCATTAGCTCAAGCTAAGGTAGCAAGATTGCAAATATTAGATAGCATGAATGCTTCTATTTCTGAAACTAGTTCAGAACTATCGGATTACGCACCAAGAATTCATTCTATGAAAATCCCTGAGGATAAAATAGGAGAATTAATTGGTCCTGGTGGAAAGAATATCAGAAGAATTGTTGAAGAAACAGGTGCTGTAGTAGATGTCGCAGATGGCGGAATCGTAAAGATTTTTGCTGACGACGGTGCGAAGCTGGAAGCTGCTATTCAACAAGTAGAGTATATTACTAAAGAACCAGAAGTAGGCATAAAATATGCTGGAACTATCAAAAAGGTTCTTGATTTTGGTATTTTTGTTGAACTTTACCCAGGTAAAGAAGGACTTCTTCATGTTTCAAAAGTTTCTGATGAGTACATCAAAGATTTATCAAGTGTATTTTCAGTTGGTGATCCAATCGATGTAATCTTAGAAAAGATTGATGATAGAGGCCGTCTTAACTTAATAAGAGGTTAAGCTCTATATGTCAGCAAATGCTGAAATTACTAGGCTCGATAATGGCGTAACTGTCATTGTCGAGCCTGTTGACTCTGTTCGCAGTGTAGCGATAGGTGTGTTTGTGGATTGTGGTTCTGCATTCGAGCATCCTAAACAAAACGGTATATCCCATTTTATCGAACATATGAACTTTAAAGGTACGCAAAAACGTACTGCCAAACAGATAGCTGAAGAGCTAGATTCTGTTGGTGGAAAAATAAATGCTTACACCAGTAAAGAGCATACAGGGTATTACTCGGTAGTAATTGATGAATGCTTTGATGTAGCTTTAGACTTACTTGCTGATATTTTCTTTAATTCAAAATATGACGAGAAAGATATTGAAACAGAGAAAAAGGTAGTTCTTCAAGAAATAAAAATGTATGAGGATAGTCCTGATGAATATATTCATGATTTGTTTGTAAGAAACATGTGGCCAGGATTTTATTTGGGCCAGCCAGTAATTGGCGATAAGGAAGTTGTTAAGAAAATAACAAGAGAAGATATTCTTGCTTATATAAAAGATCACTATCTGCCAGAACATATAACAATTTCTATTTCTGGTAATTGTGATAAGAAGGAAATTCTTAAAAAAGTTTCTGAATATTTTGGAAAGTTCGAGTCTGATGTGCCCCGAATAAAGGATTTTCCATTACCTGAATATACCCCAGGTATAAATTTGGTTAAAAAAGACACTAAGCAGGTTCATTGTTGCATTGGCACTAGAGGTATTTCTTTTCATAATCCTAATAGATACCCGCTATTGGTGTTGTCTAGTATCTTAGGTGGCTCAATGAGTAGTATTTTATTTCAGGAAGTAAGAGAGAAACGTGGATTAGTTTATTCTATATATTCCTATCCTATGTATTATAGAGATTGCGGACTTTTTTCTGTATACGCAGGTGCGAGTATGGAGAATATAAAAGAAGTGATGCAAATAATTTTGGACACATTTAGGACATTGCCTGATTTACTTACGGAAGATTCTTTGCAAAGAGCTAAGGATCAGCTGAAGGGTGGGTTAGTTTTAGGGCTTGAAACATCATCTAGCAAAATGTCTTGGAATGGTAAAAACTTTTTTTATTATAGAGATTTAGTTAGTATAGATGAGGTAGCAGTAGAAGTGGATAAGATTAAGAAAGAAGATTTGGTGCATTTATGTGAATATCTTTTTAATCCTAAATATTTCTCATTAACTGCTATTGGTGATTTTGAAGAAAATATATTCGAAGGAATGTTTTAAAAGGAGACTTGTTAATGTTTAATAAAATTAATTTAAAAGTTGAGAAATTATCACATTTTGAAGGGCTAACATTGCCAGAGTATCAGACAGAACATGCTTCTGGGTTTGATTTAGTTGCAGCTGAAGATAAGCTTTTGTTAGCAGGGCAAAGGGATCTTGTTGCAACAGGATTGAAAATGGAGATACCTGTTGGCTATGAAGGACAAGTGCGGCCACGAAGTGGGCTTGCCTATAAATATGGAATAATGGTCCCTAATTCTCCTGGCACAATTGATGCAGATTATAGAGGAGAAGTGAAAGTAATATTATGGAATACTGGAGCTGAAGATTTCGAGATAAAAAAGGGTGAGCGTATAGCTCAGTTTGTTTTAGTGCCTGTCGTTCAGGCTAAATTTGAAGTTGTGATGAGTGTGGATGAGACTGCTAGAGGTGATGGCGGCTTTGGGTCAACTGGAAAATAGGAGATTAATATGATTAAAGTAGTAGTAAATGGTGCTTTAGGAAAAATGGGTAAAACTGTTATCAACGCAGTTGCTAATGACATTAATATGGATCTTGTGGCAGAGCTTGATTACAAAGATGATTTAGCTGCATTTTTAAGCAAGAATAAGGTTTCGGTAGTAGTGGACTTTACCCGACCAGAGAGTCGAATGGAGAACCTTGAAAATATATTAAAAAATGGTGCAAATGCCGTAGTGGGAACCACTGGTTTTACTGAAGATGATTTAGTTAAAGTAACTGAATGGTGTGTGAAATATAGTGTAAACGTTATTATTGGTCCAAATTTTGCAATTGGAACAATTTTACAAATGCACTTTTCAAAGATTGCTGCAAAATATTTTGATACTGCAGAAATAGTTGAGTATCATCACGATCAAAAGGTAGATTTTCCATCAGGAACAGCTGTAAAGACTGCTCAATTGATGGCAGAATCAAGAGACTCTTTTAATAACAATACAAAAGATAAGGTTGCTAATATCGAAGGTGCTAGAGGTGGAGACTATAAAGGTATTAAAATTCATAGTGTGCGATTGCCAGGAATGGTAGCTCATCAAGAAGTGATTTTTGGTGAAACAGGACAATACATGACCATTAGACATGATGCAACCTCAAGAGAGTCATATATGCCAGGTGTGTTGATGTCTATTAAAGAAGTTCTTACTAGAAAAGGGCTTACTTACGGCATAGAAGATATCCTAGGATTAAACTAAATCTAACGAGTTTACCAGTAAGAGCCTTCAGGCTATAATTAGTGCATAATTTTATAATAAGGAAATAGGAGGAAACGATGAGCGGATATAATGTAGCAGTAGTGGGTGCAACTGGCGTAGTTGGAACAGAAATAATAAAGGTGTTGGAAGAGACTAAGTTTCCTATAAAAAACCTTGTACCATTAGCTTCTGAGAGATCAGCTGGTAAAAGAGTAGATTATTTAGGAGAGCCAGTAATTGTTCAATTACTTACTGAAGATTCTTTTAAAGATATTGATATTGCCCTTTTTAGTGCAGGTGGATCTGTGAGTAAGAAATATGCACCAATTGCAGCTCAATGTGGAGCAGTAGTTATTGATAATACTAGTTTTTTTAGAATGGATCCAACAGTTCCCTTGATAGTGCCAGAAGTAAATGCGCACGATGTAAAGAAACACCAAGGAATCATTGCTAATCCAAATTGTTCAACGGCACAAATGGTTTTGCCATTAATGCCAATACATGAGAAATATACAATCAAGAGAGTAGTTGTTTCTACTTATCAAGCAACATCTGGTGCTGGTAAAGAAGCAATGGATGAGATGATTGAGCAAACTGTAAGTATTGTAAATGGAAATGGTCCAACTGAACCAAAGAAGTTTACGAGACAGATTGCCTTTAATGTAATCCCTCATATTGATGAATTTACTGATAATGGATTTACAAAAGAAGAAATGAAGATGACTGATGAAACAAAGAAGATTTTTGGTGATGACAGTCTTGAAGTAGTTACTACTTGCGTAAGAGTTCCGGTATTTATTGGGCATAGTGAGTCTTTAAATATTGAAACAGAGAAGCCATTTGATATTGCTGATATAACAAAGATTATTTCTGAAGTGCCAAATGTTAAGATTATGGATGATGTTGCAAATAACGTTTATCCGACCCCACAGGATTGTGTAGATACAAATGATACTTTAATAGGAAGAATAAGAAGAGATTTCTCTGTAGATAATGGCATAGCGCTATTCTGTGTGTCTAATAACCTAAGAAAAGGCGCCGCATTCAATGCTGTGCAGATTGCTTGGGAGTTAGTTAATCAGGAATTAATTTAATTTAGATGAATATAAAGAGAGAACTTATTAAGTTTTTTGATGAGCCTATTTCTTTATATTCACCTGATGATTCAGAGATAGTAGGCTGGAGTTCTAAAGAAACCCAAGAGATTAGGTTCAATGTTTTAACTCAAATTGATAAGTTGGATTATTCTAGTGTTTTAGATGTGGGTTGTGGTGTAGGAGATTTGTTTCCATACATGAATGAGCGATTTGTAGGAATTGCATATGATGGTATTGATTTACATCCCAAAATGATAAAGCTTGCTAAGCAGAAGTACCCAGAGGCAACTTTTAAGAATATTGATTTATCACAAGCTAAAGGAAAATTTGACTATATTTTACTTTCAGGGGCTTTGAATCTTAGAGTAGTAGATAATTATCGTTATCTTTCTGATCAGCTGAACTATATGGATAGATTGGCTAAAAAGGGGATAGCATTGAATTTGCTTAGCAGTTATACATCTGCTGATGCGCGATATCCAAGCTTATTCTACTATGAGCCTGAGCAAGCACTAAAGATGTGTAAGAATAGGTATGAACGTGTTATATTAAGACATGATTATTTAAGTAATGATTTTACTTTATATATATATAAATAAGAGGAGAACAAAATGAGTATGCCGTTTTTTGGTAAAGTAATGACAGCAATGATAACGCCATTTGATAAAAATGGAGCGATAGATCTTAAACAAACTAAAGCTTTAGCAAGGAAACTTGTTGATGAAGGTACTGATGCAATTTTGGTAACAGGCACTACTGGTGAGTCGCCAACTCTTAGTCATGAAGAAGATTTGTTATTATATGCAACTGTTCTTGATGAAGTAGGGGATAGAGCAAAGGTTATTGCGGGTACTGGTAGTAATTCTACTGCAACATCAATTAAGTATACTAAAATGGCTGAACAGATAGGCGTACATGGCGCTATGATTGTTGTCCCTTATTATAATAAACCATCTCAAGATGGCTTATTCGCTCACTATTCAAAAATAGCAGAGAACACTGACTTACCATTAATTATTTACAATATCCCTGGCAGAACAGGAATGAATATGTTGCCAGAGACTGTTGCAAAAATAGTAGCTGCTAATCCTCAATATATTGCTATTAAAGAAGCATCTGGTGATATTGATCAGATGAAAGAAGTTATTAATGTAGTAAAGCAAGATGGATTTTCTTTGTATAGTGGTGATGATGGCTTAACACTTGAGGCATTAAAAATTGGCGCAAAAGGTGTAATAAGTGTTGCATCTCATTTAGTAGGTAAGGATATCCAACAAATGATTTCTGAGTTTGAAAATGGTAATTTTGAAAAAGCAGAGTCAATTAACGCAAGATTAAAAGAATTGTTTAGTATTTTGTTTATTACATCAAATCCAGCGCCAGTAAAAGCTGCATTAGATATGACAGGATTTTCTGTTAACAATGTTAGACTACCATTAGTTGCGGTTAATCAGCAGGAAGCAGCTCAAATTAAGAGTGTTCTGCAGAAATTGGAGATTATTTAATGGTAAGACTTAGTATTATTGGTGGGCTAGATGGAATAGGCATGAATATGATGTGCTTTCAGCATAAGAAAGAAATGTTTGTTCTTGATGCTGGAATAATGTTTCCTGATGGAGACATGCATGGTATTGATAAAATTATTCCTAGTTTTTCTTATTTTGAAGAACATAAGAACGATATTAAAGGAATCTTTTTTACTCATGGGCATGAAGACCATATTGGTGCTGTTGCTCATTTTATTGAAAAGATTAATGTTCCTATTTATGGCACAAAGCTTACACTTGGAATGGTTGAGCATAAGCTTATTGAACATGGACTTGAGGATTATAAGCTTATTGAAATAAACGAAGATAGTTTAATAAAGTTTAAATATTTTAAGCTAGAATTTGTAAGGGTAAGCCACTCTATACCAGATGGTGTTATGACTGTCATACATTCTCCTGTTGGAACAATCGTTCATTCTGGTGATTTTAAAATAGATTACACTCCAATAGACGAAAAGGTTATAGATTTAAAACGTATTGCAGATATAGGTAAAAAGGGTGTAACTCTTTTTATGAGTGATAGTACTAATGCAGTCAAAAAGGGACATACTAAATCAGAAAAGCATGTTGGAGATGCTTTTGAGAAAGAGTTTGCTGGAGTAGAAGGACGTCTTTTAGTAGCAACTTTTGCAAGTAATATTCATAGAGTTCAACAGGTTATAAATGTTGGCAAGAAGTTTGGGCGTAAGATTTGTTTTGTGGGTAGAAGTATGGAAAATACGTCTTCTATAGCAAGGCGTTTAGGGTATTTGGATTTTGAAGATGAAGATATTATCCAGCTAAATAAAGTAGATGACTATCCAGATAAAGAAGTTTTAGTTCTAGCTACAGGTAGCCAAGGAGAACCATTTGCGGCTTTAACAAGGATAGCTAGAGGTGATCACCCAATGTTTCAGACAAAGGTAGGCGATACAGTTATTATGTCCGCATTACCTATTCCTGGTAATGAGAAGATGGTTTTTGCAAATATAAACAATCTTGGACGTGCTGGTGTTAATGTTATTTATGAAGCTGGCTCTAAGATGCACGTTTCAGGACATGCATATCAAGAAGAGCTTAAGCTTATGTTGGAACTAGTAAAACCAAAATTTTTCATTCCAGTGCATGGTGAGTTTAGACATTTACAAGCACATAAAGAATTAGCTGAAGATTTAGGTATAGTTGACGAAATTCTTATGCCAGAGAATGGTGATCAATTAGATATTGAGAAAAAGAAAGTAACATTTGCAGGCAGACTTGATTTGCCTCGTATTTACATAGATAGCAATAGTAATTGTTTTGAAAATCAAAAAATTATTGATGATAGACAAGCAATGGCTAGAAATGGTGCTGTTAGTGTAGTTGTGTTTATGGATGAAGACAGAAGAAGGATTGAAGATGTTGTTTTTAATATGAAAGGAATATCTAATCCTGCAAAAGATTTCATGTACGGACTAAAGGATAGTATCATCGATCAGTTTAACTATAGATTGCAGAGTGGAAAAATATCACCTGAAAACATAGAAAAAGATTTATCAATTATCGTTCGTAAATACATGAGTAAAAAAATAGGCAAATGGCCAGTTGTAATTCCTTCAATAGTTTAATTGAATGAAAAAACTTCTTTTGCATGTTTGCTGTGCTCCTTGTTCTACTTCAGTAATTGAAAGCTTGGCAAAAGAGTATAAGATTTCGTTATTCTTTTATAATCCGAATATACATCCATTAAGTGAACAACAGAAAAGATTAGAAGAAACTACATTATATGCAGCAAAAATGGGGATGGATATTTATTCTTGGGAAAGTGATGTAATAGATTGGTTTAATTTAGTTGAAGAATACAAATGGTCATCTGAAAAAAGTGGCGAAAGATGCATGTATTGTTATGAAGAAAGATTAATGAGAACAGCAGAAAAGGCAAAGAATAGTGGTTTTGACATTTTTGCTACAACATTAACAGTTAGTCCTTATAAACATATGAAAAGCATAAATGAAATAGGGCTAAAAATTGCTTCAAAAGTAGGTGTTTCCTACTTAGAAAGTGATTTTAAAAAAAATGGTGGCTATCAGCGTTCTATTGAAATGAGTAAACAAGAATACATGTATAGGCAGAATTATTGTGGTTGTGTTTTCAGTAAACTGGAAAGGCTTCGCATTAAGCCTTATAATTAAATTAGATGTTTAATAAAATAGGAACTTCATTAATTAATTTTTTTAACCTTTTAGGAGAGTATGCTCTCTTTATTGTTCAGATAGTAAAAGGCACTTTTTCAAAAGAGTTATGTTTTAAGCGAGTGTTAGATCAGGTGTACAGAACTGGGGCGCAATCATTTGTTATAACAGCTATTACACTTCTATTTGTTGGGATGGTATTTACCAATCAGGTTACACAAGAGTTCGCTAAAATGGGAGCTATAAAGATTATCGGTGGTATTGTAGGTTTTGCTATTTGGCGTGAATTAGGGCCTCTTTTTGCAGCTGTAGTTGTCGCTGCTAGAGTAGGCGCAGCTATCTCAAGTGAGATTGCTGCTATGAAAGTTACTGAGCAGATAGACGCATTAAGGTCTATGGCTATAAATCCTTTTTCTTATTTGTATGCTCCAAGGATGATTGCCTTAATACTTGTAGTTCCATTGCTTATAGTATTTGCTGACTTTATTGGTTTTGTTTCAGGAATGTTTATTTATGCTACTTTTTATCATGGCAATTATATTGCTTATATTTTTTCAGCAGCACATATGCTAAACCTTACAGACATATTAGCTGGTGTTCTTATTAAGGGTCCTATTTTTGGGGCTGTAATTGCCGGAGTGTCTACTTTTGTGGGTTCTAGAACTACTCAAGGTTCTCAAGGTATTGGTAAAGCAGCAACTACTGCTGTTGTTACTTCATTGATCGTGGTGTTTATTGCTAATTTCTTTATTTCATTTTTGGTGTTTTAGATGATAGAAATTAAAAAATTAACTAAATCATATGATGGACGAGTTATCTTAGATGATCTAAATATGACTATCAAGTCAAAAAAAAGAACAACTATCATTGGTACCAGTGGTTGCGGTAAAAGCACACTCCTTAGATTGATACTGGGGCTAGAGCCCTTTGATAGTGGTCAACTACTAATTGATGGTAAATGTATTAGTTGTGTAAATGAAGCACAAAAAAATAAATTACGTTTAGATTTTGGGATGGTGTTTCAATCATCAGCATTGTTTGATTCACTAACAGTTGCCGAAAATGTAGGACTTGTTCTTAAGGAACATACAAATATGTCGAATGCAGCAATTAAGGATAAAGTTATGAACGCTTTGAAACTAGTAGAATTAGCTGATACATATAATAAAATGCCTTCAGAACTGAGTGGCGGGATGAAGAAGAGAGTGGCTATCGCTAGGGCAATTATTAATGATCCCAAAGTAATATTGTTTGATGAGCCAACAACTGGACTAGATCCAATTACGTCTACAAGGATTGAGCTATTGATTAATAAACTTACCGATTATATAGGAGCTACATCTATCATTGTTACTCATCAAATAAGTACCATCCTAAATGTTTCGCAAGAAATATATATGTTTTCAGATGGCCAAGCATTTAAAACAGAAGGTGCAAGTAAAATACTTAAGAGTAAAGATAAAAAAGTACATAATTTTGTAAACGGACTTGTTGAGTGAAGTTGTTTTATAGTTTAGGATATAGTTATGAAATTTGAAACTAAAGTAGGTATATTTGTTTTTGCCGCAATATTGGTTTTATCAATAGGTGTTATTTGGAAAAGTAGTCTGTTACTGCGAGCAAAAGGTTATGTTATTAATGGAACGTTTAATGGAGTGAATGGTCTTCTTCCAGGAGCCGAAGTCCGCTATAGAGGATATCTAGTTGGAACTGTTTCTAAATTAGTTCCAAATCCTTATGATATAAGAGTTACGTTGTATATAAAAAGAGGCATAAAAATCACCGAAGGATCACTATTAAGAGTTGATTTCGATGGATTGATTGGTGAGAAATATATAAATATTATTCCTAATGCATTATCAAAAGAATATATTAAGGCCGGATCGCTGCTTAAAGGTAAAACAGCTGCAGGTCTTGTAGATTTTGTTAATACTGGGACCGAAAACTTGAATGAAACAAAACAAATATTAGAAGTTTTCAGAAAGATTATTACCAGCAGTAAGAGCAAAAAATCTTTACAGCAATTTATTTTAAATATGGATTCTACAACAACTAAGCTGGATTCTGTTTTAAGCAAAGTAGACAGTTTGCTTGATAGACAATCAGTTTCAGAGTGGAGTGATAAAGTTGATAGTATCGTTGGTGGGTTAGACAATCTTATAAAAAGTTTAAATGCAATTGTTGGTTCTGCTGAGGGAGAGAACAAAAGCAATGTTTATAAGATGATTTCAAACTTAGAATCTTTTACAAGTAAATTGGAGACAGAAAGTGGAGTAATTATGAAAGAGGCTAGACATATTAGTTCTCGTTTAGATGATAATACCAGCTTTCTAGATGATACATCTCTGAACTTAGATGCATCACTTATCGATAATAATGAGTATGATTTAGGAGCATCATTAGTTGTTAGCAAGAATATAATTAATTTATCATTGGGAAATAAGACAGGTGGAAATGTTGTTAAGTTAACTCAACTAACTTTTGGTAGAAGTATTTTTGGTAAAATATTTGCTGCAGTTGGTTTAGTTGAAGACGCCCCAGGGGTTAAGGTTGGCCATCCTGTTTTTGACAGGATAGATATGGAGCATTCTTTTTATAATGCAAGTACGTGGATGTATAGATTAAAAACAAATATGTATTTTACTCCAAATATAAGAGGTATAGCTGGGTACGATTATAAAGCACAGAATGATCAGCAAGTTTTTGTAGGTGTAGGAGTGAATTCTTTTTAGTTTTATGTACTAATAAATTAAATTAGGATAGTATTATATTATGGAGATAATGATATGAAGGTAATGATAGTTGATGATGCATACTTTGTTCGCAAGAAGCTAACAGGAGTATTGTCCTTATTAAATGTAGAAATTATTGAGGCAGAAGATGGTCAGCAAGCTATTGATTTATTTAAAGTTGAGTCTCCAGATTTAGTTTTTCTAGATGTTGTTATGCCAAAGAAAGATGGTTTAGCAGCTTTAAAAGAAATTCGTGCTATCTCCAAAGATGTTAAGATTATCATGTTAACAAGTGAAGGTGATAAAGGTACTTTGCTTAGTGCTTTAGATGAAGGTGCTAATCACTTTGTAATTAAACCATTTGATGATGATAAGGTGCTTGGGTTAGTTCAGAATTTACTGCAATAGCATAATATTTCTCACGATATATTTATATGAATACTAAGATAGTAAGTGTTAATCGCGATAATCTTTATGACATTGCGGATGTTTTGGATATGCTTCCCGACATTGAAGAGGGTGTTGCCAAGGTGTTTTGGTTTGATGCTAAAAAGAATGAACTTCTTATTCCTCTAAATGTTCACGAACGCTTTCCTGAACAAGTTTTCCCAATAAAGATAATTAAATATGGAAAGATTTACTATGTCAGTCCAGTTGATGAACTTAAGGCACTTCCCCCTAATCAGAAAGAACAACTTGAAATTTTAGTCAAAGAGCTAGCTCCTGCGGATTGTATAATAAATATGTCTGTTTGAAGTGATTTCGCTTAGATTATGGCGTTTGCAAGTTTTATGAATTGTTCAACACTTAGTTGTTGGCCTCTAATAGTTTCTATTAGTCCAAGTTGTTGAAACGTAGGTATTAGGTCTTCTTTTCTAAACTTTATGTACGGTCCTTTTACTAAGCAATTCATAAGTGTTTTTCGCTTCCCCCAGAATGAGTTTCTCACTATTTTATTATATATATCTAAGTTATTAATTTGTGATAAATACTTTGTAGTAGGTGTTAGTTTGATATAGGCAGAATCTACTTTGGGAGCGGGTGTAAAACAAGTATTTGCCACATTAAATAGTTTTTTGCATTCAGCACGAGTTTGGCAGAAGATAGAGAAACTGCTGTAGTTTTTAATGCTAGGCACTGCGATTACCCTTTCCGCCATTTCTTTTTGAATCATTATATAAATATCCATTACATTCGGAATATTTAAACATTTTTCGATAATAGGGCTTGTGATGTAGTAGGGGATGTTTGCTACGACAATACATTTATTGTCTGGTGTTACTTCGGCTTGTAAAAAATCCTCAAGAATAAGTTCGACATGTTTAAAGTCAACCAGTCTCTCTGCCGCTTCTTCATAAGCCATTGTGTCTACTTCATATGATTTGATGTTGTTTGTTGTATGGTTAGCTAGTTCAATTGTAAGGTTGCCACTGCCAGTTCCAATTTCTATTATGTCTATATTATTTGGTACATGTGATAGGAGTTTATGGATAATATTCTTATCTGTAAGAAAATTTTGTCCTAGTGATTTCTTGTATCTATCCATTTTGATCAATTAACCTCATTGCCAATAGAATAGCATTAGTCATGCTATCTGGGTTAGCTATATTATCATTTGCGATATCAAATGCTGTGCCATGATCAGGAGATGTTCTAATAAATGGTAATCCTAATGTTATATTAACTGCATCATGGAAGTGTATAAGTTTTAGTGGTGCAAGACCTTGGTCATGATACATACTTACGATCATATCTATATTTTTTTTATGATATGCGCTATAAAATATTGTGTCAGCTGGGTATGGACCCTTTGCATTAATCCCTAGTGATTGAGCAATTTTAATTGCTGGTTTAATGATCGTATTTTCTTCGTCGCCTAATAATCCATCTTCACCAGCATGAGGGTTTAACCCACAAACTCCAATAACAGGATCTTGTATAGAAAGTTGTTTTAAGAAGTTATTAGCTAGTACAATTTTATTAACAATGCCATCTGTTGATAACTCTGTGGATATCTTGCTAAGAGGTATGTGTATAGTTGCTAAAATTACCTTTAAATCTTCAGAATAGAAGGCCATGGCATAGTTACTTACATCCCCTTTTTTAGCTAGAAACCCTGTATGTCCTTTTTCCTTAATCCCAGCTTTGTCCCAAGCTTCCTTGTTTATTGGTGCAGTTACAATAGCAGAGCATCTATTACTAAGTGCAAGGTCTGCAGCTGTGTTTACAAAGTTATAAGCCCATTTGCCAGCAGTTGTGGATAACTCTCCTTTAGGGATGTTCATAAGTTCATTATTAGTCTGGTCTAGAATGGTTATTTTTACTGAATTATCATAATTTGCCATATCAGTAATAGCTCTTATTTTAGAAATGTTAATATTACTGTTTTTGCTTAATTCGCCAGTTATAATTGATTCTGGACCTATAATTAGAAAAGGGTGTTTAGAATATTTTATATGTTTATTTTGGAATGATTTAGCAAGAACCTCTGGTCCTATGCCGCTTACATCTCCTGCTGTGATACAAATTGGTTTATTCATTGATTCTATTTTACAACAGATAGCGGGTTTTTGTCCGAAATGGTATTTGTTTGGAGGAGACGGTCAGAATCGAACTGACGAATAATGGTTTTGCAAACCACGGCCTTACCACTTGGCTACGTCTCCCTATTGCAGAGAATTAGTATATAGCAAAACTATTAAAAGGTTAAGCAGGAAAATTATTAATAGAAAAACACCTTATACTCAAATGACAAAATTTCTAGCTTGTTGTAACATTGTCTTATCGATTTAAATATTAGGAGCTTTATATGATTCATATACTTATTTTCTTTGCAGTTGGCTTATTTCTAGGAGGATTAGTGGGGTATTTGTTTGCTAAAACAAAGAACTCTAACGGTGCTTTAAAAGAAGAAATAGTAAGACTAAACGTACAAAAAGAAGAAAAAGAGATGCAAATTATTTCACTAAGGAGTGATAAGGATTCACAAATAGAAGAGGTTAAGGTTGAAAAAGAGCGAATCCAAGGTAGGCTAGATGATTCTATTAAGCATTTTCAAAAATTAAACGCTGATATGGCGGCTAAAGATGAAGAGAATAAGAATTTAGTCGAGAAGCTAGAGACTCATAAAAAAGATTTAGAAGATATACAGAAGAAGTTTGAAGATCAGTTTAGTAATCTTGCTAATAAGATATTTGACGAAAAGAGTCAGAAGTTTACTAACCAGAATAAAGAGAACATCGACGGTTTATTGAAACCACTTCAAGAAAAAATACTTACTTTCCAAAAGAAAGTAGAAGAAACATATAATGATGAAAATAGGCAACGTGCAGGACTAAAGCAGCAAATAGAGATGTTGGCCGATTTGAATAAGAAAATGTCGGATGATGCCCACAACTTAACAACAGCCTTAAAAGGTGAAACAAAGACCCAGGGAAATTGGGGAGAGATGATACTTGAAACAATTTTAGAAAAGTCTGGCTTACAAAAGGGTGTTGAATTTAGTGTGCAAGAATCATTAAAGACAGAAGATGGAAGTAATAGATTCCTAGATGTAGTTATAAATTTGCCTGGCAAAAAACATATGATTATTGATTCTAAAGTTACATTAACTGCATATGAACGATATATCTCAGCTGAAGACAAAGAAAAGAAAGATAAGTACTTAAAAGAACACATTAAATCATTAAGAAAGCATATTAGTGATTTAAGTGAAAAAGAGTATCATAAGCTATATCAGATAAACAGTCCGGACTTTGTTCTAATGTTTGTTGCAATAGAGCCGGCCTTTGCTTTAGCTGTTCAGAATGATAATAATATATTTTATGAAGCATTTGAAAAGAATATCATTATTGTTAGTCCTTCAACATTATTAGCAACACTAAGAACGATTGATAATATATGGCGACAAGAGAAACAAAATAAAAATGCGTTAGATATAGCAAAAAAAGCAGGAGATATGTATGATAAATTTGCTAATTTTGCAGGTGATTTGAAGAAGTTAGGTGCTCAAATTAATACCACACAAAAGACGTATGATGAGGCAATGAAAAAATTCTCAGATGGTAATGGCAATTTAGTAGCTAGAGCTGAGAATCTTAAAAAACTTGGAGCAAAAGCATCTAAAAGTATACCTTCTGAGTTTGTTGAAGACTTAGATTTAATAGAGTAAAGGAAATCGAAATGAAAAGAACTGCACTTTATGAAGAGCATAAAAAGCTAAAAGCTAGGATAGTAGATTACGCAGGTTGGGACATGCCTGTTCAATACACGGGAATCATTCATGAACATAAAGCTGTAAGAGAAAGTGTTGGAGTCTTTGATGTATCACATATGTGTATAGCAGATATCTCAGGTGATGATTATAGTAAATTTTTACAATTAGTAACAATTAATGATGTAGATAAGTTAGCAGAATATCAGGCACAATATTCAATGATATTAGATGAAGAAGGTAATGTGCTAGATGATATTATTGTGAGTAAAATGGACTCATTTATGAGAGTGGTTATTAATAGTGGCAATGAAGAAAAGATAAAGAATTGGTTTGCTCTTATTATTAAAAAGAATTCCTTTAATGTTAATATATTGTACCGAGATGATCTAAGTATTATTGCTGTACAAGGGCCAAAGTCTATAGGTGTGTTAGAGAAGATATTTAATACAACAATAGAGCTAAAAAGTTTTCGTCTGACTGAGTTTAATTGGAAGGGTAACCTGATTGATGTTAGCAGAACAGGTTATACAGGAGAGCTTGGTTTTGAAGTGTTTGTAGATAACGAATTGGCAGCATCACTTTGGCAAGCTATCCTTGATGAAGGAGCTATTCCTGCTGGGTTAGGTGCAAGAGACACACTTAGAATAGAAGCTGGTTTGCCACTGTACGGACAAGAAATAGTAGAGAATATAACTGCTTATGACATGGGGTATGGTTGGGTTGTTAAGCTTTTAAAGGGAGATTTTATAGGGAAAGATACTTTGGAGAAGGCTAATAAGAAAAAGCGTCTCTTTGGTTGTTTCTTAAATGAAAAGGGTGTGCTTCGTGGAGGATATGAAGTAGTTGGACATGGCAAATTAACTAGTGGAACATATTCTCCAGTATTTAATGCAGCTATTGGTATGTTTTATAGCAATAATGAATTAAAAGAGAATGATCAACTCAATGTAATAATAAGAGGCAAAGAGGTATCGGCAAGAGTTATCGAGTTGCCATTTATTAAAAGATAAAAAATAATAGAATTTTTTTTCTTGAATTTTTTAAAGTTGAAAATTACAATTGGGGAAAGAAATTAAGAAAGCGAGATAAAAACATGCACATTATAAAAGATGATTTGTATTATTCTGAAGAACACGAATGGGTTAGCGTAGAGGGGAATGTAGCAACAATAGGTGTTACTGACTATGCTCAAGATGCTTTAGGCGATATTGTGTTTGTTGAGTTTCCTAGTGTAGATGATGAATTTACTCAGATGGATGAGATTGGTGTTTTAGAATCTGTTAAAACAGTAAGCAATTTATATATTCCAGTTTCGGGAAGAGTTATTGAAGTAAATGAAGCAGCTAATGAAGATCCAGCATTAATTAATTCATCACCTTTTGATGAAGGTTGGTTGGTTAAGATAGAAATGGACGAACCATCTGAAGTAGAAGATTTACTTTCAGCTGCAAAGTATGAAGAGTTGTTGGGTGAAGAGGAGTAAATGGAAACTCCGGATAGTCTAAGACTGCAACTTTTTGAATTAATAAAAGAATTGCCAGCAAATAATGTTGATCAGTTATATAAAGATATCCCTAAGTCTATTTTTAGACCGGATATTGGAATAGCTGATGGTCTAACTGAGCCAAAAGTACAGCTTGAGATAGAGCGAGTAGCAAATAATAATACTATTTATCCAAAACAAAAGAGTTTCTTAGGAGCAGGCGTTTATTATAGACATATTCCTGCAATTGTTGATCACTTGGTCAACAGAAGTGAATTCTTTACTGCATATACTCCTTATCAGCCAGAAATAAGCCAAGGAACATTAACTGCTATTTTTGAGTTCCAGACATATATGGCAGAACTAACGGGTATGGAAATAAGTAATGCAAGTTTATATGATGGGGCTACTGCTTTGTCAGAATCTATACAGATGGTTTCTCGAGTTTCAAATAAGAAGACAGTGAATGTGTCCGTTATTGGTATGATGTCAGAAAACTATAGAAGTGTTTTAGAGACATATAATAAAGGGTTCAATAATGAGTTGTCCTATTTTGATGATTTAGCCGAGTTTCGCATGGAAGAGGGTGTTGATGCCTTAGTCTTTATGTATCCTAACTTTTTTGGTCAAGTAATCGACTATACTTCATTAATTGAAGAAGCAAAGAAGCTTGGAACAGCAATTATATTTTGTGTGCCAAATCCGTTAGCATTAATGATATTTAAGACTCCAGGTGAGCTTGGAGCTGATATCGTATGTGGCGAAGCTATTTCATTAGGGAGCTATCCAGCATTTGGAGGCCCAGGACTAGGTTTCCTAACAACAAGACAGGACCTAGTAAGAAACATGCCAGGAAGAATAGTAGGCGAGACTGAGGACGCTAAAGGTAATAAAGGGTTTGTTCTTACATTCCAGACTAGAGAGCAACACATAAGAAGAGAGCGAGCAACTTCTAATATTTGTAGTAATCAAGGGTTACTTGCATTAAGAACTGCTATTTATTTTTCATATATGGGACAGTCTGGATTGGTTGATTTGGCTGAGGATATTTATGAAAAAACACAATATTTAAAAAAGAAACTATCAGATATTGATGGTCTAGAAGTAGATAGAAATGTTTCATTCCAGGATGCTTTAGTTTACTTTGGCGAAATAAGTATTAATGCACTTAATGGGTTTCTGAAAGAAAATGGTGTATTAGGTGGTTTCGATTTATCAAAAATGGATGAAGATTTAGATGGTTACTGTTTGATAACAGTTAACGATTATATGGAGAAAAATGATATTGATGAGCTAGTAGCGTATATAGAGGAGTTCATTTGTGGATAATAGTCCTATATTTGAAAAAGTATCAATTAGCAAAGGGTATATTTCTTCAAATATTCCCGAAGCATTGCGCAGAGAGAAGCCTTGTCGTTTGCCAGAAGCATCTGAAGCGCAAGTTGCAAGACACTATACTAAGTTATCAACTTTAAATTTTGGTGTTGATAGTGGGATGTACCCACTTGGGTCTTGTACTATGAAATATAATTATAAGATTTTAGAAAGATTGGCATCATTGCCAGAATTTTTGAATTTACATCCATTACAAGACGAAGAAGACACTCAAGGAATACTAGAAATAATGTATAAATTGGATCAGTTATTAAGCGAGCTTTTTGGGTATAGTCATTTTACATTACAGCCTTCTGCAGGTGCCCAAGGAGAACATACTGGATTGTTAATTATTAGAGAGTATCTAAAGTCTATTGGTGATGAGCGAGATTTGGTTCTTATTCCTGATTCTGCACATGGCACAAATCCTGCTAGTGCAATAATGGCAGGTTTTAGAATTAAAAAAATATCTTCAGACAAATGGGGAAACGTAGATGTGGATAAGCTTAAAAAAGTATTAGAAAAAGAAAAAGTAGCAGCTATTATGCTTACGAACCCTTCTACATTAGGATTATTTGAGAATAATATTTTAAAGATTGCAGAAATGATTCATGAGAATGGTGGTCTTCTTTATTATGATGGGGCAAATGCAAATGCACTATTAGGAATGGCTAGGCCAGGTGATATGGGTTTTGATGTTTGTCATTTGAATCTACACAAAACATTTGGAACACCTCATGGTGGTGGTGGTCCAGGTGCAGGACCTGTTGGTGTTTCAGCGAGATTAGTTCCTTTTTTGCCTAAGCCAATGGTAGAAAAAGAAGGTGATGATTATTTCTTGGATACTAGTAATGAAAAAAGTATAGGTATGATGCATGGTTTCTATGGAAATGTGAATGTATTAGTAAAAGCATATATCTACATATTGCTACATGGCAGAGATGGTCTGGAGCTTGTGTGTGAAAAAGCAGTAGCTAATGCAAATTATTTGATGGAGAAGCTTAAAGACGTAATTAATGTTCCGTATGATAGAGTTTGTATGCATGAGTTTGTAATCTCAGCAGGAAAGCTAAAGAAAGAGACAGGTGTTTCAGCACTTGATATTGCAAAAGCCTTAATTGATAGAGGGTATCATCCTCCTACTATTTACTTTCCGCTTATTGTTTCTGAGTGTTTAATGATAGAGCCTACCGAGACAGAGGATAAAGAATCTATGGATAAGTTTATAGACGCTCTTACTTCAATAGTAAAAGAAGCCTCTAGTAATAGCGAGGCAATCAAAGCTACTCCAGTTACTACTATTGTGGGCAGATTAGATGAAGTAAAAGCAGTTAAAGAGCCCAAGTTAACTTTTTTTAGTTAATTTATTTTGGGAATAATCCCAATTCTCTCCGATAAATTTATATGCAAAACAAAATAGTTAGTCTTTTAATTGAACATAGCAACTATTTATATCAAAAGATTCCATTAAATGCTTTATCCATAGGGTTTGATTCTTCTGTAAAAGATGAATTGTCTTTTGCTGGAATATGTCGAGAAGGGGAAATTATAATTGGTAATCTTGATGATTTCTATCATGTGCATTTAGCGGACATTAGCCTTGATATTTTAGACTGTTCTCCGCAAGAGAATAACGTTTTCTTTTTCGCGTTATTTTATTCTGAAGATTATCATAATTCCGGGGGTAGGGCTAAATTTGAAGATGAAGGAGGCATTTTGCTAGGTTCAACTGGGTGGGGAATGTGGCCTTATTCAAGTGAGAATGAAAGGTTATATGGCCATTCATTGTTGCCAGAATTATATGCTGATATTGTTGCTGATGTTTTGGATGATTTGCCGGAAATATACGTTGTGGAACGACCATAGTTTTTTTATTTATGAACGCTTGAATGATTCCGAATCTGTTATTCTCTTAGAACAGCATTAGTTAAATTTCACATTTAAGACTATGATGAGCTCATGAAAGTATTATTTATTAGCGATGAAGGATTAACAGCAACAGAAAATATGCAGAAAGATGTGTCTTTAATGAACTTTGTGTTTGTTGATGCATATGTCAGATTCTATACTTGGAGCGATAGATGTGTAACGTATGGTTATAACCAGAAACGTTTAGAGGTTGAAGATATTGTTGGTGAAGAGCTAGAATTTGCTAAAAGGCCAACAGGTGGAGGATTAATTATCCATACTGCTGATAATTTTTCATGGAGTTTATTGTTACCCTTAAATGTTTTAGAAAATAACTCATTAATTAGTTTTTATTATAAGATTTCAGAAATATATGCTGAAGTTTTGAATAGTTGTGGAGTAGAGTGTAGTTTAAAAAAATTAACTAAAGATGAACTCGCTCAGAAGAAGATTATTCAAGTATGTGCAGATTATCCAGCTAAGTATGAATTAGTTGATAATCAAGGTAATAAAATAATAGGCAGTGCCCAAAGAAAAACACGTTCTTGTTTGATTCAACAGAATAATCTTTTCATATCTATTCCAGATGGTTTCAAGGAAAGACTGCAAGGCGCACTAACTACTTACTTTTCTTAGCTATTTTAGCTTTTTTATAGCACTCATTTATGTTAGAATAAATTCAAAATCTTTGAGGAGTGGAGAAAGCTTATGGCAGCTGAAAAAATGAAGGGTTCCAAAATACTTTTAGAATGTTTGAAAAAGGAAGGTGTAACTGATATTTTCGGTTATCCTGGAGGATATGTCATTGAGATCTATGATGATTTATATGATGAAAAAGATATTAAGCACTATTTGGTAAGACATGAGCAGGCAGCAGCACATGCAGCTGATGGATATTCAAGAAGTTCAGGTAAAGTAGGTGTTTGTTTGGCTACATCAGGCCCAGGCGCTACGAACTTAGTTACTGGTTTGGCTACTGCACATATGGATTCTATTCCTATGGTTGCAATAACAGGACAGGTTCCGACACCATCTATTGGTTCAGATTTTTTTCAAGAAGCTGATATTACAGGCATCACAATGCCTATTACAAAGCATAATTTTTTAGTTAAGGACTTAAATGATTTAGCGAAGACGGTTAAGCATGCATTTCATATAGCGAGAACAGGAAGACCAGGCCCTGTATTAATTGATATTCCAAAAGACTTAACTATTAATAAGGCTGTATTTAACTATCCAGATAAAATAGATTTACCAACGTATAATCCAACAATTAAGGGTAGCTCAAAGCAAATTAAATCTGCTGTTGAGTTGATTAAATCTTGCAAGAAGCCAGTTGTTATTGCTGGTGGAGGAATTATTTCTTCACATGCTTCTCAGGAATTAAGAGATTTTATTAAATTGTCTCAATTGCCCGTAGCTTCTACGTTAATGGCTTTGGGTGTTTATCCTTATGATGGAGAATTCAGCTTAAAGATGCCTGGAATGCATGGTACTGCTTTTGCAAATCATACTATTCATGAATCAGACTTAATAATTGCCATTGGTATGAGATTTGATGATCGTATTACTGGTAAGCTTGCAACGTTTGCTCCAAATTCTAAAATAATTCATATTGATATAGATCCAGCGGAGATTGGTAAGAATGTTGCTCCAACTATTCCAATAGTCGGTGATGCTAAATCTGTTTTGTCTGATATGAATGCTTATATTATTGAGCATCCTATAGATAGAAAAGAAGAATGGTTAGAAGAAGTAAATGCTTATAGGGCTAAGTATCCTCTTAGTTATGATAAATCATCAGATGTTATTAATCCTCAGTATGCGCTTGAAGTTCTTAATGAAATTACTAAAGGTGATGCAATTATTACTACTGAAGTAGGAACACACCAGATGTGGGCTGCTCAGTATATAAATCATCAGAATCCTAAACATTGGGTTAGTTCTGGTGGATTAGGAACAATGGGATATGGTTTCCCTGCTGCAATGGGTGCACAGGTTGCAAACCCTGGTAAAACAGTCGTTAATGTTGCTGGTGATGGTTCTATTCAAATGAATATCCAAGAATTATCTACTGTATCTAATTATAATTTACCTGTTAAGAACATTATTTTAAATAATATGTACCTAGGTATGGTAAGACAGTGGCAAGAATTATTTTATAATAATAGATATTCAGCTGTAGACATGGAAGGTAAACAGCCTGATTTCGTAAAAGTTGCTGAGGCTTATGATGTAATGGGTCTTAGAGCTACTAAACCAGAAGAAGTAAGACCAGTTCTAGAAAAAGCACTTAACCATGATGGACCAGTTATGGTAGATATCGTTGTAAATAGAGAAGAAAACGTTTATCCAATGGTTCCTGGTGGAGGAGTATTAAATAAAATGATGGGACAGGAGGGCAGATTGAGATGAGACATACAGTATCAGTAGTTGTAGAGAATAAACCTGGTGTTCTTACAAGAATTGCCGGATTGTTTGCAAGAAGAGGTTTTAATATTGATAGTTTAGCTGTTGGTGAATCTGAAAAAAAAGGATTTTCAAGAATCACAATAATTGTTACTGGAGACGATAACATTATTGAACAGATTACAAAGCAATTGTATAAGCTGATTGATACTTACAAGGTTATAGACCTTACACCAACAAAACATATCGAAAGAGAAATGATATTGGCTAAGGTTAGTATTAATACAACTAATAGATCTGAGGTTATTGAAATAGCTGATATCTTTAGAAGTAAGATAGTTGATGTTTCAGAAAAGAGCATGACTATAGAGATTACGGGTGACAATGATAAAAACGAAGGATTCATAAATTTACTTAAGAAGTTTGGAATCTTAGAGATTGTCAGAACAGGCACTATCGCAATACAAAGAGGTACTGGGAAATAAGCTGAAAGCGAAAAGCTCGAAAGCTAAAAGCAAGAAGGAGAGAGAAAAATGACAATAGTTTTATATGACAAGGATATCGATTTAAATGCACTGAAAGGTAAGAAGATAGCTATAATTGGGTACGGTTCTCAAGGGCATGCTCATGCACTTAACTTACAGGAAAGTGGGTTTGATGTAAGAGTTGGACTTAGAGCTGATTCTAAATCAGTTGCAAAAGCAACAGAAGCTGGTGTGAAGGTAGTATCTCCAGCAGAGGCAGCTAAAGAAGCTGATCTTATTATGATGTTGGTTCCAGATGAGTTCGCAGCAGATATTTATGAGGAGTCTATTGCTCCAAATTTAGAAGCAGGAAATGTTCTTGCATTTGCACATGGTTTTAATATTCATTTTGATTTTATTAAGCCACCAGCTAATGTAGACACAATCATGGTTGCTCCTAAAGGGCCAGGACATATGGTAAGAAGAGTATATCAAGAAGGATTCGGAGTTCCAGCTATTTATGCTGTTGGACAGAACGAATCTGGTAACGCTAAAGACATTGCTTTAGCTTATGCTGCTGGAATCGGTTCTGCAAGAGCGGGCGTACTAGCAACTACTTTTAAAGAAGAAACTGAAACTGATTTATTCGGTGAACAAGTTGTGCTTTGTGGTGGAACTACTGCTTTAGTAAAAGCAGGATTTGATACATTAGTAGAAGCTGGATATCAGCCAGAGATTGCTTATTTTGAGTGTTTGCATGAGCTTAAGCTTATTGTAGACCTTATGTATGAAGGTGGAATGGATAAAATGAGAGATTCTATATCTAATACTGCTGAATACGGTGACCTAACAGTTGGTCCTAAAATTGTTACTGATGCAACTAGGCAAGCTATGAAAGATGCATTAGGTAGAATTCAATCAGGTCAGTTCGCTAAAGAATTTATTGAAGACTCTAAGAATGGAAGACCAGTTCTTTCAAAATTAAGAGCAGAAGCTAAAGGATCTAAGATTGAGCAAGTTGGTGGAAAACTTCGTTCAATGATGAGCTGGATTACTAACTAAAAAGAGTTTATTTATATTATCCCCGTGAAAGCGGGGGTAATTTAGAAAGAGACATCATGGATACAATCAAAATTTTTGACACTACATTACGAGACGGCGAACAATCACCAGGATGTTCTATGACTATTGGCGAGAAGCTTCAAATGGCTAAGCAATTAGCTCATCTTAATGTTGATGTTATTGAAGCAGGTTTTGCTATCTCATCAAAGGGTGACTTTGAATCTATTCAGTTAATTGCTAAAGAAGTAGAAGGTCCTTCTATATGTAGTTTAGCAAGGGCAAGACAGGCTGATATTGATGCTGCTTGGGAAGCGTTGAAGTATTCAAAGAGACCACGTATACATGTGTTTATAGCTACATCACCATTACATATGGAACATAAGTTAAATAAGACTCCTGATGAAGTTGTTGCAATTGCTGTTGAGTCAGTTAAGTATGCTAAGTCGCTTTGTGAAGATATTGAGTTTTCAGCTGAAGATGCTGGAAGAAGCGATAGAGATTTTTTATATAGAATATTTGGAGAAGTAATAAAGGTAGGAGCTACAGTAATTAATGTTCCAGATACAGTTGGCTACACGCTTCCTCATGAGTTCGGTAAGTTAGTTAAGGATGTTAAAGAAAATACACCAGGAATAGATAAAGTAGATATAAGTGTCCATTGTCATAATGACTTAGGATTAGCAGTTGCAAATAGTTTAGCAGCTGTTGTGAACGGTGCAACTCAAGTAGAGTGTGCAGTAAACGGAATTGGTGAAAGAGCAGGGAATGCTGCTTTAGAAGAAATAGCTATGGCAATATATACAAGAAGTGAGTTTCTTGATAAAAAAACAAATATAGATTCAAAAGAGATATATCGTACTTCGAAATTGCTTTCTAGTATTACAGGTGTGCAAGTGCAACCAAACAAAGCTATTGTTGGTGCTAATGCATTCTTGCATGAGGCAGGAATACACCAAGATGGTATTTTAAAGAATAGAATGACATATGAAATTATGAGTGCTGAGACGATAGGTCTTAAGGAACAAGAACTAGTACTTGGGAAACATTCCGGGAGACATGCTTTTAAACAAAGACTTATTGAACTTGGGCTTAATTTAGAAGATGACCAATTAGAAAAGGTTTTTATAAAATTTAAAGCATTAGCTGATGAGAAGAAGGTTGTGACAGATAGAGATATCGAGTCTATAGTTTCAAATGAGACAGTACACTTCGAAGAAGAGTATAAACTGAAATCAGTTCAAGTAACAGCAGGAACAGGTGTTACTCCTACTGCAACTGTTAAAATAAATAAAAAAGACGGTGAAGTGCTAGAAGGAACTAGTGTTGGTACGGGACCTGTTGATGCAATTTTTAATACAATAGAAAAAATAATAGATAGAAAATTTAATCTTCAGGATTATATAGTACACGCTGTTACTGGTGGAACGGATGCTTTAGGTGAAGTAACTGTTAGAATTAGTGAAGAAGGTAGTGTTTTTACCGGAAGAGGTTCTGATACTGATGTTCTCGTGTCTACGGCACAAGCTTTTGTTTCGGCTATTAATAAAATATTATATTATAGCTAAATGAGTTGCACTGACTAATCGGTCATGAAAAAACTCCAAAAAATTCTACTTTTACTTTTATTTACGACTTCATTGATGTTTGCAGGTGAGTTCAGGCCAGATGCCAAATGGTCCCAGTATGAAACAGAGCATTTTAGGCTTATATTTAATGATAATTCTAAATATTTAGCAGATGAAACTTTTGAGTTTGTAGAAGATATTTTTGAATTAATTACTACAGAACTGAATTATTTACCAAAAGAGAAAGTAGATATCCTTTTTAATGATACATCTGATTTGGTGTTAGATTATGCAAACTATTTCTCTAATACCATTATGATAAATACGGCTAAAGCTCAGTCAGCTCAGCTAGGACCGTTTGTTAAATCTTCGCTTAGGAATCTGATTGCACATGAGCTAACACATATTGTTCATATGCAAATGTCACTAATTAGTGATGGATTATATACTTTTGTTAAACGAACAACTTCTAAAGGATGGGCTTATCCATATTTTATGATAGAGGGATTTGCCGTATTTAATGAAAAATATATAACAGGAGCTGGTAGGCTGTATAATTCATCATTTAATGAACAGATGATGGCTTTTGCAATGGAAGATGATTTTCCAACAATTCATCAAGCCTATCAAAGAGCAATGTTACGTTGGCCAAGGGGCAATGCGCCATACCTTCTAGGCTCTAAGTTTGTAGATTATTTAGTTGAAGCTTATGGTGTGAAGAAGCTAACAGATACATATAGGTTTTTTGTTGCTAATTTGCAGGCAGATTATAAGCAATCTTTTTATGCTATTTACGGGGTCTCGTTAGAGAGTGAATACTCAGCATTTGTTAATTATTATAAAAACTTATATTTAGTTCAAGAAAGTGATTTTCAGACTCCAGAGCCTGTAATATCTGGAGGAGTAGAAGTAAAAGGTAGTTATTTTGTGTCAGATAAGAGTTATTACGCTTATGTTGATGACTATAAGAGTGGAGCCAAGATTTTTTTTGTAGAAGGTAAAGATAGCAGTATTGTTTATGAAAATAGTTTTTTGTATAACGGTAAGATTGCAGCAAGAGGGGATGATATGTTCTTTTTAAAGATATCGATTCCTAATATCTATGATAGTAAAGTCTCTTTAGTGAAACTTTCTAATGGAAATGAAGTTATAGTTGCAGATGGAGTGATTGATTTTGACTTAAATGATGACAGTTTGATTTATATTAAGAGAGAAGTGTCTAAAGATATACTAGTTATAGAGTCTGAAGCTGACCTTGATTTGCCAGATAATACTAAAGAGCTAGAGGCTGTCGCTATTAACAGTGACGGGAGTGTGTATGCATATATAGAGCAAGGTTCCAGCGATAATGTTTTGATATTACAAGATGGTGATGAACTAAGTAGCATTGTTGAAGGAGATATTAAAGATCTTTTATTTGTAGATGATGAATTGTGGTTTGTGGCTGGGATAGAAGGTTATAGTCAATTATTTAAAGTAGAAGATTCTTCATTAATTCAGAAAACTAACATTTTGACAGGAGTATATAATCCGCAGGTCAGAGATAATCAGATATTCTTTTCCACCTATACTTCAAGAGGCATGGATTTAGTAATGGTTCCTAATAATGTTAGTAAAAAGATTCAGCCTAATGATTTAAAAACAAAGTTTAAACCAGTTATGAAGATTGAAGAGATATTAACAGATGATGAGGC
>Ga0307929_1000507_pt1 | contig 37527 bp, 30 predicted proteins | sample AceLakmetage1330_FD_203160 | JGI IMG/M metagenome (GOLD analysis project Ga0307929, IMG submission 203160) | Saline water microbial communities from Ace Lake, Antarctica - #1330 | ecosystem: Environmental > Aquatic > Non-marine Saline and Alkaline > Saline | place: Antarctica: Ace Lake... | reverse complement strand
GGAATGCGGATTTCGGATTGCGGAATGTTGAAAAGACATCCACAGATTACGCAGATTACGCAGAAAAAAAGAAACAGGATCAAAAAGAAATTATCGGAGCCTTTGAGCGGGCAGTGGAGCTCAATCCCTTCGATGCGCAATATCATCTTCAGTTGGGGTGGGAGTATGCACACCAGTGGAAGGAGAAGGATTACCATACCAGGTGGTTGCCTGCTGCGGATATCTCCATGGATCGGGCGGGGTACTTTGCGGGGGTGAAGAACCCGCACCTGCTTCAGGAATTGGGGAATTACTGGATTATGCGATCCAAGTCCGTCTTACCCAATAACCCGCTGCATCATGAGGCGTGGGCGAAGGCGTGTTGGCATTACAAAAAGGCGATAAAGATAGAAGGCGGAGGGCGGAGGGCAGAGGTCAGTGAACAGGGGAAAGAACAGAAAAAGCAAAGGCCGGAGAGTAAGGAGTTGAAGAGGATGAAGAAGGAGATTCGGGAGTATGTTTGGAATTCATATCCGGATGAAGAGATGGTGAATCAATGCGTTAACCAGTGAGTTTTTTTAGACCCCAGTGAAACAACAGAAACAACGGTTTCACGGGGCAGACAGGATTTCCAGGATCTTCACGATTTTTTTGGCACCCCAGTTAAATGAGAGCAAAAGCAGATTTAACGGGGCACCGCTTAGCGGCATCTTCGACAGGCGGATTCCACGGTTTGGGTATTTTGTTGTTGCACTAAAATTTAGTTACCTGAATCATTAGTGCACACAACCCGCCAGAGGCGGATAAATCTTCCGGAGGGGGAAGAAGGTGCTTTTACTTTACTTTATGGAAATTAGTTTTATTGAGTTGCCTTCCAAAACCGCCTAAAAATGATATCTTTTGGTTTTCGGGAGGGGTCAAACCGACCCCTCCTTTTTTTTGTATTCAGTTTGTTGTTTGATCAAAACAGTGAGAATTGCGCCTGAACCGGATTATTGGCTTCTCCCAGCATCTTCTCCAAATCTCCTCCCGTTATTTCAATGTGTGTGACCTTTTTCGCAAGAATCGATGTCAGTTTTGAAGCCATGAGTTGCATTAACCGTGTCTGCATGGTTCTCAAATAGATAGCAAGTTTGCACACGGGTTCTCGCGCAGAGACGCAAAGACGCAGAGATAACAAAAGACATAGAAGCATGCGGAAAAAAGATCGGCTTGAAAAAAAAGATTTGGACGCTGATAAACGCAGATTATAGGTGATCTTTTATTCTTAACAATTATCTGCGGAAATCTGCGTCCTCAAAACTATTATCTTGAACGCTATTGAAAAGCCTTTCTTTCAGATTCACTGAAAATCTTTACGGTACCGTACTGCCCGTCATACCCTCCCGTACAGATTACCTGCTTTTTCCGCACACGATTCACTGCTTCAGAAACAAGGGAACCGCCGACTGTTTTCAGCGTTTCTAATAGGGACATTCAGGAGTATGTGCAATTCCGACCCCAGATCGGCAATCAGTTTATCATAAAGAATGGATGCCAAAAAATTGATCTAAAAAAAATGAATTTCTTCGATAAATGATGAAAACAGAAGGAAAACGTAGATAAGAATTGTTCAAAATAAATACACAAAACTTAAGAAATGATGTATGCATATGAAATATAGGCAACTATTCAGATTGAAAAATGTTCTTTTTTCTCGATACCTTACGGGAATGAACTGGTTTTTGCCAACAAATGAACCATGTTAGCCTCTGTCAACAAAGAACAGGTCCCCTAAGTTTTTATCAACGGCAAGAGCCTTTGACAAAAAACCAGTTTTTTTTTAGAGTCGGGTCTCCTAAATTTGAACTTACCCTCTAACCCTCTTGCATTGTGCTATAGCCAATTTTTTCTTATGTTATTGATACGGTCTCTCAGGGACCAATGTCTGAAAATCTACCCATCAGGAGCCGCCATTGAATTCAGTCTGGGAAAAATTAAAGTGTCAAATCAAGTCGGAACTTCCAAAGAACAGCTTTTCTCTCTGGATCAATCCGGTCTCTTTTCTGGAACAAACGGATCAGGCGATCGTCCTTGGCTGCCCTAATAAGTTTTCCAGGGATTGGATCAGCGAAAATTATATCGATATTATGAAGGATAAGTTTAGAAAATCAGGCTACAAAGACATGGATCTTGTCCTTAAAGTGGAAACTTCCAAGAAAAAAAATCCGCCTGATTATGATGTTCCAGGACATGCGCAATTGATGCTTCCCAGTATGGGAAAAAAGAGTCCCCGTAAGAATCTGTGGCTTAACAGCCAATTCACATTCGATCGGTTTATTGTGGGACAGTCCAACGAATTTGCGTATTCCGCCTCGAAAAGTATCGCCATGGGAAATGTGAAAGATTACAATTCTCTGTTGATGCTTTCAAATACCGGGTTGGGCAAGACACACCTCTCCCAGGCCATAGGTCATACTATTCTGAGCAATGGTCCTGAAACCCGAATCTTTTACATGACCGCAGAAGATTTTACCAATGAAATGATTCTGTCTTTGAAACAGAAAAAAATTGAAGCCTTCAAGGACAGATACCGCCGTTCCTGTGATGTTCTTCTGCTTGAGGATATCCATTTTCTTGGTGGAAAGGAAAAAATACAGGCAGAACTGGGGTATACCCTGGATGCTCTTAAAGAGAATATGAAAAAACTTATATTCACGAGTGCGCTGCCTCCAAAGGATATCCCAAAACTGTCCAGGGATTTGTCCTCGCGTTTGACTTCCGGGCTTGTCACTACGATTGCGGGACCGGATTATGAAACCAGGGTCAAAATATTGACAGAGAAGGCATCTGCACTCAACATCTCCTTGTCCAAAGATGTCATAGCCTTTCTTGCGTCTCGTTTGAAGCTTGATGTTCGTCAGATGGAAAGTGCGCTGAAATGCCTCAGGGCTAAAGCTGAACTTGTGGGGGCGAAACCCGATATGGATTCGGCCCGGGAGGTTGTCAACACCCTCGTTGCGCCAGGCTCTTCCATGGCTTCCGAACGCATCAAGCTGCTGGTGTGCACCTATTATAAGATAGATACCGAGATGCTTAGCTCGAGATCGAGGAAAAAAATCTATGGAGACCCGCGCAATATCTATTCGTATCTCTGCAGGAAACACTCAGAAGAAACACTTGAAGAGATCGGTAAAGGAATAAACCGCAGCCATTCCACGGTTGTTTATGCTTCCGAGGTTGTTGCGCGAAAGATCAAAACAGATCGTAAAATGCGGTACCAGGTTAATTTTCTATCGAAGCAATTGGAGGAAATGGATGGTTGATCGGTTTCCATGCATAAATGAGCTCTAAGCTCTTATGTAGACGAGGTCCGAGGTGGTACCATGGGCCTCTTTTTTTGTTCCGGTTTATCCGGGTTAGGAAGGGGACATAATGGAAGATTACAAGGAAAAACTGTCTTTGATGCTTGCCAGAACAGGGGCGCTTTTTTTTGATAAGGGGCTTGTGTTGAAAGATGGACGTCCGACCCCGTATTTTGTGAACATGGCCATGTTCAGGAGTGGCCGCCTCAGCATTGAAATGGGGTCTTTTTTTGCGGCCATGATGGTTTCTGAAGGACTTGTGAAAGAAACGGATATCATTCTCGGGCCTTCCTATAAAGGGAGCTCCATTGCGCTGGCGACGTCCATTGCCCTGTGGCAGGAGTATGCAATCGATCTTAATTTTGAATACGATCGAAAAGAGGCCAAGACCCACGGAGAAGGAAGCAAAACCAAGAGCATGTTTGTAAATGGAACGTTATTTGACGGATGTCGTATTTTTATTGTGGATGATGTTGCAACTTCAATGAAAACCAAATATGATCTCCTTGGAAAGATTGAATCCGATGGTGGCATGAATAGGAAATCTCATATTTCGGGAATCGGAATATGCATCGACAGGCAGCAGACGACAGCTGTTTATGACGCAAGGGGGGACGTTGTTCTCAACCGGAAAGGGGAGGATGCGGTCAAGGATTTCGTGTCGAAAAGCGGCGTTCCGGTATTTGCGGTGGCCGGCATAAGAGAGGTTGTGGACTATCTCCATAAGAAGAAGGAGCCGGTATTGATCAACGGGGTCTCTATGCCCATGGGTGACGGAACAAAGGCCGAATTTGACGAGTATTTGAATGGTTACGGTACAAACTAATCTCCGTATAGAGCTGGATTGAAAAATATGCCGGAACTGTGTTTAACAGAACAAATTGGCGAGATCCTGGGGGAAAGAAAACCAAAACTCATCCCTGACGACAAGTCGATGTATAGTCATGCGGGCGTCCTTATTCCGTTGTTTGATGACCATGGGGTGTGTCATGTTCTTTTTACCAAGAGAACGGATACCGTAGAGCACCATAAAAGTCAGATATCGTTTCCTGGGGGCAAGGTTGACGACGAAGACCGATCCGTTGAGGAAACCGCTCTTCGAGAGACTTTTGAAGAAATTGGTGTGGACAGGGAGCAAATAGAAATTCTGGGCAGAATCGATGATACCCTCACGATCGTGTCCAACTTTCTTATCCATCCTTTTGTGGGCCTTGTACCGTATCCAGATAATTTGAGTATCTGCAGTGCCGAAGTCGATTCCATTATCAAAGTACCTCTCAGCAGGTTTTTTCCTGAAAATGTGAAAGAGAAAATGCATCTGGTGGAATATGATGGTATGACCATCAATTCGTTGGGCTTTAAATACAGGGGCGACCTTATCTGGGGAGCCACTGCACGGATGATGGATAATTTTATCAATATTATCATAGGGCAGCTGTAATTTTTGCTTGCATTACAAAGAAGAATAAGGTATACTCGTCGTTTGAAGTGAAAACTTATTGGGTTTATCCCATGTCGGGACGTGGCTCAGTCTGGTAGAGCACCGCGTTCGGGACGCGGGGGCCGCTGGTTCAAATCCAGTCGTCCCGACCACTTAATTTTATGAAACACTTGCTGCAGGTTTCCAGAATGTGTATCTTCAGCTTTCCCCGCATAGCTGAAGCCAAAGCGTTTCCCCCCGTTTTCATGCCCTCCCCCCGTGTTTCTCTCTTTTTCCTCTGAAAACCTCTCGGCAATTTCCGATGTTTTGTGATACTTAAAAGATGCAATTAGCTGTTAGCCTTTAGCTATTAGGAATACAATTTCAACAATTTACGGTGAAATAGATCAGCATCAAAAAGTGATGCCTCGAATATAGGTAGAATCTATGTAAATGCTTGAGACCTTTAAGCTAACGGCTAATAGCCAAAAGCTAATTGCAGTTTTTAGGTGATATTTGAAAACAGCCTATAAACTCGATTTCAGGGAGGAAAAATACGCTACTATGGATATCGGTGAAATCACGGAACAGGTAGAAAAGCAAAGCATGGTGCTTCGACAGATTATGGCTGAGATTGAAAAGATTATTGTAGGCCAGAGACGACTTATAGAGAGGATGCTGATTGGCCTTTTGTGTGATGGACATATCCTTCTGGAAGGTCTTCCCGGATTGGCAAAGACGACAGCCGTCAAGGCCCTTGCAGCTGCCATCAATACTTCTTTTCAGCGGATTCAGTTTACACCCGATCTGCTCCCCGCGGATATTCTGGGGACCCAGTTTTATAGACCCGACACGGTTACTTTTGAGATCAAGAAAGGACCCATATTCAATAACATTATTCTTGCAGACGAAATCAACCGGGCCCCGGCCAAGGTGCAGAGCGCCCTGCTGGAGGCGATGCAGGAACGGCAGATCACCATTGGAGAGACGACTTTCCCGTTAGGGAACCCCTTCCTCGTGCTGGCAACACAGAACCCTATCGAACAGGAGGGAACTTATCCCCTTCCCGAAGCCCAGATCGATCGATTTATGATGAAGATAACTGTGGATTACCCTTCCGCCCAGGAAGAAAAGCAGATCATGGAGAGGGTCTATCTGGGCGGTGGGGATGCCATCGCAGGCATTGTGGATGTTCACCATATTCATAAGGCTTCCGAAGTGATGAAATCGATTCATATGGAGGAAAGGATTCTGGATTATATTGTCGAAATTGTCAGGGCTACCAGAAGCCCCGGGAAATTGGGTGGGGAAATGGCCTCTATGATCAGTTACGGTGCTTCTCCCAGGGCGTCTATCTGGTTGGGATTGGCATCCCGTGCTCACGCATTTCTCAACGGCAGGGGTTATGTGACGCCACAGGATGTGAAATCAATGGCGCCCGACATATTGAGACACCGGATCATTCTGAGCTACGAAGCAGAGGCGGAGGAAAAGAGCACTGACGACCTGATAGGCCGGTTGCTGGAACAGATTGAGGTCCCATGAGATGATTTCCGTCGAACTGTTCAAGAAAATTCAACGGTTCCACTTTTCCACCAGGCGGATGGCCAGCAACCTGTACGCCGGACAGTACGAAAGCGCGTTCAGGGGAAGAGGCATGGAGTTTGCCGAAGTCAGGGAATACCAGATCGGGGACGACATCCGGACCATTGACTGGAATGTATCGGCCCGTTTCGGGCATCCATTTGTCAAGGTTTTTCACGAGGAGCGGGAACTGACGGTTATGCTCCTTCTGGATCTTTCAGGTTCGCATCTTTTTGGTACAAGAAAAAAGTTTAAACGGGAGCTCATGGCAGAGGTTGCGGGTATGCTTGCATTTCTGGCTATCCGGACCAATGATAAAGTGGGAGCAATCCTGTTCAGTTCGCAAGTGGAAAAATATATTCCTCCAAAAAAAGGGGCATCCCACGTATGGCGCCTGATCAAGGAAATATTTGCTTTTGAACCGGAGAATATGAACACCAGCATCGGAGATGCCCTGACCTATCTGAACAGGGTTGTAAAACGTCATGCCATTGTCTTCCTCATCTCGGACTGCGTGGATGCCGATTTTGAAAAGCCTCTTCGCCTGACAGCGAAGAAACACGACCTTACCGTGATCAGGATTTCAGATCCGGCTGAAGAGAAACTGCCCCGGGTAGGGCTCATCAGGCTACAGGACCCTGAGACGGGTGAAGTCGCATGCATCAACAGCCACAATAAAAAATTCAGGAAAAAATGGCGCACATACAGGCAGAAGAGGGAATTGGAGCTGGATCAATTGTTCAACAAAGCTGGTGTGGATCAGGTTGCCCTGTTCACGGACGGACCTCTGGTGGAGCCGTTGACCAGGCTTTTTGACAAAAGGAGAAGGAGGTTATGAAAAACCGGGTTCTTTCTTTTACCCTGCTCCTTTCCTACCTGTTGTTGATGATTACAGTGTCAATGGCAAAGGCGAATGACGACCGGTTTCAAAATGGCCTTACCGTTTCTATTCTTCCCCAGTCTGCCCAAATAGGGAGCATTGCCACGCTGACCCTGCAATACGTTCTTCCAGAAGGTGCAGTCCTTCCCGAAAAAGCAGGGATAAAAGGGTTAGAAGGGCTTACTGTTCTGGATTTGGAATACATTCCTTCAGAGGGTAAGGAAACCCCTGCCGGGGAAGAAAATCTTTCAGGGGAAATCAGGGTCAAGCTTCTCATAGATACGTTGGGGGCGTTCACTACAGGCCCTCTGTCCGTCACGTTCAAGGATAAAGAAGGTGGGGAAGCTCTCCTGTCTGCGGCGCCGGTATCCCTGAGTGTTCTTTCGAACCTGGGAGAAAAGCCGGAAGAAGCCGTGCTCAAGCCGATCTACGATATTCTCCCCACAGGTTTCGAGTGGAAGACAGAAACCTTGTGGGCGGGGGCGGTTCTGCTCTTGTGCCTGCTGGCAGGAGGCTTTCTATGGTGGCGTAAAAAACGCAGGTTTGGGGGACAGCAGGAGATCCCTCGAATCGTTCCCCATGTGACGGCCAGAGAAAGTATTCAAGTGCTTGAGGGAGAAAAACTTTTTGAACAGGGCCAGTTAAAGGCCTTCTACTTTCGATTTTCTGAGATAATGAGAAAATATCTTGAAGAGCTGCGAGGCTTTCCAGCGGCGGAATACACCACCCAGGAGATCTCCCTTGCCATGAAGGACCCCAAAGACAGGGATTTGCTTCCGCTGCTCAAGCAGGCGGATCTTGTGAAATTTGCGGATTTCAGGCCCACACAGGCTAGAAAAGAAGAGGGAGTGAAACAGGCTTTAGGGTATATCGATGATACCTGTGTATTGTTTGAAACGGAAATGGACCAGCATTCGGAAAAGAGACAGATTCCTAATACGACCATCCGGCAGAGAGCCCGGGGAGGGAGGCGATTCAGATGATGTTCCAGTTTGCCTATCCTCTCCTGCTTTTTCTTTTGCTGCCTGTTGCCGGATGGCTGGTCTTTGCCCTCAGGAAGAAACCTTTGGGTCTTACCCATTCCATGACATCCCTTATGGTCCCAATGGCAGGGGGCAGGGCCGGGCTTCTCATGAGACTTCCCATAATACTCAAGGCGTGCATCCTCGTCCTGCTTGCGATCACCGCCGCCAGACCGCAACTGTATAATGTTTCAAGGGATGTCCTATCTCCGGGTGTGGATATCGTTCTCTGCCTCGATACTTCCGGGTCCATGCAGGCCCTGGATTTTACCCTGGACGGGGACCCTGTATCCAGGCTGACTGCGGTGAAGAAAGTAGTCAGTGATTTCATTAAGAAGAGGGAAACGGATCGCATCGGGCTTGTGGTATTCGGGGAAGCTGCGTTTACGCAAGCCCCCCTGACCGTGGACAAGGGGCTCCTTTTAGGACTTGTGGACAAGATGACCATAGGAATGGCAGGCGACCGTACGGCTATAGGTACGGCCATTGCTATCGGGGGCAAGAGACTCAAGGATATCGAAGCCAAGTCAAAGATATTGATTCTTCTTACGGATGGCCGGCAAAACGCTGGGAATATTTCTCCAGAGGCAGCGGCGCAGGCGGTCAGGGCGCTGGGGGTCAAGATCTATACGATTGGTGTGGGGGGTGAAGGTCCAGCCCCTTTCAAGGTCAAGACCCTTTTCGGGGAGCGAACGGTCTACGAAAGAGTGGACCTGGATGAAAAGACCTTGAGAAAAGCGGCGGTAACAGGAGGAGGGAGATATTTTCGCGCCTCCGACAGCAAAGAGTTGTCAGAAGTATATGAAATCATTGATCAGGCGGAAAAGAGAGATGTGAAAGTGAAAGAATTTTTTCACTTCAGGGAGCTGTATCTCTATTTTCTTGTTCCGGCTATTTTCCTTTTTGCCATGAAAATATTGCTTGAAACCCTTATCCTGAGGGTACTCCCATGAATTTATCCCATCCATGGATGCTTCATTTTCTCTGGCTTCTGCCGCTGGCTGTCCTGGCCTTTGTGGTTCGTGGACGCAAAGTCAGGCAATCCCTTGAAAGGTTTGCCGACCCCGAACTCCTCAACCGATTGATCGGGGAAGGATCCGGGGGTATGCGGGCCATAAAGCCGGTTTTATGGATCACTGCACTTGGATTTATGCTGATTGCACTTGCCGGCCCCAGATGGGGCAGTCATTACCAGGAAGTTGTCCAGAAGGGGGTTGACATTATGCTCCTTGTGGATGTTTCTCCAAGCATGCTGGTTCAAGACGTGAAACCGGACCGATTAGAGAGGGCCAGAAGGGAAATTTCAGACTTCATCAAGGTTGTTCAAGGGGACAGGGTGGGTCTGGTGGCTTTTTCGGGCGCCGCGTTTGTACAGTGCCCCTTGACGCTGGATTACGGTGCGCTCAACCTGTTTTTAAATGCCCTCAGTCCAGGATTGATCCCGGCGCCGGGGACGGATCTGGGCGCTGCCATAGAGACGGGAATGTCGGCTTTCGATCCCGAAGCGGAGACAGATAAGGTTATTATCCTGATTACCGATGGAGAAGACAACGAAGCTGGAGGGGTTCAGGCTGCAAGGGAAGCTGCTGCAAAAGGGATCAAGATCTTTGTGTTCGGTATTGGAGATCCATCCGGCGGTCCCATACCGCAACAGGAGGGGAAGGGCGGATTCAGAAAGGACAAGGATGGGAATATGATTCTTTCAAAACTGGATGAACAAGATCTCCAGGAAATTGCCTCCATCACGGGTGGGCGTTATGTCCGGGCCGTCTCCGGAGATCTGGACCTGGACCTCCTCTATTTTGATGGAGTCAAATTGAGTACGGAGGCCACTACACTCAAAAGTGGAAAAATCAAGGTATTTGAAGAGCGGTTTTATCTCTTTGTGCTGGTGGCTTTCGTGAGCCTGCTCCTTGAAGGGTTTATTCAGATCATGGGAAAAAAATCTCCCCTTTCCAGAAAAGGCAGGCGTTTTTTTCTCTTTTCCGTTTATTTTCTGGCGCCTGTTTTCATCCCGCTCATTATGGCAGGATGGTCTGCCCCCGTTTTTGGATCGGAGGATCCCGATGAACTGTACCGTGAAGGGAGGTTCAAAGAGGCCGAAAAGCTTTATGGGAAATCCGACATGGACAACCCGAAGGATCTGCGTTTTCGGTACAACCGGGGATGTGCCGGGTACCAGGGTTCAGATTACAAAGGGGCTATGGCGGCCTTTTCCAGTGTCTACAGAAGGGCCCAGAACAAAGAGATGCAATACAAGGCGGTTTTTAATGCAGCCAACACGGCCTTTAAACAGGGCGATTTTGGTACGGCCACAGAATATTTCAAACAGGCTATTCGGTTGAAGCCCGATAGCGAAAATGCAAAGTTCAACCTGGAATTGGCGTTGCGGGAGATAGCGAAGCAAAAGGAACAGGAGAAACAAGCCGGGGACGATTCTTCCAAAGAGCAGGAGAACAAGGGACAGGAATCAAGCAAAGAAGAAAAAAAAGGAAAGGACGGAGAAAAAAAAGGAGGCCCTGAAAAAGAGAAGGAGAAGAAAAAGGACCCTTCCGGAGAACAGGATAAAAAAGAAGGTTCGTCGGAAAAGGGAAAGAATGACCAACAAGGCCGTGGGGAAGAAAAGAAAGAAGATAAAAAGGATCTTTCCGGTGACCTTCAGGCGAAAAATGCCCCTTCTGAATCAAAAAAGGAAGACGAAGAGGCGAATGCGGAACCCGTCTCTATTTCCAGGTCAAAGGCCGAAGCCATGTTGGATAATGTAAAAGAAGATAGAACCCGGCTCATGGAGCTTCAGCTCCAGGAACGAGGTGCAGCACGCCCGGCATCGGGAAAGGACTGGTGAGATGAAACTGGCAACCCTGGTTTCTATCCTTTTTTTTCTATGCCTGCCGGCGCTCTGCCTGGCTGGCGCCCCCATTTCCGTGAAGCTCTCTCTCGACAGGACAGAAGCCACGATGGAAGACACCATTCGGATGGGCATACAAGTCTCCGGTGTTCGCAGTAGCGATTCCCCTCCCGTTATCCGTGGGCTCAAGGGTTTTCATGTCACCCAGGGAGGCAGCTCCAGCCGTGTTGAAATCATTAATGGGACATACCGATCAGGGATAGATTATACTTTTTTTCTGACTCCCTCAAAGACGGGTACGTTTCAAATAGGCCCCGCGGAAATTCTGATTGATGGTAAAACATACAAGAGCAATTCTCAGAAACTGCATGTGAGGTCACAGAAAACGCAGGGAGACGCCCAACCGAAGACCGTGTTTCTGTCTGCGTCCCTTTCAAAAGCCAAGGTGTTTGAGGATGAACAACCGATCTATACCCTGAGGTTATATTTGCGGAGGCATGCGTCTAATATTTCCCTCCAGCTTCCTGAGCTGGAGAACGTCACTTTTACCCAACTGGAAGAAGCAAGGCAGTATGAGGGAGTTCATGATGGCTTGCAATATCATGTCATAGAGATCCCTTACGCGCTTGTGCCGTCCAAGGAGGGTCGGTATGTTATCGACCCTGCTCGCATGAGCATGACCGTGAGTGAACCTGGGCGAAGATCGGGCAGAGGCCTGTTTGATGACCCGTTTTTCAGCAATAGACCAGGGTCGGGTAACCGACCCCTGAGTGTTACAAGTAAAGGTCTGGAACTGATGGTGGACCCGCTTCCCCTCCAGGACAGACCCGAGAATTTTAGCGGACTTGTTGGAGATTTTAAAATAGGCGCCCGCATCGAACCTTTACGTTTGAAAGCCGGTGAGTCTGCCACCCTGACGGTAACGGTGGAAGGCAGGGGTAATGTGGACCGTATTCCCAGTATCAAGATGCCGGATTTGAAACAGATCAAGATCTATGCGGATGAACCGGCCCTGAATCGGGAAATGAATGCCTCCGGTATCCGCGGATCGAAAACCATGAAATGGGCGCTGGTTCCGGAAAAAGAGGGGACTTACAGGATTCCTTCCCTGTCCGTTCCTTTTTTTGATACAAAGAAGAGCCGGTATAACGTGATGGAGACAAGGTCTTTCGATCTGACTGTTCTTGCGGGAAAAAAGACCCGTCCCACGGGAATTCCATTGGGGGAATTGACCCGGTCAGGTGCTCCCCCCGTGAAGCAGGATGTAAAGGAACTCGGCCACGATATTCTTCCCCTGCACGATTCTCTGAGAAGCCTCGGTTCTATGCAGGGAGGGCAAAATGGGCAAAGAGGATTTCTTTTCTCTTCGATTATCCTGCTGTTGCCCGCTTTTTTCTATGGGTTTGCTCTCGTTATTTTAAGAATGAAAAAGATGTCGATTCGATCGGTTCCTGCCCAGAAAGCGAAAAAGGCTGCGGGAAAAGCCATCCGGGAATGTCGGCTGGAAGGGGCTGATGGAAACTGCCTCATTATGGCTGTCAGGGACTATTTTAATGATCGGTTCGGATTGGAGATGGCGGCGGTTACTCCCGATGATGTGACTGCCCTTTTGAAGGCAAAGGGCGTTCATCCTGATAGGACTTTGAAACTCAGTTCCTTGCTGAAACAGCTTGAAGGCGCTGTTTACACCGGCCAAGAACGGGTTCGGAAGCCGATTGGCACGGAAATCGCTGCGTGTATAAAGCAGATTGAAGGGGAAATCAGGTGAGGGTTCTTTTATGCCTCTGGGCAGCTGCTATTGCGGTAGCGCTGGCAATCTTTTCCGGGACGACCATTCAGGCCGCGGGTGAAGGACCGGAAGAGATTTTTTTCAAGGCAACCCAGGCCCAGAAGGAAGGGCAGTTTGAGAAAGCTGCTGAAGGGTATGGAAACCTGCTACAGTCCGGGTATGTGGGAGGACATGTCCTGTACAATCTGGGAAACGCCCATATAAGGTTGAACCAGCTTGGTATGGCAATCCTTCAGTACGAAAGGGCGCGAGCCCTGATCCCGAGGGATGCCGACCTTCAATTTAACCTTGAATATGCCAGGAACCTTACCCAAGATGCCATTCCAGCATCGAAGGGGTTTATTGGCCATACCCTGTTCTGGCTGGATTCCTTCAATTGCAGCGAGTTGCTCTGGTCATTCGCTGCCCTGAATGTCCTTTTCTGGACGGCTCTGTTCGTAAGGCTTTTTTACAGGTCCGAGTGGTTTTATTATCTGTTCGTTCTGGTTCTGGTCTGTTGGTTTATTTCAGGCATTTCTTTTGGGGCAAAATGGTACCAGGTGGAGTACGATGACCGGGCAGTGATTCTCGAAAAAGAGGTAGGGGTTCTCGCCGGCCCTCACCAGGGTGATACGGTCTTGTTTAAACTCCATGAAGGGGCCATGGTACACGAAGAGCGGGTGGATGATGGATGGATGTTGATTCACCTCCCTGACCGGAAAAGGGGATGGATACCATCGGAGGATGCGGCTCGTATAAAAGCATCGGGGTTCAAAGGAGAAAAATACCCATGAGCTATTTAGATGTCCTTATCCGTCCCCGCCCCCGTAGGTTCCTTTTTTTGCTCATATCCATTTCCTTGATTCTGCTTGTGAATCCTTTTATTGAGGATTTTGTGAGACTCCAGTTCGTTTTGGAGATTCTGTTTACATTGCTTCTGGCTTCAGGGGCCTACGCTGTCAGCCAGAAAACGGGGGTTTTTATCTTTTCCCTTTTCCTGCTTGTTCCGGCTACGGTTTTCCATTGGATGACCTATTTCAAGAGCAGCGCGGTAAATTCGATGCTAGGCGATTTGTTCGCAGGGGCTTTTCTTGTATATGTGGCGATCATTCTCCTGGCATCCCTCATCGAAGAAACCGAAGTGTCCATGGATGTGATCATGGCTGCCATATGCGTATATCTCCTCATGGCCTTTTTCTGGTCTTCGGCTTTTTCCGTGCTTGAATATTTCCAGCCCGGATCATTTCAGATCTCTAATCATACAGGAAAGGCATTTCAGGATTTCACCTATTTCAGCTTCGTGACGCTGACTACCCTTGGGTATGGCGATATTGTTCCGTTGACGCCACCGGCAAAGGCCTTTTCTTCCATTGAGGCGGTTATGGGGCAGATTTATATCGCTACCCTGGTGGCGCGGCTGGTTGCAATCCACACGGCCCAGTCCATACGTGCGAAACAAACCGAAGATAAGGGACCTGGTAAAAAATAGTGGGCCCATCATGGATTTGGATGATTCGCCGGTTTGATTTCACGTAGACTTTTTTAGGTGTCAGGTGTCAGGTGTCAGGGAAAAACCGTGAGGCATTCTATTCCCGGTCAGTTTGCCCCCTTGGCTTCAAAGACGGCTTTGACTATGGCTTGTGCTTCTTCCAGTATCCAGCGAAGATGACCTTTTCCTTTGAAGCTTTCCGCGTAAATTTTATAGATCTGTTCCGTACCCGATGGGCGAGCCGCAAACCATCCGTTTTCAGAAATAACTTTCAGGCCACCGATAGAGGCGCCATTTGCAGGGGCTGCGGTAAGTTTTCCAATTATTGGTTCTCCCGCCAGATCTTTCGAATGCACCATCTCCGGGGACAGGTTTTTCAAAACCGCCTTCTGCTCTGTGGTGGCAGGGGCGTCAATCCTTTCATAAAATGGTACGCCAAACATCTCCGTGAGGTCGGTGTAGGTCGCAGAGGGATCCTTTCCGGTTACGGCAGTCATTTCACAGGCCAGAAGATTCATGATGATTCCGTCCTTGTCCGTAGTCCAGACCGTTCCATCATGCCTCAAAAAAGAAGCACCGGCGCTTTCTTCGCCCCCAAAGCCGTAAGACCCGTTCATCAGACCATCGACAAACCATTTGAAACCCACTGGCACTTCACACAATTTTCTCTGCAGATGTGCTGCAACACGGTCGATCATGGAACTGGAGACAAGGGTTTTCCCTACTGCGGCACCACTGCTCCAGCCGGGCCTGTTCTGAAACAGGTACCATACGGATGCCGAAAGAAAATAGTTGGGATTCATGAGCCCCATTTCTTTCGTAACGATGCCGTGCCGGTCCGCGTCCGGATCATTTCCAAAGGCGATGTCAAACCCGTCTTTCATTTGAATCAGCCCCGCCATGGCATAAGGGGAGGAACAGTCCATCCGGATTTTCCCATCCTTGTCGACCGTCATGAAAGAAAAAGTAGGGTCAACAGAGCGGTTGACCACATCGATGGAAAGCTTGTAGCGATCGGCAATGGGATCCCAGTAATTGATGGCTGCACCACCCAGGGGATCTACACCGATTTTCAGACCGGCTTTTGAAATCGCCTCCATATCTATGATGTTTGCAAGGTCTTTCACATAGGGAGAGATGTAATCGTATTGTCGAACAAAATCGGTTTTCATGGCCTTTTCAAACGGGATTCGACGGATACCTTTCAGCTTCTGTTCAATGAGGAGATTGGCCCGATCCTGTATGATGTCGGTCGCCTCCGTGCCGGCCGGACCTCCTTCGGGGGGATTATATTTGAATCCTCCGTCTTCAGGTGGGTTATGGGATGGCGTGATGACCACCCCATCGGAAAATCCTTCCTTTCTACCCCGATTGTAGGTCAGGATGGCATGGGAAATGACGGGGGTAGGCGTATATCCGAAACCCTTTTGGACCATTAGGTTTACCTGATTGGCAGCAAAAACCTGGATTGCTGTGGCAAGTGCGGCCTCGGACAGGGCATGGGTATCGATTCCCATAAATAGTGGGCCGGTGATTCCCTTGCGATGTCTGTATTCGCAGATGGCCTGGGAAATGGCCAGGATATGATCCTCATTGAAACTTTTTTTGAGGGATGAACCCCTGTGCCCCGAAGTTCCGAAGGCCACTTTCTGGCTTTCGACAGCCGGCTCCGGCCTGTGGGTGTAGTAGGTGGATACTAGTCTTGGTATATTGGCCAAAAGCGATCTTGTTGCCGGTTTTCCGGCCAGTTTATTTACTGTCATGGTTTTCTCCTGTCATGCGAGTCTGATCAGGGACGGTTCGTAATCTTCAGGAGCTTCGTAGCCTAAAAGATTGCAGATTGTAGCCGCTACGTTACTCAGACCACGGGTTTCAACATGGTTCAAAACAAAATTATTTGTTCCGGAGCAATCGTTGATGATGAACGGCACGGGGTTTTTCGTGTGGGCGACCATAGGAGCTCGGGTCCCTTTTTTTTCGGTCCACATGCAGTCGGCGTTGCCGTGATCCGCTGTAACCATTGCTATGCCACCGGCCTTCCTGACCGCTTTCATGACCCTGCCAAGACAGAGATCCACTGTTTCCACGGCAATACGAATGGCAGCGGGAATTCCCGTGTGTCCCACCATGTCGCCGTTGGCGTAGTTGAGACGGATGAATTTGTATCGTCCGCTTTTAATGGCATCGATTACCGCGTCAGTGATTTCCGCGGCTTTCATCCACGGTTTGAGGTCAAAGGTGATCCTGTCTGAAGGGATTTCCACATATTTTTCCAGTTTGTCATCAATGTATCCTGAATTGTTTCCGTTCCAGAAGTAGGTTACATGGCCGAATTTCTGGGTTTCTGAAATGGCAAAGGAGGGTATGCCCGCTGCACAGAGATATTGACCGAGGGTCCTGTCGATGGCAGGTGGTTCAACAAGATAGTTTTTCGGGATGTGGGCATCCCCGTCGTATTCCATTATTCCGGCAAAAAAGAGATCTGGAACGCGTTCACGGTTGAATTCTGTAAAATCAGGCTCATCAAATGCCCGGGATATTTCAATAGCGCGGTCCCCCCGAAAGTTGAAGAGAATGACCGCATCCCCGTCTTCCATGATGCCTACAGGTTTTCCCTGTTCCGCGATGACGAAACTGGCCATATACTGGTCCGTCATTTCGGGGTCTTCCGCGTAATAGGTTTTTATCGCTTCCGTGGCCGAGGAGAACTCCCTCCCTTTACCCAGTACGTGGGCATCCCATCCATTCTTGACTACGCTCCAGTCGGCGTTGTATCGGTCCATGGTTGTGACCATTCTTCCTCCGCCTGAAGCGATCCTGTAATCCCTGCCTTCAACGGACAGTTTTTTTAACCTCTCTTCCAGAGGTTCAAAAAAGGTAAGGGCGCTTTTTTCCCCCACGTCACGTCCGTCAAGAAGCCCATGAACGCGAACTTTTTTTATTCCTTCCGCAACGGCACGATCCAGGAGTGCATAGAGATGATCAATATGGCTGTGGACGTTTCCATCGGAGATCATCCCCATAAGATGCAGGGTCCCGCCCTTCAGGGTGTACTCCTGTACCCGTTTCCATGCACTGCTTTGAAATATCGCTCCGGAGGCAAGGGCTTCCCTTACCAGTTTGGCGCCCTGGGAAAAAATTCTTCCGGCGCCAAGGGCGTTGTGCCCTACCTCGGAATTGCCCATATCGTCGTCCGAAGGCATACCGACGGCCTTACCGTGGGCTTTCAACTGCGTATTGAGAGGTCCTTTGGAAAGGCTGTCGAGGGTGGGGGTATATGCCAGGTATATGCCATTGCTATCGTCCTGGGGGCCGATTCCCATACCGTCCATGATCACGGTCACTACCGGACCTGGGAATTCCGTATAACCGGATAATCGCTTAAGGACCAGGTTCTTCATCCGTTTCTCCTTCTATAGATTCTTCTTTCCGGGATTCGAGCTTCCATTCCCTTTATTAAATATTGGTTTCAACGGTCAAGGTCAATGGTTTTTTCCCCCACGGCCTTAGAGGCAGAAAACCCATAATCACAATTACTTTAGTATCCAAAAGATGCAATTAGCGGTTAGCCGTTGGCTATTAGCCGCACAATATCAATTACTTACTGTGCAATAGATGAACATCAAAAAATAAGACTTCCAAAAGAAGTAAAAGCCATTTAACTGCTTGGTATCTTTAAGCTAACCGCTAATAGCTAAAAGCTAATTGCAGCTTTTAAGTAGTATCCTTGACATTTTGTCTCCTTTTGGCAAGAATGAATAACCATCGCGTTTTAGACAGGGTCCCAGGTAAATGGCGGGTTTGAAATCAAACCATTTAGATTACAGCTGGAGAAAAAAGATGAGCAGGGTATGGATGACAGTGGGATTTCTGGGGCTTCTCCTGGTTGCGTGCGCTACGAGTGGAGGTGTGGACAATCCCGAGGTTTTGAAAACTTCTCAAGACGGCCGCTTTATTGCCTATAATAACGCAACGGTAAAAGATACCTCAACCGGTCTTTTGTGGGCATCCGGAGATAATGATACCCCTGTAACCTGGGAAGAGGCGATGACGTTTTGCCGCGATTATCGGGGCGGCGGTCATGACGACTGGCGTATGCCGACGCAGGAAGAGCTGACGGCATTGTACCATCCCAAAATTACGAACACGCGAACGCCCACCGGAGGTTGCAAGGGTGGTTACCACATCACCGACCTGATCCATATTACCTGCTGTTGTATCTGGTATTGGAATGGTGTCGATGAAGTTGGTGGGTTTTTTCATTTTGATACGGGGCCCGGCGGCTGGCGGGACCAGTCCCTGTCCCTGCATCCCAGGGCATTGCCTGTGCGGGATCCGAATTGATGAGACGTCGCTCTTATGGGGAACAAAAAAAATAAAGCACCGGCGCCATGTACCTTCGAATGCAGTCGACCTTCCGACGGCACTCTGCTTTTGACGTTCGCCGGGATGTGGACAACCGGAAATAAAAGGCCTCCATTTTCAGATATAGCTACGGCGATATCTTCCGACTCCGGCATTGGCCGAGTTGTCTTTGAAACCAGTGGTCTCACCGATTGGGACAGTATCTTCCTGGCATTCATGAACAAAATAATTACCCTTGGGACAAAATCCGGCCTTGAAATAGACCGGGAAGGACTGCCTAAAGGAGTAAAAAGACTCCTGAACCTCATGGAAGCCGTTCCTGAAAAAAAGGGGGTTCGGAAAGAAAAAAGGAAGGAATTTTTTCTTTCAAAGATTGGTGCGGAAGCCCTGGATTTTTTCCGATCCTCGGGAGAAATTCTGGTCTTTATCGGGGAAGTATTCGTTTCTTTCTTGAGGTTTCTAAGGGGAAAGGCGCGGTTTCGCGGTTCCGATTTAGCCATGATCATGCAGGAGTGTGGTATCCAGGCCCTTCCCATTGTTTCTTTGATCTGCCTGTTGGTTGGCCTTATTTTAGGTTTCGTGGCTGCTGTACAATTGGTCATGTTCGGCGCCCAGATTTACGTGGCGAGTCTTGTGGGGATTTCTATGGTTCGTGTCATGGGCGCCATCATGGCCGGGATCATCATGGCCGGCCGGACAGGCGCTGCCTTTGCCGCCCAACTGGGTACCATGCAGGTGAATGAAGAAATCGATGCCTTCAAGACCATGGGCATATCCCCCATGGATTTTTTAGTGCTGCCTCGCATACTGGGGCTTTCTTTAATGATGCCTCTGCTGGTATTATATGCGGACCTGATGGGGATTTTGGGAGGGATGATTGTGGGGGTGGGTATGCTGGATCTGAATGTGATGGAATACTACCTGCAGACCAAGGCTTCTCTCAGCCTTTTCGATCTTTTTATTGGAGTTTTTCAAGGGATGGTGTTTGGAGTCCTGGTTGCCGTAGCCGGATGCCTCAGGGGAATGCAGTGTGGTCGAAGCGCCTCCGCTGTGGGGGATGCGGCCACATCGGCGGTGGTTACCGGGATCGTCAGCATCATCGTTGCGACCGCCATCATCACGGTAATTTGTAACGCATTGGGAATATAGCAAGCATCGGAGACAGGGTGACTATGGACAGACAGGCAAGTAAAATGCTTATCGGCAGCTTCGTGGTGGGGGCGGTAGTCCTGGCTGTAGCGGGTGTTCTCATGTTCGGCGGCGGCCGATTCATGAAAAAAACGCAAACGTTTGTTCTTTTTTTCCAGGGTTCCGTCAAAGGTCTGAACGAGGGTGCCTCCGTCCTTTTTCGTGGAGTGAAAATCGGTTCCGTGAAAAGTATTTCACTGGAAGCGGATACCAAGGATATGATCATTTATATCCCGGTTATCATAAATATTGAGATAGACCGGATCCACGTAATCCGTGGGAGTGGTCAAATCGATCCCAAACGGAATCTTGCGGTGCTCTTTGAAAAAGGGCTGCGGGCCCAGTTGATCATGAGCAGTCTGCTCACCGGTCAATTGCTCATAGAGTTGGAGTTTCATCCGGACGCTCCCTTGAAATTTGTAGGCCTGGAAAAGAGGTATCCGGAGATCCCTACCCTTCCTTCCACGTTTGAAATGATTTTCGATAAGTTTAAGGATCTCGATTTAGGCAGTATTGTTGGAAAATTCCTGTCCGCGGTGGACGCGTTGGAAAAAGTCATGGCTTCCCCTGATATACCGGAAATTCTGAATGCCCTGAAAACGACGGTAGCGGATGCGGACAAGCTTGTCAGAAAGTTGGACAGTCGGGTGGACCCCATGTTCAACGGGATTGATGACGCTGTCAAAGAATACGGCGACCTTGCCCGCCATGTGGATCAAAAGGTTGAGCCGCTGGCAACCAATATGAATGCCACGCTAAAAGGTGCGCAAAAGCTGGTCATGAAAGCGGATGGTACTTTAGAAAACCTGGGTGTTACTCTCGCGGAAAGCCTGAAAGGGGCAAAGTTGGCCATGAAGCAGGGAGAGGAAGCACTTATCGCCATAAAGGGGACAGTTGCAAAAGATTCTCCTGTTATGTATCAGTTAGACAATACCCTCAAAGAAATTTCCGGCATGGCCCGTGCGTTCAGGTCCCTGGCCAATTTCCTGGAACGTCATCCGGAGACCCTGCTCCGTGGAAAAGGAAGCCCACAAAGGAGATAAAGTCCATGTACGCAAGAACTGTAAAATACCTGGCGACCGCACTTGCTTTTCTGTTTCTGGCGCTGACAGGGTGTGGAACCAGTACCCCGTCGAAATTCTACATGTTGAATGCCGTTACGAACCCTGTTAAAAAATCCTCTCAGACTGAACCTGAGAGACAGGTTTATATCGGTGTGGGGCCGGTAGAATTTCCGGCCTACCTGGATCGGCAGCAGATTGTTACCAGGGTTGATGAAAACCAGGTGAATCTGGCCATGTTTCATGAATGGGCGGAACCTCTCAAAGACAATTTTATTCGTGTCTTTGTGGAAAATCTCTCCGCTCTGGACACCAGGGGGTTGTTTGTGGTCTATCCCATGAGAGGTCCTGCCTCTGTTGATATTCAATTGGAAATGGAGGTTGTTCGATTGGATGGCAAGCTTGGAGGAGATGTTTTGCTTGTAGCCCGATGGGCTTTTTTTAAAAAGAACAGCAGTGAAATGCCCTTTACAGGAAAGGCAGAGATCAGGGAGCCGACGGGATCTCCGGATTATAGATCATTGGTTGCCGCCCAAAGCAAGGCTGTGGAAACTTTGAGTCGGGAAATTGCTGCGCATATAAGCCGGTTTTTAAAAAACTAAGGCAGGTATGAACGATAAAGACGCTCCCATCATAGCGAAAAATCTTGAAATTGCCTATGGCGACTTTGTGATTCAGGGCGATTTGAACTTTTCCGTTGGAAGCGGTGAGATCTTCGTTATCATGGGGGGAAGCGGCTGTGGCAAAACCACGGTTATGCGCTGTCTCACTGGTTTAAAAGAACCGTCAAAGGGGCAGGTATTCCTGGAGGGCGTCAGTTTCTGGGAGGCGGGGCAGAAGGAAAGGGATATGTTGTCCCGGGACTTGGGGATCGTATACCAGAGCGGCGCCTTGTGGAGTTCCATGACGCTTGCTGAAAACATCAGCCTTCCTCTTGGTGAGTACACCGACCTGAACCCAAAAGAGATCAGGGAGATAGCCTCCCTGAAGCTTGCGCTTGTGGGTCTTGCAGGATTCGAGGATTATTTTCCTTCGGAAATCAGCGGAGGAATGAGGAAACGTGCAGGGGTGGCTCGGGCGCTGGCGCTGGATCCGGGCCTGTTGTTTTTTGACGAGCCGTCAGCAGGCCTCGATCCCATTACGTCTGCCCTGCTGGACGATCTGATTATCGAGTTGCGAGACAGCCTGGGCACAACTATGGTCCTGGTTACCCACGAGCTGCCCAGCATCTTTTCGGTTGCGGACAATTCAGTGTTCCTGGATGCAAAGACCCACACTATGATTGCCGGCGGGAACCCTAAAAAACTTGCAAAAGAATCAAACAACCCATTGGTACGGGCATTTCTGAGCCGCAGTGGAAAAGGTTTGGAGACCTGATTGGGTTTTTGTTTCTCTTAATTTGAATTGACGACCAGTCTAAAATCGCGTACGTTCTCAAATTATCGGTTTTTCTTGTAAAGAAATCCCATAACTTTTTGCTTTATTCGGGAAGATGATCTCATGAAGAATATCACCCTATGTTGGCTGTGTCTTTTGTTGCTGTTGTTTGCCGGTTGCATCCAAGAAGAAGAGACGCAACAGGAACTGCCGCCCCAGAAAGTGACCGTTTATCAGACGGTAGCCAGTGATGTGCCTATTTTTCAGGAATTTGTGGGGCAGGTATACGGTTTCAAGGATATTGCCATTGCCGCCAGGGTAGAAGGCTTCCTGGAGGGCATTCACTTCGAGGAAGGGACCCAGGTCACGAAGGGGTCTTTGCTCTATACGCTGGAAAGCCAGCAATTTGAAGCGGATGTTGCGGCCAAGATGAGCGGTGTTGCGGCTGCAAAAACGTTCACGACGGAAGCGAAAACCTATTTGGACCGAATAAAACCCCTGGCAGCGGAAAAAGCGGTCAGCCAGAGCGACCTGGATTCCGCCCAGGCTCAGTATGATGTGGGACTCTCCCAGATAAAAGCGGCGGAAGCCAATCTTCGGGCCGCAAAGATTCAATTGGGCTACACGAAAATTTACTCCCCCATATCGGGGATTATAGGAAGAACAAAGGCAAAAGTGGGAGATTTTGTGGGACGGAGCCCCAACCCCATTATTTTGAATACGGTCTCACGCATTGACACGGTCTTGGTTCAGTTTTTTATCACGGAAACGCAGTATCTCATACTAATGCGACGCTACGGAAAGAGAATCGACGAACCCGACGATAAAATAGAGAAGGCCAATCTTGAACTGATCCTTTCGGACGGTTCCGTTTACAAGCACAAGGGCAGTGGGGATTTTGTGAATCGGGAGGTCGATCCCACTACCGGCGCCATGCTGGTTCAGGCATCGTTTCCCAACCCTGATGAACTGCTGCGCCCCGGCCAGTTTGCCAGGCTGGTGGGGGAGGTTGAGGTGGTAAAAGATGGCATCCTGATTCCCCAGCGATGCGTGATAGAAATGCAGGGGACTTTCAGCGTCTATGTGGTGGGGCAGGAAAACAAGATTCAGGCAAAAGAGATCAAGGCAGGCCCGAAGATCGGGGAATTCTGGTTGATTAAGGAAGGTCTGAAACCAGGAGAGAAGGTGGTATACGAAGGACTGCAGAAGGTGCAGGACGGGATGGTTGTAGAACCCGCCGTGAAAGGAATTCCATTGCCGGAGATGAAGAAGAGCTGATGTCGAATACTTCAGAAAAAGGGAATTTTTTCGTAAGGCGCCCCATTGTGGCCATGGTTATCGCTATTGTTACAGTGATCGTAGGGGTCGTTTTTCTCGCTGCTCTTCCCATAGAACAATATCCCAATATCACCCCACCCATTGTTGAAGTGCGTGCTACCTATACCGGTGCCGATTCCATCAGTGTGGAACAGTCCGTGGCAACGCCCCTGGAGCAGCAGATCAACGGTGTGGACAATATGATTTATATGAAGTCCATCAACGCCAACGATGGGACCATGACGATCCAGACATCCTTCGATATCGGAACGGACCCGGATATGAATACCGTGTTCACCCAGAACCGGGTGGCAGCCGCCACGGCCAAGCTTCCGGAAGAAGTGAAGCGCTTCGGGGTGACTACGGAGAAATCTCTTCCCAATATCCTGATGCTGATTGCCGTTACGTCAACAGATGGACGGTATAATCAGAATTTTCTCGGCAATTACGCACTCATCAATATCAAGGACATCCTGGCGCGGATCAAGGGGATCGGGCGTGTCAACGTGATCGGAGCCAGCGATTATTCCATGCGTATCTGGATTAAACCCGACCGATTGTCGCAATTGGGTATTACTGTGCCCGAGATCACGGAGGCCCTTCGTGCCCAGAGCGTCATTGTGCCCGGAGGAAAATTCGGTGCGGAGCCGGCGCCGCCGGGAACCGAATTCACCTATACGGTCCGTTTGCCCGAGCGCCTGCAGTCGGAAAAAGAATTTGGCGAAGTGGTTATCCGAACGACGGATGATGGGGCCCAGGTAAAGATTAAACATGTGGCCCGCGTGGAACTTGGAGTGGAGACATACGATGCCTTTACCAGGCTTGACGGCAGCGCATGCGCCATGATCGGCGTGTACCAGGCTCCGGGCTCCAATGCGGTGGAATTAGCAGCAGCGGTAAGGAAATCTATGGAAGAGCTTTCCGGTTCATTTCCGGAGAGTCTTCGCTACGATATTTCCCTGGATACCACGCTGGCTATTTCGGCCGGTATTGATGAAATCATCGAAACCCTGTTTATCGCCCTTGCCCTGGTGATCCTGGTGGTTTTCATCTTTATTCAGGACTGGCGGGCGGCCCTGATCCCCACCATCGCCATACCCGTGTCTCTTGTGGGCGCCTTCATGGTGTTTCCCTTGATCGGTTTTACCATCAACGTGCTGTCGCTTCTGGGACTGGTTCTTGCTATCGGAATTGTGGTGGATGATGCCATTGTGGTGGTGGAAGCGGTCCAGGTCAATATTGAAAACGGCATGGATCCCAAAACAGCCACCATGAAAGCGATGGAGGAGGTGACGGCGCCCGTCATAGCAACTACGCTTGTGCTTGTGGCGGTGTTTATCCCGGTGGCTGTCATGGGAGGCATTACTGGAAGCCTGTATCAGCAGTTTGCTATCACGGTTGCCGTTTCGGTCCTTTTTTCATCAGTGAATGCATTAACCCTGAGTCCTGCTCTCTGCGCTCTGCTGCTGAGGAAACGAAAACCGATGCGTGGTCCCCTTGGGGCGTTCTTCAGATTGTTCAACAAGGTCTTTGACAAATCCACGGATGCCTATGTGGGCTTTACAAAGGTGGTTGCAAGAAGGATATCCATCGGTGTGGTGTTTATGCTGATTCTCACCGTAGCTATGGGTTTTTTAGGGAAATTGGTTCCCGGTGGGTTTATGCCTGAAGAAGATATGGGATACCTTATGGTCAACATTCAGTTACCCGATGCGGCTTCTCTGCAACGAAGTGACGCGCTTTCCAAAAAAGTGGAAGCAATCATCAAGAAGTATCCTGAAGTGGAATTCATCACCGCGGCTGCGGGGTTCAGCCTTCTTTCAAACAGTATGTCTTCTAATTCGGGATTTATTTTTGTCTCCCTCAAGGATTGGGGTCTTCGAAAAAACACCGCCAACCAATTGGTGGATATGTTAAATATAGACTTTTTTCTCAACGTCAATGAGGCCCAGGTATTTGCATTCGGTCCCCCCGCCATTCCCGGCCTTGGGAGTGGTTCAGGATTTACACTGATGCTACAGGATAAAGGCGGAAATACCCCGGCGTTTCTGGCGGAACAGGCCGGAAAATTTATTCAGGCGGCCAAGAAGCGACCTGAAATTGCATCTGTTTTCACCACCTTTCGTGCCAGCGTGCCCCAGCGGTACCTGGAAATCAACAAGGACAAGGCCCTGAAAGCGGGCGTTTCCCTGAACGATATGTATACCACCTTAGGCGCTTTTTTAGGGGGTGCCTATGTGAATGATTTCAACCGGTTCGGGAGACTGTATAAGGTGTTTATCCAGGCCGAACCCCAGTATCGGCTCAAGGAAAGCCAGATCAATTTTTTCTACGTGAATAACAGCAATGGGGATAGCGTCCCCCTGTCGACTTTTGTGACCGTCAAAGATATTGTGGGGCCCGATTTCACCAATCGCTTCAATCTATACAGGTCCGTAGAGATCACCGGCAGCCCGGCCGCCGGATATACGTCGACCCAGGCCATGGCGGCCCTCGAGGAAACGGCGGCTGAAGTATTGGACGAGGGCATGGGGTACGCGTGGAGCAATATGAGTTTCCAGGAGAAGAAATCCGCCGGGACGGGATCGATCGTTTTCGTCTTTTCACTTCTGTTTGTCTTTTTGATTCTCGCCGCACAGTATGAAAGCTGGTCGTTGCCTTTCAGTATCCTGTTGGGAACACCCTTTGCCATCTTCGGTGCATTCCTGGCTCTCTATGTGGCGCGAATGTTCAGCGCGAGTTTTGAACTCAATATTTTTGCTCAGATTGCCCTGGTGATGCTGATTGCCATGGCGGCCAAAAACGCTATTCTCATTGTGGAATTTGCCAAACTGGAATTTGATAAAGGCCTTAGCCTTTTTGATGCGGCGATAAAGGCTGCAAAGTTGCGATTCAGACCCATATTGATGACGGCCTTTTCATTTATTCTGGGAGTCTTGCCTCTGGTAGTCGCTACGGGGGCCGGTGCCGAAGCAAGAGTGGTCATGGGGATGGCCCTGCTGGGAGGAATGACCCTGGCTACCCTGTTAGGTGTGTTCTTCTATCCCATGTTGTTTGTCCTGGTTGGCAAAATCGGCCGATATGAAAAAAAGCGTGACCTTCAAAAGGAGCCGAGTTGAGAAAACCATGAACCGGTATTCTTTAAAAAATTGCTTGAAGGCCGTTGCTGTGTTGGTCTTCATTCTTGTTTCGGGTTGTACGGTTGGCCCGGATTTCAAGAAGCCGGTGGTTGAAACACCTGAAAACTACCGGTCCGACAATATGCCGGTGGAACCGGAGGTGAACCTGGAATGGTGGAAACTGTTCAATGATCCGGTTCTCTATGCGTTTGTGACAATGGCCCTTGAAAACAACAGGGACCTGCAAGTTGCCGCCGGTCGTGTGGAAGAGGCACGCGCTTCAGTGGGCTTCACGCGTGCGGACCAGTTTCCCCATCTCAATATTCAAGGAGGGGCCGGAACAGGAAATTTCGGGGGTGGCTCGAGATCGGATGACAGGAACAGCAGCTATTATATCTCTCCCATGGTGAATTGGGAAATTGACTTCTGGGGAAAATTCAGCAGGGCCACGGAAGCCGCAAGGGCCCAGTTCATGGCTTCCGAATACGCCCTCAGGACCGTCCAGATCAGTTTGATATCGGAGGTGGTCGGGGTCTATTACCTGCTGCTGGATTACCACCTGCGGCTCCAGATTTCCAAGTCGACCCTGAAGTCAAGGGAAAACAGTCTGGACATTATTCAAAAGAGGTTCGATCGGGGAATTATTCCCGAACTGGATGTAAACCAGGCGCAGATCCAGAAAGAGATCGCCGCTTCCGCTATCCCGTTGTATGAACGCTCCGCTGCCAGAACGGAAAACGCGATGAGTATCCTTCTCGGTAAACTTCCCGGATCCATAAAGATTGGAAAAGGCCTTACAAGCCAGACCGTACCTCCCGTTATTCCGGTAGATCTGCCTTCCAACCTCCTGGAGCGAAGGCCTGATGTCAACCAGGCCATGAACATCCTCAAAGCGCAAACGGCAAATATTGGCGTAGCGGAAGCCTATAGGCTCCCCTCCATTACCCTGACGGGCCTTTTCGGTCTTGCCAGCACCCAGTTGTCCTCCCTCACGTCGTCGGGAGGCATATGGTCTGTCCAGGGTGGTCTTTTCGGGCCGATTTTCGAGTTCTATAAAAACATCAGGCGTGTGGAGATTGAAGAGGCAAAGACCAAACAGGCCTTGGCCTTTTACGAGAACACCGCTCTGATCGCATTCAGAGAAGTGGAAGATGCCCTGGTGGACATCAGTACCTACAAAAATCAGATCGTTTCCGTAGGCAATAAGGTGAAGGCCGCAAAAAATGCGAACAGGCTGTCAAAATTGCGGTATGACAAAGGCGTCAGTAGCTATCTTGAAGTCCTGGAAACGGAGCGGGCCCTTTTTTCCGCTGAGCTGGAGCTTTCGGAGTTGAGACAGCAGTACCTGAACAGTTATGTGGGCTTGTACAAGGCCCTGGGCGGCGGATGGATTACCAAAGAAGAAAAGGAAAAGGCCGAGACTGTTTCCAAAATGGACTCACGGAAAGAGCGATCGGATTTGAAAAAGCTCTGGATGCCTTGAGTATTTCACGAATGTATGCACGGTTGAAAATGCTGGGCTGGATGCTGTTTCTATTTTCTTTTGTCCTTTTTTCAGGGCCTTTTCATCTGTCTGCAACCGCTGAAGAACCGGAAACCATTACCTGGCTGATTCTTGATCTGCCGCCCCTTTTTATTACAACAGGTCCCGATGCGGGAGACGGGATTGCAGATCAGATTCAGAAAATGATCATCAAGGGGTTGAAGGGGCGCCGTTCCGAGACCCGGGTTGCCAACGCATCGCGTATCGCGAAGGAACTCAACCAGGACAGGAAGGTGTGCTTCGCCGGTGAATTCTACGGAAATCCGGCTTTTCTCACCTCCATACCCACCATTGCTCTTCCTTCCCACAACCTGATTGTTCTTAAGGAGAATGCCCATCTTTTCGGAAGCGGCAAAAAGGTTTCTTTAGAGAACCTTTTGCAGAACCAGGACTTGATCTTTGGCACGGCCGAAAACCGCCTGTACGGTCCTGAGCTGGACACTGTTCTAAGGCAATATTCCGGGTCGAAGAACGTGTACGCCAGGAGCGGAAAAGATACGCTGGAGGGGTTGTTAGGGATGTTAGATAAAAAAAGGGTCCATTATATTATTGAATACCCTGTCTCTATTCGGTATGCCGCGGAAAAAGCCGGGATATGGGATCGGCTGGCCATTATTCCCATTCAGGAAAATTCCAAGGCCCTTCCCATAAGAGGAGCCGTACGCTGTCCCGATACGCTGTGGGGACGCCGTTTGATTAGAGAGATCAACGACGTTCTCAGGACGATTCGTCCGACACCTGAATACCGCAGGATCATGAAAGACTGGATTGTGACGCCTGGAAATGCAGAAGACTATTGGAAAATCCATGAAAATCATGTCCTGAAGATTACGGAGTAAAGGGCTGCTGTTTACATAGGAACCATTTGAACAAACCAAGAAACGATGAGTCGCGATCTTTCAAGTTGATCACCCTTGGCTGCAAGGTGAACCAATACGAATCCGCCTGTTTTAATGAGGCCTTTTCCGAAGCGGGCCTGAGGCAGGGTAAGGGTGATGATACCTGCGACCTGATTGTGGTCAATACATGTATCGTTACCCTCAGGGCGGCGCACCAGTCCCGGCAGGCTATTCGAAAAGCCATAAGGGAAAATCCCGGGGCATATGTTGCCGCCATCGGTTGTTATGCCCAAGCCTATCCTGAAGAAATTCAGGCGATAGACGGGGTGAATCTTGTGGTGGACAACCGGTCAAAGTTAGAAGTCATTGATACGGTCTTGAATGCCGGAAATTCGAAAGAACAGGTTTCAGCCCTCAGGGCGTTTGAGGAAAATACTCCTTTTGATTTTCTCCAAATCAACCGGTTCCCGGGAAGGGCCAGGGCTTACCTCAAAATACAGGACGGGTGCCGGTCTTTTTGCAGTTACTGTATTGTTCCCATGACCCGGGGACCTTATCGAAGTCTTTCCCCTGAAAATGTCCTTTCCGCCCTTCACGCTTTTTCGGAAAATGGCCACAAAGAGGTGGTTCTCACTGGAATCCATCTCGGAAAATACGGGTTGGATTTACCGGGGGAGCAAAATCTCGTTGCCCTGCTCCGCGCCATCGGGAAGGAAGGATTCCCGTTGCGGATACGACTCAGCTCTTTGGAACCCAACGAAATCGAGATGGAGCTGATGGAAATGGTTGCGTCCCGGGATTGGCTCTGCCGGCATTTTCACATCCCGCTTCAAAGTGGCGATGATGGGGTGCTGAAGCGAATGAACCGGACCTATCCTTCGGCGGTTTTTAAAAAAGTAGTCGAAACCCTTTATGAATTGATTCCAGATGTGGGCATCGGCGTTGATGTCATGACAGGGTTTCCCGGGGAAGATCCGGTTGCTCATAGGAACAGCTATTCTTTGATCCAAGACCTGCCGGTGTCCTATCTGCATGTATTCCCTTTCTCCCCAAGGCCGGGGACGAGAGCCTGGGATTTCGAAGGGAGAATCGACCCGGCAACCCTTAAAGAAAGGGCGGCGGAGCTGCGGGTGCTAAGCCTGGAAAAAAAGCGCCGTTTCTATCGTGATTGTCTCAAAAAGCGGTACCCTGTACTGATTGAAGGGGTTGATTCAAGCCGGGAAGGCTTTATGAAAGGGACAAGCGACAATTATCTGCCCGTTTTTTTCCCGGGAAATATGGCTTTGAAAGGTGAAATCGTCCAGGTCCGCATGGAGCGTGTGGAGGAAAATGTTGTGGTGGGGTCGATTGCAAGCTTGAAATTTGAAATTTGAAATTGGAGGCACGCGATTATTTAGGTGGGCGCCAGGTATCAAATTTCAAGTTTCCTGACTTCGTACGAGAAAAATCTCTTTGGAGATCAAACATCATGATCTCGAAAAACATTATCTTGAAACTACACTACATCTCACCTAACGGCCTTTGAAACGTGTAGTCTGCAGGGTCAGATACCAGTTTCTGGTAGGCTTCGTCCTGGTTTCCCCCCGGGATCGAGAAGGGGAGAGAAATGACATAGGTAATGCTGCCCAGAGCTGTTGCTATGATTCCCATAGGTCGTAAGATCACAAGGTCAAAGGCCATCTGCCCCCCCTTATCTCCCATGGATTCATAATGTTCTTCCGCCAGGGCTAAGGGTGCCAGGTGGGAAAAAATCAGGAACGAAACGGACAAAATAACCATAGGCAGCAGTCTTTTTTTCATGGTATTCTCCTTTGTTAACGGTAAACTTCCTATATGTTATCCAGTCGTGATGTTAAATTCAAGAAATTTCTACGCTTCCTTCCCATGAACACCATTTAGAGAAGCGATTACTTCTGTTCGACATTTTGGTTATTCTCGCTTGAGAAATCTCTGTGGATTGGAATAAGGGTTCCTGAAAGAAATTGGTTTACCTTTTAAACGCCCCATCGATGTGATAAAATGTCTTTAATTAACCACTTAAAAGATGCAATTAGCGGTTAGCTATTAGCCGCACAAAATCAGTGACTTACGGTGCAATAGGTTTATGTCAAAAAGTGAGAGCCTCAACATGGAAAAAAGTCATTCAAATGCTTGATAATTTTAAGCTAACGGCTATGTAAAAGCTAATTGCAGCTTTTAGGAACCATTCAACTATTCTTGGATGAGGGGGCAAGATGCGAATTATTTTTTTTGCCGGCAAGGGCGGAGTCGGCAAGACCAGCGTGGCTGCGGCAACCGGGATCAGGGCGGCAGAGCAGGGATTCAAGACCGTGATTATGTCCTTGGACATGGCCCACAGTCTTTCAGATATTTTTGATCTGAAAAAAAACCTGGTAGATCAAAGCCGGGGGCAAACGGTCAAAATTAGAGAGAACCTGTGGATTCAAGAACTGGACATCCAGGAGGAGATTGAAAAAAATTGGGGAGATATCCACCAATACCTTTCCACCCTCTTGAACACCACGGGTCTGGATGAAATTTTGGCTGAAGAACTGGCCATCCTGCCTGGTATGGAGGAAGTCAGCCTGCTTCTCTACATCAATCAGTATGTTCGAGAGAAGGAATTCGATGTGGTTCTCCTGGATTGCGCCCCTACCGGCGAATCTCTCCGGTTTATCAGCATCCCAACCACGCTGGAATGGTATATCAAGAAGATATTCAAAATGGAGAGGGCCATAGCCAGGGTTGCGCGCCCGATAGTGAAGCGTTTGTATGACATCCCCCTTCCCGGGGAAGATTATTTCCAGGGGGTTGAGAAACTTTTCAATCGGCTCAAGGGCGTGGATAAAATTCTGATTGACCCGGAAACGACTACAGTCCGCCTGGTTGCAAACCCGGAAAAAATTGTTTTAAAAGAAACGCAGCGGGCGTACATGTATTTTTCTTTGTACCGAATGAGCGTAGATGCGATCATTATGAACCGGGTTATCCCCGATACCGTCAAGGAGCCCTATTTTGAAAACTGGCGAAAAAGCCAGGAGGAATATCTCAAAGAGGCCGCAGCTTATTTCAATCCGGTTCCTATTTTTCCAGTACATCTGTTCCAAGGCGAAGTTCTGGGGCAGGACAGCCTCGCGGATCTGGCCAATAAAATCTACGGGGACAGAAATCCGCTGGATCGCTTTTTTGATGGAGAGCCCTACACTTTCAAGAAGTCCGACGGGAAATACCTTTTGAAGTTGAAGCTTCCTTTCATTGACAAGCAGGATGTGGACCTGAATAAGATTGGCGACGAATTGGTTGTTCGCGTGGGGAGCTTTAAAAAGCATATTCTTCTTCCACGTCAGGTGGCTGCTTTTGATGTGGCGAGCGCAAAGTTGGATGGGGAGTATTTGCAGATTCATTTTGAGACGTAGGGGGGCAAAGATGGGAAAAGAAAGTGATGAAAATAAGACAGCTTCCTGCCCGGTTGGGGAATTATTCCAGGAGCTGGAAAAGATGTGTGGAAAGAAGCCCGAGTTCATGCAACACCTGCGGCAATCCCGCCTGGAGTTTCTGAAAGCGGCAAAATGCCTGCTTGATGCAAAAATCGAGAGCCTCGAAAAGAAGAGCGATCCGGCAAGCAGAAAGAAGGCCGTGAAAATAAAGGTGGAATAGATGTTCCATCTTATCGCGAAGCAAGGGCCGAATACCCCGCCGCTTGCGGCATCGAGTCATCCCGGACACCGATCCGGGGTCCAGAAAAATTTGGTACCGGAGTCTCTCAGGCTCGCTTACCTGGATTCCGGCCTTCGCCGGAATGACGACCGATACCCGTGGCTTGTCACGGGGTGGTTCATTGTATCCTGTCAATCCTCTAAAAATATTGAGGTTTTTATGTTTGAAAAAGAATTTGAAATTGCCTGCATGGCAGCAAGGGATGCGGGATCTGTATTGAAAGAGCATTTCGGAAAGCCGCATCAGATCGTGAAAAAAGGAGAAATCGATCTGGTGACCGAGGCGGACCTCGCCGCTGAAAAGACCATATTGAAATTATTGCAGAGTCATTTCCCGGACGACAACATCCTCTCGGAGGAGGCCGGTGATCAGAATGTGGTTTCCGAAAGGACCTGGATTGTTGATCCTCTGGACGGGACAACCAATTTCGCTCACGGGTTTCCTTTTTTTGCCGTTTCCATAGGTCTCGATGTGGCAAAAGAGATCGTGCTGGGTGTTGTGTACAACCCGACTATGGAAGAACTTTTTACCGCACGTCTTGGAAAGGGTGCTTTTCTCAATGACGGGCCGATTCATGTTTCAAATGCCTCAAGCCTCGGAGAGTCTCTGGTGGTCACCGGTTTCCCATATGATATCCGGAAAAGGTCCAACCGAATTTTTGAGCGGTTCCAGCGCATGGTGGTCAGTTGTCAAGGTGTTCGAAGGGCAGGGTCTGCGGCCATTGACCTCTGTTATGTGGCGGCCGGAAAATTTGACGGGCTCTGGGAAGAGAATTTGAAACCCTGGGATACGGCTGCTGGTGCTATTATAGTGAAGGAGGCTGGCGGGACGCTGAGTAACTTCGAAGGGAAACCCTTCAACCCGTATGTGGAAAGCGTGGTGGCCGGTAATCCGTCAATCCATGGGGAGATCGTCAGAACATTACAAATTGCAAAATTGACATTATGAAAAGTCCCGAAGCGGCTGGATTCCAACGGGAATAAAAGAACAGAGAAGGCGCTTACGGCAAATGAAGGCAGGTGGGGGAGCTGTTCATGTTTTGGGGTGGGTTAAGAAAAACTGTAGAGTTTGAGTCCCTTCACATGTTCAAAATGGGAATCAACTGTAAAGACTTCGCAGGGCAGGGACATAGCCAGGGAAGCTATGGTCAAATCAGAGAGCGGGATTGTTATTCCTTTTCTTCGCAGAGACGGAGATATTTCGCCGGCTTTTTTCCAGATGTCCCGAGTCGTATCTACTGTTATGTGTCAATATAAAGTTTGGTCTGAACCATGATTAAGCCGGTTGATTGCTTTCGATACCTGCTCCTCTCCAAACGGTTTCCGGATAAGGTCGTAGGGGGTCATCCTTTTTGCCCTATTCATCAATTCTTGCCTGGCATCTCCCGTGAGGAAAAAAATCGGGACATCCCGGGTTGATTTGATCGCTTCAGCGGCGGCAATGCCGTTTATTTTTCCGGGCATGTTGATTTCCATCAGGATGAGATCCGGCATCAGATTTTTATCCATATGCACCGCTTCCCTCCCTGAAGCGGCCACGCCAACCACCTGGTGTCCCTTGTCGGCTAACAGTTCCTCTAATGCCATGGATGAAACAATATTGTCCTCTGCTATCATGATCTTCCACATTGTCAACAATCTCCCTTGAAGAAAATGTTCTTTTGGGGAGATTATTAGGTGTGTTGACGACTTGTGGACGGTCTGAACCGTCAACATTTTTAAGTTTTCCAATTATTTCTTTCGGTTTTTAGATTATTGGAATATAATACAAAGATGAGCGAAAATAAAAAAACCGTATATCTGCTGGACGGAAGTTCCTATATCTACCGCGCCTACCATGCCATCAGGAATCTAGCTAACTCCAAAGGGTTCCCTACAAACGCCATTCTCGGGGTGACCAAAATGGTCATGAAGCTCATGGCGGACAAAAAGCCGGAGTATTTTGCTGCGGTTTTCGATTCCAAGGGGCCCACCTTCAGGCATGCCATCTACGAAGAATATAAGGCCAACCGGCCTCCCATGCCGGAAGAGATGATCGTGCAGCTTCCCTTGATTAAGGATGTCCTGCAGAAACTGGGAATCAAGATCATGGAACTGGGGGGTTATGAGGCCGACGACATTATCGGGACCATGGCGCGGGTAGGTGAAGAGAACGGCTTTCAGGTGGTCATGGTGACGGGGGATAAGGATTTCAGACAGTTGATTACACCTCATGTGACCATGTGGGACACTATGAAAGACAGGGTGACCGACTACGAAGCCCTCAAGGACGAGTATGGTATTGAACCGGAGAAGTTTCTGGATTTGATGGGGCTTTCCGGGGACACTTCGGACAATATTCCGGGGGTTAAGGGAGTGGGGGAGAAAACCGCCCTTGGACTGGTTAAAGAATTCGGTTCCATGGAAAACCTGTTTGAGCACCTGGATGGCATTACGAAAAAAAAGCTTCGGGAAAACCTGGAGGCCTGCCGCGATAAGGCGTTTCTCAGCAGGACTCTTGTGACCATAGACCGATTTGTTCCCGTTGAAGAGGATATGGAGGCGCTTCGAGTCGGGACTCCTTCAGGAGAAAAACTGGCCGGGATATTCCGGGAACTTGAGTTCAGGGGGCTGTGGGATCAGTTTGCATTGAGAAAAGAGGTGCGCAGCGATTATAGTCTGATCCTTTCCATGGATGAGCTCAAAGCCGTGGCCGGGCGGATCAGGGATGCAGGATTTGTATCCGTGGATACGGAAACTACCAGCCCAAACCCCATGAGGGCCGATCTGGTGGGGATCTCTTTATGCTGTGAAGAAGGCAAGGCTTTTTATCTCCCCCTTACCCATCTCTACCTTGGCGTACCCGACCAGATTCCCCTCGAAACGGCCCTGCCGGTCTTGAAAGGGTTTTTGGAAGATGGGAATATTGCCAAGGTGGGGCAGAACATTAAATATGACGGAGAAGTCCTGAGACGCCACGGGGTGGAGCTAAAGGGGATCGGGTTTGATACCATGATCGCTTCCTACGTGATTAATCCCGGGCTTAGGCAGCACAACCTGGATGCCCTTGCTCAACACTATTTGGGGCATAAGATGATCAGCTATCACGAGGTGGTGGGAAAAGGAAAAGGGCAGCTCAATTTCTCGCAGGTGGGTCTTGAGAAGGCATGCGAGTATTCCTGCGAGGATGCAGACATGGCCTTGCGTCTGAAGGGGATTCTTGAGAGCCGTTTAAAAGAAGAAAAAAACGAGGACCTTTTTTATCTCCTTGAAATGAAGCTTGTCCCAGTCCTCATGGATATGGAAATGTCCGGAATCAGGATTGATGCCGACCTTTTCCGGGGAATGTCGGACCGGTTTGGAAAAGATATGAAGGCCATTGAAGCGGATATCTTTGCTGAAGCCGGCATGGAGTTCAATATCAATTCCTCCCAGCAGTTAGGATACGTGCTTTTTGAGAAATTGGGGCTTCCCGTCCAAAAGAAAACAGCTAAGACCGGGCGCTATTCCACGGATGTAAAAGTACTCCAGAAACTTTCGGCATCGGCTTTTAAACTGCCGGAACTGCTCCTTCGATACAGGACCCTTTCCAAGCTCAGATCCACCTACCTGGATGCTCTGGTGAAAATTGTTGATCCGGTTACTAAGAGGATTCACACCTCTTTCAACCAGACCGTGGCGGCCACAGGCCGGTTGAGCAGTAGCAATCCGAACCTCCAGAATATTCCCATTCGGGGGGAGGAAGGAAGGGCCATCCGGAAAGGGTTTGTGGCTGATGAGGGGAATGTTCTTGTTGCGGCCGATTACAGCCAGGTGGAACTCCGTGTATTCGCCCACTATTCCGGCGATGAAGCCTTCATAGAAGCGTTCAAGAAAGACCGGGACATCCATTTGCGCACGGCCTCCGAGATCGTGGCCGGAGATGGGGAGGAAGTGACTCCACGGATGAGAAGCATTGCAAAGGCGATCAATTTCGGCATTATTTATGGTATGGGAGCGAAAAAACTCAGTGATGAGCTGGGGATTGATTTGAAGGTGGCCAAAGAGTATATTGCGGTTTATTACGAGCGCTACCAGGGGGTTGCCAGGTATCGGGATAAAATGATTGAGATGGCCCGGGAAAAAGGATATGTGACGACCCTTTTGAACCGAAGACGGTATCTTCCCGATATTAACCACGCAAATAAAAGGATTCGCTCCGAAGCGGAACGCATGGCTGTCAATACTCCTATCCAAGGAACGGCGGCCGACTTGATAAAGCAGGCTATGATCCACATTCACGGACGGATGAACACGGAAAATTTCCGATCAAGAATGCTGCTCCAGGTCCACGATGAACTGGTATTTGAGGTCCGGAAGAATGAACTGGAGCGTTTGATTCCCATGGTCAGGGAAGAGATGGAAAGTGTTTACCCTCTGGATGTCCCTTTGAAGGTGGATATCAACCAGGGGAAGAATTGGGATGAGGCGCACTGAAGGACAGAAGTCAGAAGACAGAGGTCAGAGATCTGGTAGACGGTGATGAGTGATGATATCCCAACCATTAACCTAATAATGAATGAAATATGGGGCATCCTTCATCCATAAGTTTACACTTTTCTTGGAAATGGGGTATGTTTTCTGGTTGAAAATCGGATGCTCAAACTGGAAATCCGAAACTGGAAATTGGATAACACATCCGAATTAATT
>Ga0307929_1000506_pt1 | contig 37595 bp, 33 predicted proteins | sample AceLakmetage1330_FD_203160 | JGI IMG/M metagenome (GOLD analysis project Ga0307929, IMG submission 203160) | Saline water microbial communities from Ace Lake, Antarctica - #1330 | ecosystem: Environmental > Aquatic > Non-marine Saline and Alkaline > Saline | place: Antarctica: Ace Lake... | reverse complement strand
TAAGCATTACAATATTTGAAAAATCTCCATTAGTTCAGGCTGTTACTGGATCAGCTTACAAAAACGAGAAAGCTCCTAACGTTATACAGTTGAAATTGTTCGATTAAACGTTGGGACATTAGTGACTAAAAATATAAAATATAAAAGTGTATTAACCTTGAATTTTATGCCAAATTGGCATAAATCTGGTTATTTCTGCTTTCATGCTTATTTGTTTCTACATTTAGAAAACTTAAGGCCCTATTATAATCAGCCACTCTACTTCAGTCAATCTGCCATCATGGAAACAAAACAACCACGAATCGTAATCACAGGTGTCGGGCTTGCTGCCCCTAATGCAGACAACCTTAAAACCTACCGTGAAAAATTACTTGCCGGTATCAGTGAAATTACTGAAGTTGACTTACGCTACTTTGGAAAAGCCCCTGCTGGTCTCTGCACATTTCCCGAAACCAAATACAGAAAAAAGAAAGAAAATAAGCGCGGAACTCGGGCCGGTTGTCTTTCTGTTTACTGCGCCAACGAAGCATTGGCCGATGCAGATCTCAGTATAGACCATTACAAACGATCTCGTATTGGGGTGTACCTTGGCCTCACCGAACATGGAACCGTTGAAACTGAAAACGAAGTATATAATATTAGCAAGTACGATTACAATGTGGACTACTGGACCCACCACCACAACCCACGAACTGTACTGAACAATCCAGCCGGTGAAGTCACTATGAACCTAGGTATCACTGGCCCCCATTACTCTATTGGGGCGGCCTGTGCTGCAGGAAATGCCTCTCTTATTCAGGGGGTCCAGATGATGCGTCTTGGCGAAGTTGATATGGCGCTTGCTGGTGGTATTTCTGAGTCTACAGGGTCGTTTGGCATCTTTGCAAGTTTCCAGGCCCAGGGAGCACTTGGATCTGCTGTTGATCCCCGTGAAGCCTGTAGACCATTTGACACTTCCCGTAATGGCATTGTCGTTTCCGAAGGGGCATGTATTTATGTTCTTGAACGTTTAGAAAGTGCCCTTGCAAGAGGAGCTAAAATTTACGCAGAAATCGTTGGTTACGCAATGAACTCTGATGCCCGTGACTATGTACTGCCTTTCCACGAAAGACAGGCTGAGTGTATGGAACTAGCACTTGAAAGAGCTGGACTTAAACCTGAAGATATCGATATTATCAACACCCATGCAACCGGTACCAAACAGGGAGATGTCGAAGAGTGTAAAGCGATTAAGCAGCTCTTTGGAAATTGCCAGAATACCTATATAAACAATACCAAATCCATTATTGGTCATGCAATGGGTGCTGCCGGAGTGCTTGAACTAGCCGGAAACCTGCCTTCCTTTGATGACAACCTTGTTCACCCCACCATCAATTGTAAGGATCTCGATCCTGAATGCAAACTCAACAACCTTGTTTTAGACAAACCCAAACAACTTCAATCCGTTAATACTATTTTAAATAATTCCTTTGGCATGATTGGAATTAACTCTGTAATCATTGCAAAAAAGTATACGTAATCAGCACGTTGCGAACAATCAGTAACTTTTAAAAAAAATATATAAAAATTTCTTCCGGTGTGGTATATTGCGCAGTTTGTCTATTTACTAATTCTATTATTTGCTTACTTTCGACATACACAGGCCAAGGCCGGAGATACATATATGACACGCGATGCAATTAAGGACTTAATCCTAGAAATCATAGAAGATATTGACGAAGACGCCGATTTCGATGCCCTTGAGTCGGATAAACCCTTACGTGATCAACTTGATCTTGACTCAATGGATTTTCTAGACATCGTTATGGAACTGCGCAAACGTCACAAATTGCAAATCCCTGAAGAAGACTACCCGGAACTTGCAACGCTTGACTCCTGTGTCAATTATCTGGAACCACTTCTTGCCGACGCATAACAGGTGCACGTTCCACTGCTAATTATCGGCGGTGGCCTCTCGGGGCTTGCCGCCGCTCTTCGTTTCGCCCGTTTTATTCCCGATGTTCTACTGCTTGAACAACACTCTCGCATTGGTGGCCTGAACTCCTACTATTACAGGAACAACAGACTCTTTGAAACCGGTCTCCATGCCATAACAAACTATGCATCTCCAAAAGAAAAAAATGCCCCACTGAACCGTCTCCTCAGGCAACTCAAAATCAAACGCAAAGAGCTGCAACTGCACCAGCAAAACGAAAGTGAAATTCGTTTTCTTGATCAGGAATCATTGCTTTTTTCCAATGACTTTTCTCTTTTAGATACCGAAATCAAAAATAAATTCCCTTCCAGTCAGGCCGGTTTCCAGAAACTCCTCCAGCTTATAAACAGCTACGACCCTTTTAAGCCACTTCCTTTTATTTCAGCAAAAAAGGTCATTCAGGAACATCTCCAGAATTCACTTTTAACCGACATGCTCCTCTGCCCTCTTATGTACTATGGCTCTTCCATTGAAAATGATATGGATCTTGGCCAGTTTGTTATTATGTTCAGGGCAATATTTCAAGAGGGAATGTTTAGACCCGGAGGAACAATAAAAGAATTTCTTGATCTGTTACTCGACCACTACAAGGAATATGGCGGACAAATACGAACAAAGGCAAAAGTTAAAAAAATTCTCCATTCTGGTAAAAACACGTCTGGGGTCCTACTTGATAACGGAGAAGAGATCAGTTGTGATTACATGCTTTCCACGATTGGCTCTGAAGAAACCTTTACACTCCTTGGAGAGGACTCCAACCTCCAGGTTATGCCACGCCTTGGTTTTGTAGAAACAATCTTTGAAATCGAACCTGAAACAAACTTGCCACATGGTCATAACCGTACCATCATTTTCTATAATAATGGGAAAGACTTCTCCTACCAACAACCAGATAATCTCGTTGATTTTAATTTAGGGGTTGTCTGTATGCCTCAAAATTTCAACAATCTTCCCACTTCACCCTTTAAAGAAGTGAGAACCACCCATCTCGCTGATTACGAACAGTGGCATACCCTTAAAAGTAACAAATCTGCTTACACTAACTCTAAAGACAGTACTGCCACTCAATCCCTTTGCGTAGCTGAGAAAATCCTTGGTAATTTCTCCCAAAACATAGTATATCGTGATACCTTTACACCGCTGACTATAGAACGATTTACTGCCAAAAAGAAGGGTGCAATCTACGGCAATCCCATTAAGATAAAAGATGGCGATATTGGCTATAATAATCTCTATCTGGCTGGAACAGACCAGGGATTTCTTGGTATTATCGGCTCAATGCTGAGCGGGGTATCAATAATAAACCAACATATACTGCCACGCCTGTAATACGACTCTTTCATTATTAATTCTACATTGTACATTAAATCCTTATGCCCGTTTCTTTCTCACAAGCCGCTGACAAATATGATGTTATTATAATAGGATCCGGTCTCGGAGGACTGACTTCTGCCAACCGGCTTGCCTACTGCGGTTATAAAGTTCTTCTCCTTGAATACCATAGTCAGCTTGGCGGTCTTGCCACCTGGTTCAAACGCAAGGGACATATCTTTGATGTATCTCTCCATGGATTCCCCTATGGCATGGTAAAAACCTGTAAAAAATACTGGAACAGGGAAATCATGAATTCTATCGTTCAACTGAAAGATATAATTTTTGACAACCCTCAGTTCAATCTTAAAACAACCTTCGACAGATTGGATTTTACAGAAAAGCTCAATAAACAGTTTAAAATTCCCCAATCAACCATAGATTCGTTTTTCACAAGAGTTGCCGGGATGAATTTTTTTGACGATCAGTCAATGACTACCAGAGAACTGTTTGATGAATTTTTCCCCGGACGAAGCGACGTTCATCGCCTTCTTATGGAACCAATCAGCTACGCCAATGGTTCAACACTCGACGACCCCGCCATCACCTATGGGATAGTTTTTTCCAACTTTATGAACAAAGGTGTTTTCACGTTTGAAGGGGGAACGGATAAACTTATAGGCATGATGACAACCGAACTTGAAAAAAACGGTGTCACCATCTGCACAAATGCCAAAGTTGATCGAATTGTGGTCGAACAAGGTAAAGTAAGAGGAGTTGAGTGCCAGGGACGAATGATTGAAGCTGGGTCCGTTGTCTCAAATTCAGGTATTACCAATACTATTCACAACCTGACTGACAGAGATTCTTTTTCCGATGAGTTTATGGAAAAAGCCGATAAAATCCGGGTTAACAACTCATCATGTCAAGTTTATATGGGAATAAAAAAAGAAGAAGAAATCAACGATATTGGTGATCTTCTTTTTACTTCCACAGCCGAGGAATTTGATTCATCAGAACTCCGTGATTTCAAAACCCAATCAAAAACATTCTCGGTCTACTACCCGAAAACACGGCCGGGTCATAACCGATATACCATTGTAGCTTCAATGAATTCTAATTTTTCAGATTGGGAAAATTTTTCCGATGACGAATATGCTCTTGAGAAGAAAGCTCTTATAGATCGTACTCTGATTGACCTTAATCGTTACTACCCAAATGCAAGAGAAAAAATAGACTGGATTGAGGCCGCAACACCACGAACTTTTAATCGCTATACCCTCCATACCCGTGGGACATCCTTTGGAACCAAGTTTGAAGGACTTGATATTTCAAGACAAATTTTCAAAGAAGTTGGCGGGCTCTTTCATGTTGGATCAGTTGGAATTATTATGTCCGGATGGCTTGGGGCCATCAATTATGGTGTAATAGTCTCAAATGACGTTGATGCCTATATGCGTGCCAGGGACTACTAATTATGCAAAACTTCACAGGACAAAAAGTTGTTATCAGCGGAGCCAGCCGCGGTATTGGAAAGGCCATTACTCTCGATTTTCTGCAGCAGGGTGCCACTGTAATCGGTATTTATGGCGGCAACAAAGAGGCGGCAGATCTGTTTCTTTCCGAATGCGGAGCCTTTGAAGGTCGGCTGGAATTGCATCAGTGTAATGTAGCTGACGCAATACAGGTAGATACTTTCTTTTCTCGTATTGAAGAAAAATACGACACCATTGATATCCTTATTAATAACGCAGGAATCCGAAAAGATAAGCTCCTGGCCCTGATGGATCAAAAAAGTTGGCAGCAGGTTATCGATATTAACCTGACAGGCACTTTTAATATGTGTCGATCTGCAGTAATGCTTATGTTAAAGCAGAAATATGGCCGTATTATTAACATTACCTCTCCCGTTGCAACCCTCGGTTTTGCAGGTCAAACGAACTACGGTGCTTCAAAAGCCGGACAAATTGGCCTTACAAGAAGTTTATGCAAGGAGACTGCGCGAAAAAAAATAACTGTTAATTGCGTTTCCCCCGGATTTATTGCCACTGAACTTATTGAAGATCTCAGCCCTGAACAGGTTAAGGAATATAAGAAAACTGTTCCCATGCGAAGATTCGGAACAGTTTCCGAAGTAGCTTCGGCTGTATTATTCCTTGCATCAAAAGAAGCTGCCTACATCACAGGAGCAGTGCTCGATGTTAATGGGGGTCTCTAAAACAGTGCTTCAAGATCTTAAAGTTACCGATCTTATCCCGCATCGTCCCCCCTTTCTCTGGGTCGATTCCATGATCGAATTTTCTGATGCAACGTTGACTGCCGAGAAAAAGGTCCCTAAGGATCTTGATGTTTTTCAAGGCCATTATCCGGATCATCCAATACTTCCCGGTGTTCTTCTCTGTGAAGCTCTGTTTCAGACGGGAGCTCTTCTTATCGCATTACTACAGCGCGACATGGAAAAACAGATTGATGGAGTTCCGGTACTCACCCGTATTGAAGGTGTTAAATTCAAACGCCCAGTATACCCAGGCGATACAATACGAATGAAAGTCGTCCTTAAAGAGAATCTTAGCGGAGCATGGTTTTTAAAAGGGACGCTTAGAGTAAATGATAAGGTGGCTGTACAAACAAATTTTTCCTGTACTCTTTCTCAAATGGTATGAAAACCAACGAAGACCTGGAACCCATTTTCACCTGTATATTTTGTGAAGAGACAGCTGCAGAGCTTCACGGTCGCTGACATTCTGCCACGGTAACCTGCACGGCGTGCGGGATGGAATGTTCCGTATCTCTTTATCAGGATCAGCTTGATGAACATATAGGATATTTGTGTAAGATTGCTGAAGATTGACCTTTTTGTAAAGGTAGAATATAAACGAGAAGAACTCTTATTTCTCCGTAACTGCTAGCCAGTTACGGTTTGGTGGTTTTACCAATTACAGGATCCTAACTGAATAGTTACATTTCTCTTTTTCATTTTTAAGGAATTTTAACAGTGCAACTTTCAATCTCTGATATGATTATGCATGCCGGGCCCATGGGTCAAATGGTTATGCTAACACTCCTACTCTTCTCCCTTGCATCGTGGTCAATTATTTTTATGAAGACACGGATGTTCAAAAAAGCCATTCGGGAAACCGATGATTTTCTAGAGGCATTCTGGTCGTCTAAAACATTGAACGATGCCAATGATGCTGCAGAAGCTCACCCCTTAAGCCCGGAAGCTGCAGTTTTCCAGGCAGGGTTTTCCGAGCTCCAGAAAATCAACAAGATCAGGAGCCGGGAGGAAAGCAGTACCGAAAACGAGCCACTTGAAATGCAGCTTGCCACCATGGATAATCTTAAACGCTCCGTCCGTAAAGCTGAATCCCAGGAGATGTCAGATCTCGGTAAATCGCTCTCATTCCTCGCAACAACCGGTTCTGCCACCCCTTTTATTGGATTATTTGGTACTGTCTGGGGAATCATGTCATCGTTTCATGATATTGGAATGCGTGGATCAGCTTCCCTTGCGGTTGTCGCTCCTGGTATTTCTGAAGCGCTTGTGGCCACTGCTGCAGGTCTTGCTGTTGCGATACCTGCAGTTATTGCCTATAACTTTTTTGCAAATCAACTTGGCGAAATTGAAAATGAAATGCAAAACTTCTCAACCGATTTCCTCAATTTGGTCGAAAGAGACCTCCTTAGTCGTGTATAGGAGTTACCATGAGCTTTAATACTGGAAAAAGAGGAGGGTTGGTATCTGAAATCAACGTCACACCTCTAGTTGATGTGATGCTGGTTTTACTCATTATTTTTATGGTTACAGCTCCAATGATGACCCAGGGGCTGGAGGTAGATCTTCCCGAAACCACCGCAAAATCACTACGACAAAAGGAAGAACCTGTTATCATCACACTTGATAGAGATGGTAAAATAATGATTGGCAAAATTGAAGTCAGCCAGACTATGTTTCGAAAGCAACTGGAAAAACAGCATGGCAAAGATACTGACCAGCCAATTTTCCTGAAAGCTGATAAAAATGTAGCCTATGGTGCTGTGGTAATTCTAATGGCTGATATTAAAGCTGCCGGCTTTGACAAACTTGGTATGATCACTGAGCCAAAAGAAGAGATACGCTGACGGTGTTCAGAGAATATAAAATCACTCCTGCAGCAACGAGCTGGAAAATCCCTTTTAACCTTGCGGTTATCAGTCACGCTCTGATCCTGGCTGCAGCTGTCATATTGCCTGGATACATTAACAAAAAACCTTTGATCACTGAATTTCTAACGGTTGATCTGGTAAATATTGCAGCCCCTTTGCCGCCTTCAGTTCCTGAGACCGTCCAACCTCCCCCTCAAGCACCGCCACAACAGAAAGTAAATATCCAAAAGCTCAAACCGGTAGAGGCAAGAAAAGTTGCTCCTATTGCCCCTGTTGTACCTGAGGTAATTCCTGAAACGCCAGCAGCCCCGGTAAAAGCAATTTCCATTAAGCCATTAAAGCGGAAGGTTAAGAAAAAAGTCCCTGTGAATAATCGTTCTAATGAACGAGAACGCAAAAGACAGCAACAAGTTCAAGAAAATCTGCGTCAGCAACTCCTGTATGACGCAAGGCGTCAAAAGGCTCTTGCAGATGCTGAAGCAACTGCAGCCAATGATGCCGTAAAAGCTCTTAAGCAAATGCTTCAGGCCGATTCTGCTGCAACTTCAGCCAAAACCGCATCACAGACATCAAGGACACGCCCTGGAGGTGGGTCGAGTAGTGTTATTACAAGCCAGTATCAGGCATCTATAGAAAACAGACTCAGTCAGTTTTGGGCATTACCCGATATTAAAACATGGCATTCTGATCTTTCTGCCGTAGTTGTAATTCACATAAGCAAAACTGGTCAAATCACCAGTCATAGCTTTGAAAAACGTTCTGGCGATAGAGTTTTTGACCAGTTTGTATCCAGAACTATTCAGGAAGCAAATCCCCTGCCGCCAATCCCTGGCGCCATGAAAGTTTCACAATATGCCATTGGCCTTAACTTCACTCCAGGTCAAATCCAATAATCGTTCTTTCTCTTAGAGACGAAAAATGGTTGACTGCATTTCTTAAACATTTATAATCTAAATATAAATTATATTTTGGTCACTTCAACGATCAAATCGAAAGCATTAGTCTGTGATTATTACTAACTCACAGTGCAATGATCACAAAAAAATATGTATTTTCTTAACGTAACAGTATCTCCTATGAAATCACGCTTTTTGATATGTTTTCTTTTTCTCCTGACTACTCTTCCAGGGAATCTAATTGCCCAGGAAATTGCCTATATTGATATAAGCTCTCCCGATGCCAGAAGAATCAATATTGCAGTACCCTGGTTTGTCAACAGTGCACAACCCTCACGTCTTCAGACACTTGGACGTGATCTTGCTGACACACTCAGTAAGTCCCTCTCTTTCCATGGAATTTTTTCCATAATCTCAGCAGAACAGTACGGGAAACGTCAGGACGCAAACTGGAAAACACTCGGTGCTGATTTTGTTGTACTTGGAAGCTATACCCTTTCCACCAATGGTGGCATTAAGATGGAGATAAGACTTCTTGATGTCGCTGGCGGTGATATGCTTATGGGGAAGCGATATGAAGGAAAGAGAAGTCACGAGCAGAATATACTTTTTCGATTCACTGATTCCGTTATCAAAGAAATGACCGGTGAGAATGGTATCGCTTCATCTCAGATCGCATTTATATCCGATAAAAGTGGCTTTAAGGAAGTTTACGTTACAGACATTCTCGGGAACAAAACAAGACAGATTACCCGTCATAAAAATCTTGCTGTCTCCCCCAGGTTTCTTCCAGGAGGCAGATACCTTACGTATACCTCATATCACTCAGGAAACCAGAATCTTTATATTACCGATCTGAAACAGAGCAGTACCACCCGTCCCCTGTCACGCCGGCGTGGAATGAACCTTGCTCCTGCCTGGTCACCGGATGGGAAACGAATGATCCTTACCTTAAGTAAGGATGGGAATCCTGACCTCTTTCTGCTTGATAGAAAAGGCAAAATAATCAAACAATTAACCCGGCGCTCTGGGATTAACGTTTCACCAACATGGTCACCGGATGGAAAACAAATCGCCTTTGTTTCAGATCGAAGTGGTCGGCCTCAAATCTATATTATGAACCTTAGAGATAATAAGGTACAACGAATTACTTTTAAAGGTCGTGAAAATGCTGAACCGAATTGGTCGCCAAAGGGAGATTTGATCGCATACTCAAGTCTGATTGATGGCGTATACCAAATCTTTACGATCTCTCCCCGGCCAAGCTCTGCACCACGACAGATTACAACTGACCCTGGACACCATGAATCCCCAAGCTGGTCACCCGATGGCAAACAGATACTTTTCTCACTCCGAAAAGGTCAGACACAAAAAGTATATTCTATTCTGAAAAACGGTTCCAGTATGAGACAATTATTTGATATGCCGGGGAATCAAACGTATCCTCAGTGGAGCATTAATTACAAATAACCGGAGTCGTTCATCGAGTAACTGATAATTGGAAAAATACTGAACGCACCCCGAAGGAAGTACTCTTGGGGTATAACTGGATAGTTACAACTAACTCATATTAATATTAGCTATAGAAGTAAAAAAATCCCATGAGAAAAAAATATATCATCTCCCTCCTTCTTATTGGCTTGATGCCATTGTTGACCCAGTGCGCTTCCGAGCAGGATGTTAAAAATCTAAACTATCACGTTCGCTCTATTAATAAAAAGCTCGATGATATGAAGGTCAATACCGTTGATCAGATGCAGCAACGACAAGCCATGTCCTCCGGGCAACTGGACCAATTACAGGTTGATATCCTGCAGTTAAAGAGCAAACTTGAAGAGAATGCTCATATGAACAGAATGCTTCAAGAACAGAATAAAGAGTTACAACTTGCCGTTCAGAACCTCGCTATTCAGCAGGAAGAGAAGCTTACCCTGAAAATGGCTGAGTTGGATTCCCGTTTAATCAGCCAGAAGCAATCGTTGACGACAATGCAACTAGCACGTGTCCAGGATGCTGAACGTCGTTCAAGAGCTGCAAAGAAATCAGCAGATGAAGCAATGCGCAGAGCTCAACAGGTGTCTATCCCTAAGCGTACCCAAGGAAGAAGTGGCGTTATTCATTTACAACCAACTTCTAGAAAAGTTCTGTTTTCACCCAGCAGTCCAGGAAAAACAACAGTTAAATCTGCTGCTTCTGGAACAGCAATGACAAGCTCAAGAAAAGCTTCACCCAAACCCGTTGCAAAGACTACCCAAGTTCAAAGCATTGATACATATGCCCAGGCGATGCAAAGCTACAGAGATGGTGACTACAAGAGAGCCTTTACACTCTTTGAAAAAAATGCATCGAAGAGAGGTTCTGCCAATGCGATAACAGCACGCTATATGATGGGAGAATGCCTTTTTAAACAGAATGAGTTTGACCAGGCAATTATCCAATATCAGCAGATTATATCTAGCTACCCTGGAAATCCTCAGGCTGCTAAAGCCCTTTTCAGACAGGGTGAGTCATTCGAGCAGCTTTCAGACACAGAAACAGCGCGAATCATCTATAGGAAGATCACAGCTTCCTATGGTTCTTCACCTGAAGCCGAACTGGCCAAACAAAGACTCTCTACGCTGTAACCCGGCTTATGGCTAAGATACGCCTCGATGAACTCCTTGTTCTGAAAGGATTGGCTACTGACTTACAACAGGCATGTCGTCTTATTGGAGCTGGTGAGGTAACGATAAAAGAGTGCTGTGCTGATAAAGCCGGAATTCTTTACAACGATACCTGCCTTCCCGTCTTAAAGGATCGCTGCCCTTTTGTGTCCCGTGGCGGATATAAATTACAAGGCGGTCTCGATTCCTTTGCAATTGATCCTAAAGGATATATCTGTGCTGATATCGGTGCCTCCAGCGGAGGTTTTACCGATTGTCTTCTGCAGCGTTTTGCTAAAAAAGTCTATGCGGTGGATGTTGCCTACGGAATGCTTGACTGGAAACTTCGTCAGGACGAACGGGTTATAGTAATAGAACGTTTTAATGCACGTAAATTGACAATAGAACAAATTCCTGAACCTTTGGATTTAGCAGTAATAGATGCAGCATTTATCTCTCTTACAAAGCTGATTCCACCTCTCATTCCCCTCTTCCCCCCTGGGCAACTCTCTATTATCTGCCTAATAAAACCTCAATTCGAATTACCGCGTAGGCTTATCCCAAAAGGTGGAGTTGTTATTAACGAAGAACATCACCAACAGGCTATTGATAAGATATATGACTTTATCAACTCTCTTGATCTCCGGGTCGCAAATATAACACCAAGCCCAATTCTAGGACCAAAGGGAAATCGAGAATTCCTTATATCTGTCAAAGATTGAAGAACCTTTGTTATTCTTTATCCCTCAATCGTTTAATAGTCTCCTTCATTTGCGTGATCTCCTGTTTATGGTCCTCGGCAAGTCCTGAATCCCCCATTGCAATTTTAAAACTATGCATGGCAAGTCTTAAACGGCCTTCATATAAATTATACTTTCCGAGATAAAAAGAGGAATTCCCCTTCTCCCCTTTTGCAGCCTTTAACTTACCCAGCTCAAAATAGACCTTTGAATAGGATGGCATTGCTCTCTGTACTTCCTTTAAATACCTTTCAGCTTTATCCGACCTGTTAAATTCAATCCAGACCCGAGCCATTTGAAAGGTAGCCCACATATCATGACGATTAGCATCATAGGCCTTTTGTATAAGAGCAAGAGCACGATCCTTATTTCCTGATTCCATTTCGACAATACCGAGATCAACAAGAAGGATGGATTTTTGTGGGTAGAAAGCTATTACCTCCTGAAGAAGTTTTTTACTGGACGCATAATTATGTTCCATCAAATCCAGTTGAGACAATCCATAATGAAGCATAATCCTGTCACTTTCAGTAAGTGTTGTGGAGACAAGAGAACTCATAAGCAGGTTTCTTAGTTTTTTGCCATCCTTCACCAGCGATAATATCCTGTATTTCATTCGAAGAAATGCAAAATCGTCGGTTTTAGTAAAAGATTGCAATTGCTTATCTTCATAAAATATCAAAGACTGAATATAGTCCAGACGTTCATCTGGATAGGGATGAGTCAGAAGATACTGTGGTATATTATTCCCCATGGTATAGCGATTAATACGCCGCATCGCTTGAAGCATTTCTTCCTGTCCTGCCGGATGACGCCCCATTTCTTTCATCCAGCCATAGGCAAGTATGTCTGCTTCTTCTTCATGTTTACGGCTAAAATGCAGATTTGCCGCTTGTCCGGCTGCCATTGAGCCCGTGAGCAGTGCATGGCTAATAGCACCGGCACCTAGTGCTAGACTTGCAAGGGCAAGCATCGTTGAGATAACTCCAATCTTCTGTCCCTGATCCATTCCCTTGGCAATATGACGCGCCACAACATGGCCAATTTCATGAGCCAGAACCGACACCAGTTCATCCTCATGATTCATTTTTTCGATAAGACCTGAATAGAAAAAAACCAGCCCAGATGGTGCTGCAAAGGCATTAAACTGAGAAGAAGCGATAATATTAAAATGGTAATCAAAATATTGGAAACCGGCGACCTCAATTACTTCACCGCCAAGATCATTGATATATTGTGAAATGTCAGGATCATCGAGTAACGGGAAGGCCAGCCTGATCTGGTAAAGTAACTGTTCTCCAAGTTCCCTTTCTTCCTGAACCGACAAAGCCATACTCTTGTTCACACAGGTTGCCTGCAGAAATACAGTAACCAAAAAGCAGATAAATATTCGTTGAATAACAGGTAATATTTTCATAATTTCCCAGCTAATCCTTTTAAGAAATAGAGGAACGCAGAAGCCGTTTCATCCCCTCTTCAGTGCTGATACGCGGGTGGTAATCCAGGTCCTGCTGTGCTTTTTGAATCGAAAAACAGTGCGATTTTGCCAGTTGTTCCGCAAGAAACCGGGTCATTTTTGGTTCTTTGTGTTTTGCAAAAAGCTGGTGTGCTTTTTCAAGTACTGCGCCTGCACCGTAGGCAAGACGAAATGGAACAATGGATTGTATTTTAGGAACATTCATCATTGAAAAAAGTTCATCGATCCATTGCCACAGGTTCACAGGAGTTCCCTGACTTATAAAATATGCCTGTCCAGATGCAGTTCCAATTGTCTCAAGATTATCTGCAGCTAACAAATGGGCCTCGGCAACATTTTCCACGTAACTGATATCAACACGATTATGACAATCACCGACTTTTTTCAATTGTTTCTTTCGTCCTCGTTCAAGCAGTCGTGGTATCAGGTGTGGATCTCCAGGACCCCAAACCAGGTGAGGTCGCAACGCACAGGTGTGTAAGGAACTCTCTTCACCATTACTTTCAAGAACCATTTTTTCTGCCATGATCTTACTTTTGGCGTAATGACAAAGCGGCTTTTCGGCATAGGGCAGTCTTTCGTCGCCATTTACTATATCATCACCACTGAAAACCACTGAAGGAGTTGAGGTGTACACAAGACGGGGAACAGAGTTAGCCTTGCATGCATTGATCACATTTTTGGAACCCAGGACGTTAATTGTATAATAATCATTCCATGGCCCCCAGATGCCTGCTAAAGCTGCAACATGAAAGACAGTATCAACCCCCTGAAAACTCTTCCGCAGAAAAGAAGCATCACAGATATCTCCTTTACAGCATATTGCACCGAGTGCATCAAGATCCGGGTAGACATTGCGGCCAAGCACTAGCGTTTCGATATTTCTGGCTAGCAGCTGTTTTACAATATAGCTCCCGACAAAACCACCGCCTCCGGTAACAAGGGCTTTTTTCATAAAAGACTCTCGAGTTCAACAGCAGCCCATATACTGAGTTTTTCTCTGAAAATCTTTGCATTGTGGCGAATATCCACAGGAAAAGCTGGATAAACAAGATAATGGGGTATCTCTTCAGTCAATGGTTCGGCCTGTCCAAGCCTACGGACCTCTGCAATCAACTGAGTATCACTCATGGCAGAGTCCTTTTCTGGCTCCACAATAATCACTGGGATGGTCTGATTATTTTTATCTGTAACGCCTACAAGTGCAGATCGAAACACATTGGGATGCAAATTATAAATTGCCTCACAGGGGATGGTAAAATAAGTCCGCTCTTTTTGTTTTGATTGCACAACTACTCGATGAGCTCTTCTGCCGCAAAACCAGAGTCTTCCACTTTTGTCAAGATATCCGACATCTCCCATTCGATGCCAGAAGGTCTCTCCATCGGAAATCTTGGCTAGGCCGTTTTCCTTTTCATTATTTTCATAGGCTTTGGTAACCACGTCACCACAAACTATTATCTCACCAATCTCACCTACGGCTAGAAATTCATCACGATTTAGAGAGGAGATAGTCGTATCTGTTATTGGCAAAATTGCTATTTCAATACCGGGTAGTGGCAGGCCAACACATGTCCCCTTCCCCTTTACAGTTTCAGACCATGTACTTTCGGTAATTTCTCTACCTTCGATGGAAACGATTGGTAAACTTTCAGTTGCACCATAGGGCGTATAAATTAAGGCATCGGGACCGAGAACTTCCTGCATTTTCGCAATCAAATCTCCTGACACAGGAGCTCCTGCCATAAGCACTTTGTGTAATGTCTTAAGCCTGTTGTCACGGATGTTGCAATACTTTGATATTACAGTCCAGATAGCTGGTGAACCAAACGAATAGGTAACTTTGTATTTTTCTATGGAATGCACAAAAGTTTCTGGATTAACCTGTGCTGGCCTGGTTGGATCCATATCGGGAATAACGGCTGTTGCGCCAAGTGCAGTTGAGAAAAGTGCAAAGAGTGGAAACGCAGGCTGGTCGACCTGACCAGGACCAATACCATAATAGTCTCGTATCAAACGTAACTGTGCCTGAAAAATAGAATGTTCATAGCGAACACCTTTCGGCGGCCCCGTTGAACCGGTTGTGAAAATAATTGCAGCCAGGTCATCTTTTTTTGCTTTATAGGAAGGATATTTACCATAGTCTGCCCCAGATTCCGCGACTATATCACGACCAAACAAACCGAAAGAGTGACCACAACACACTGAATGTGTAACTGTTTTAAATGGTTTTCTAAAAAAGAGCTTAAACAGATGCGCCTTAGGGATACCTATAAATCCAACAGGACAAACACCCTCAATACAACGAAGAAGGTTTTTGTATCCCATCCCGGGATCAACAAGGATGACAGGAGCACCAATTTTAAAAAGAGCAAAGGTAAGGCAGATAAAATCAGCCGATGGTTTTACCATCAGCATAACCCGCGCTCCTGATTTAAATCCTTTCTGAATTAAGAGATGGGCGTAGGAATCAGACCTTCCATCAAGTTCTGTAAAAGAAAATTCCTTTTTACTGGCAGCTTCAATCAACGCCGTTTTCCCACCAAGCAGCCTGGCACTTTCAGTCAGCGTTTTGGCGATATTACAACTCACTCCGCACTCCCAAAAAAGGAATCGGCAAGAGGAGCTATCTCATCAAAGGAATCTTCGAGGATATAATGACCACTGTCTTTATAATAATGACACTCTGCCTCTGGAAAACGAAGACACCATTCATCGTAAAAATGTTTATTGAAACAGAAATCCTTCCCTCCCCAGCAAATCAACATGGGAATTTTTGATTCCTGAAACTTCTCAAGTCCTTTTTCAACTCTCAACAAGCTTTGATAGGACGGATGTGTTTCTGTAAGCGGGATATCCTGAACAAAGGCAGCAACTGCGACCCGATTATGCCAGGAGTTATAGGGGGCAAGAAAAGCGTTCGCCGTATCCTTTCCCATCTTTTTCTGCACTGCCATCCATACTGCAGGTCCTGCAAATCCGTTTAATCCACGAACCAGAGGAACACCGATTACAGGCCAGCGACAAACACTGATGCGCAATGGAATCCGTTTCGACCTGAATGCAGCAGTGTTGAGTACCATAACACGCTGCAGAGCAGATGATCTTTTTACAGCTACTCCCATACCGATTGCACCGCCCCAGTCGTGAACCACAAGAGAGAAAGACTTCACCCCGATATGGGACAGCAGTGCATCAAGATTGTTAATATGATTCTGAAGACAATAATCATAGTCCTGAGGTTTATCGGAGAGTCCACAACCGATATGGTCTATTGCAATTACACGATGTTTCTTTGCAAGAAGCGTTATAAGCCTGCGATAATAATAGGACCAGGTAGGATTGCCATGGACCATTACAATGATATCGCCTTGGCCTTCATCAATATAATGCATTTGATGTCCACCTACGGGAAAAAAATGCGATTGAAAGGGGTAATCTGGGTACACGGTATCCTTTTATAAATTAAAATTTTGAGAGTTGCTAAAACTTAGGCGTACATGGTGTTTGTGTCAACTCTATTTCCTTGCCCAGCTAAAGATTTGCTGTATAGTATCATAATCCTTTAATTCTCACTATTCTGCTTCCGGTTTTTGTATGATTCTTGATATCTCTAAACTCAATCTCAGCTTTTACGTTGACACAGGCAAAAAACAGGCTGAAGCCAAACAGGTCTTGTTTGATGTTTCCCTCTCTTTAGAAAGTGGAGAAACATTGGCACTGGTTGGTGAATCCGGTTCCGGAAAATCGGTTACTGCTCTTTCAATTCTCCGTCTTCTTGAAGACTCATCCCATATAGCCACCAGCGGTACCATTCAGTTTGAAGGACAGGATATAGCAAGCCTCAACAAAAAAGAACTTCGAGCTGTGCGCGGCAACAGAATTGCCATGATTTTCCAGGAACCCATGACCTCTCTGAACCCAGTCTACTCCATTGGCAATCAACTGATGGAACCTCTGATTCTTCATCAACAACTTAATAAAAAAGACGCCCACCGTGAAGCTATCAGACTTCTTCAACGAACGGGTATTGAACAGGCAGAAACTCGGATGCAGGTCTATCCCCACCAGTTGTCCGGTGGTCAAAGACAAAGGGTAATGATTGCCATGGCACTTGCTTGCAAGCCAGCATTACTTATTGCGGATGAGCCAACCACTGCACTGGACGTCACTATTCAGGCCCAGATTCTCTCGCTGATAAAGGATTTACAGCAGGAATTCGGCATGGCTCTACTGATTATTACCCATGATCTTGGCATGGTGCGTAGTATTGCAGACAAGGTCTGCATTATGAAAGATGGTAGGATTGTTGAACATGGAACAACTGATTCTCTTTTCAATGGCCCAAAACAGGACTATACAAAGCATCTGATGAATTCCGTACCTGATGAGCATCGCCAACCGAAAGACACCAATGATCTTTTAATTGAGCTTTCTGATCTTAACTGCAGCTTTTTGCTTAAAAGTGGCTGGAAAGGATTCTTCAAGAAGAACAAACAGGAAAATATCATTCAGGCGGTTGATAACGTAAATCTCAGCATAAAACGTGGCACAACTTACGGGCTTGTCGGCGAATCCGGATCCGGAAAATCAACTCTGGCCTTTGCCATTCTAAAACTCACCAAAAGCTCTGGGAAAATTATCTTTAATGGGAAGAATATACAACCGCTGAGTAACAGGAACATGCGAGTTTTACGCAGAAATATGCAGATAGTCTTCCAGGATCCCTTTTCATCTCTTTCACCCCGGCTTACAATCGGTCAGATAATTTCAGAGGGAATGAAGGTTCATGGAATTGGAAAAAACCGATCAGAACAGAATGAAAAAGTTGCCCAGACGCTTATTGAAGTAGGGCTCAGTGCAGATATGATCCATCGCTTCCCCCATGAATTCTCAGGGGGACAACGACAACGTATAGCCATTGCCCGCTCAATTGTTCTAAAACCGGATTTCCTCGTACTCGATGAACCCACTTCTGCTCTTGATATGACTATCCAGAAACAGATTATCGATCTCTTAAAAAAACTCCAGGATCGTTACGGGATAACCTATCTCTTTATTTCCCATGACCTTCGTGTAGTCAGAGCAATGGCTGATCATATCGCTGTGATGCAGAACGGAAAAATTGTGGAATCCGGAAGAGCAGATAAGGTTTTTGAAGCTCCGAAACATGATTATACAAAACGCTTATTCACAGCGGCTCTTGGAATCGATTAGGACCTTTCTAAAGCGCCTGTAACATCTTTACTAATTCTTCAAGCTCTGGAAGAAGCTCCGTGGCAACATTCAAATTACCTTCACGACAATCTGCTTCCATGGTCGATGTTACCTCTTGAATCCCTTCAAAGCCGAGACTGGCTGCCGCCCCTTTAATGGAATGAGCACTTGCTCTCCCCATCGCGGCATCTCCTTTACTTATTCCCTGCTTAAGATTGGCAAGATCCGACACCGATGATTCTTTGAAAATTACAATTAATTCCTGTAAAAGTTCTTCATCGTCTGCGGCCTGCTCCAAGGCAAAATTCTTATTCCATTTCAAATCACTCATATTACGCTCCTTCAGCTAGCCTACGACTTTCTATAGTTTTTTCACGATTTACCACGTATCAACTTACAAAAATGTTATCACAAAGGGTTTATGATTTGCAAATGATATAATGAGATGGCAATTTATCTGAGATTGCAGACAGTGGTATTGCCCCCTCTCGAATAATTTGGCATTTTTTTTCAGCTTCACTGCAGTGAACAATAGTTGATCCAAGACCTCCTGCTGCAACGCCTCCATCAAGGACACATGCAATTTTATCGCCAAGCAACACCTTCACCTCGGTTGCAGAAATAAGTGGTATTTCACCGCTTATATTTGCACTGGTCGCTGTAATAGCGCCTCCCCAGCGGGTACAAAGCTCCATGGCCACAGGGTTTGAGGAGATGCGAACAGCAATCGTTTCCCCTCCCCCAGTCAGAACCCTGGATAATGTATTTTTAGCTGGAAAAATAAGTGTCAAAGGGCCTGGCCAGAAAGAATCAATTAGGCTTTCATACGTTCTTGAAGAAGATGAGGTTAAAAGCTGGAGCTCCACCAAATCGGGAACGATAAGTGAAATTGGCTTTTGGTCAGCTCTTTTTTTCAGGGCGTACAAAGAAGCGAGTGCCTGGTCATTTTTTGGATCAACAGCCAGGCCATAGAATGTTTCGGTGGGGTATGCCACAATCCCACCCTGCCGCAGGGATTGAATGGCATATTTAAAATCACTTTCACCAGGGTACACAGGCAGTAACAAACGATTACAGACCGAGTCTTTTGGCTTTTTCCTCGACTTCCTTAGCCATGGTTATTTTATATTCGGCTACCTTACGACTCAACTCCTTATCACTCAAGGCAAGAATTCTGGAAGCAAGAACTGCGGCATTTTTGGCACCTGGTTTTCCGATTCCCATGGTCGCAACGGGTATACCAGGAGGCATTTGAACAGTTGCAAGCAGTGCATCCATTCCTTGTAAAGGGGATGCGTCAAGTGGAACACCGATTACCGGCAAATCGGTATGTGCTGCAAGAACTCCTGCTAAATGAGCAGCCATCCCAGCCCCTGCAATAATGATTTTCAAACCACGCTTTTGAGCAGTTGAAGCAAAGGTTGCTGCGCGCTCAGGAGTACGATGAGCTGAGGCTATTGTCATCTCCCAAGGAATATCCATGGATGTCAAGAAATCAGCCGCTGCCTTCATAACAGGAAGATCTGAGTCACTTCCCATTACAATACCAACAACTGGTCTGGCATCGAGCTCCTGACGTTTTGTTAGGGCTTTAGCTCCAATATCATTTCTAAAAAAAGAGCCCGTCCACTCAATCATTGCTGTGGCTTTATAGGCTGAGGCAATGGCCTTTTCCAAATCCTTTCCTACTGCAGTAACCCCTAAAACTCTACCACCGGATGTTGCTACCCGACCATTTCGAATTTTGGTGCCAGCATGAAAAACAACAACACCAGGTACATCGGATGCTTTTTTAAGTCCACGAATGGCCTTGCCAGTCTCATACTTGCCTGGATATCCACCTGAAGCAATAACCACACAAACAGTCGGCCGCGGATCAATCTTCATTTCCACTTGATCAAGACGCTCATCGATTACCGCTTCAAAGATATCAACCACATCACTTTTTAAGCGCATCAATAATGGCTGAGCTTCCGGATCACCAAAACGGCAGTTGAATTCAAGAACCTGAACATCATCTCCGTTAATCATGAGGCCAGCATAAAGCATACCTTTGTAAGGCCTGCCTTCCTTTGCCATACCTTCGATGGTTGGCAACATAACGTTAGACATCACATAGTCTGCAATTTTCTCTGTTACGACAGGGGCTGGAGAGTAGGCTCCCATTCCACCGGTATTTGGTCCCTTATCTCCTTCATACACGGCCTTATGATCCTGAGATGTTGGGAGGGGAAGAATGGTTTTCCCATCGGTAAAGGCTATAAATGATGCCTCTTCGCCGACAAGACATTGTTCAACGATAAGTTTATTGCCTGCATCGCCAAATGCCTTATCCTTCATTATTAAATCAACTGCGTCCTTTGCCTCATTTATGGTCGCAGCAACAATTACACCTTTTCCGGCAGCGAGACCATCGGCCTTAACCACAAGAGGAGCACCGCATTTATCGATATATTTTTTGGCTTTTTTGGGATCTTTAAATACTTTAAATTTGGCAGTGGGGATCTTATACTTTTTCAGAAATTCCTTAGTATATACTTTGCTGCCCTCAAGGATGGCTGCTTCCCGGGTCGGACCAAAAATACGTAAGCCCTCTTTTTCAAATGCATCAACTACTCCAACAGTTAAGGACATTTCAGGTCCAATAACTGTCAGATCAATTTTTTCCTGCTTTGCAAAGGCAACAAGAGCATCTACATCTGTGACACTTATATCAACACACTCTGCCATTCTTCTAATTCCAGCATTTCCTGGAGCACAATAAATTTTATTTACTCTGGAACTCTGATGAATTTTCCACACCAGTGCATGTTCACGGCCTCCAGATCCAACAACAAGAACTTTCATTTTTTCTCCTGACAAGAATGGGCAGCTATTCCTAATAGTAAGGAAGAACTATTTTATTTCAGTTACTCTTAACTAAAATATGGATAATTAAATATTTCCACTATTTTAGCAAATAGTAACAAACAAAAAAAGTGCAAAATTAAAAGGCAAAAGATTGACAATTCTGACGAGATGAATACAATGAATGAACAACCATTCATTGTACATTTCTTATTTATTTTTTATACGCTTACAATTTGATTTGAATATAACACATCCGGACCAATGAAAGCAGCAAATAAACACTCTAAAATTATTCACGCAGCCACAAAGGTTTTTGCAAAAAAAGGCTTTTTTAATGCCAGAATATCTGACATTGCCAAAGAAGCAAAAGTTGCAGACGGCACTATTTATCTTTATTTTAATAACAAGTTTGACATTCTGATTTCTGTGTTCGAGGAAGAGATCGGTTCTTTGATCACACAGGTTAAAAAACTTCTTGCTGCAGAAGATGATCCAAGAAAGATGCTCGAAGTCTTCGCCAAAAAGCATCTTACAGTTATGAAGAAAAACAAAAATCTGGCTGAAGTTATCCAGATAGAACTGCGACAAAGCGCCAAGCTTATCAAAGATTATCGTAACAACAAGTTCAGTGAATATGTGAATATTATATCTTCAATTATTAAACTTGGCCAGGAACAGAAAATTTATAGAGCTTCGATTCGGCCAGGGATTGCCAAACGCGCTTTTTTCGGAGCACTTGATGAGATCTCACGTATCTGGACCGTTGGTGTGGCAACAGAGTATACTGTTGAGGAAACCACACAACAGGTACTTGAAATCTTTCTCTGTGGAATCCTTGAACCGGAAGCCTCTCTGCATTAACACTTTTTACTGTAAGCCATATCATTGAATTTCCAAAAAGGGGAAAGCTAGTCACCCCTAATTGGTGTCTATCCAAAAAAAACCTTACCGTTCTGAATCAGACCTGAGAGAAAAACATTTTCTTACTAGGTACTAGTTGAATACCGAAGGACGAATTGATATCACTTCAAACTCTCGTGTCCCGCCTGGTGTTCTCGTAAGAACATCATCGCCAACTTCCTTACCTAGTATGCTTTTCCCAAGTGGGGAAAACACTGAGATTGAGCCCTTCTTCACATCTGCTTCTTCAGAACCAAGTAGCTGGTATGATACTTCTTCATCGGTATCCATATCAAGAAGGTCAACAATGGTACCAAAAACTGCCCTGTTACAAGCAACCTTCATACAATCTATAACTTCAGCCCTGCCTAATTTATCCTTCAGGTCCATTATACGACCTTCAATCATTCCTTGACGCTCTTTAGCAGCGTGATACTCAGCATTTTCTTTCAAATCACCATGTTCTCTTGCGATCTCAATGGCCTTAACAACAACATGCCTCTCAACTCTTTCAAGATTACTTAATTCGGCTTTTAATGTTGCATAACCAGTTTTTGACATCGGAACGCGAACAACCATTACTTCTCTCCAAAAAAATTAGTTTCTTCTACAGAAATAGTTCATACAGAAGAATATAGAATACATTCACAATTAACTACCAACGATAGATCAAAGAACAAAAGAAGTTTATCTCCTGAACATCTGCCCCTTGTGTAAGCTCGAACCTGCTATTTAATAGAAAATGGCGACTCATTTCAACAAAAATCTGTGCTCTTGCCTCATGATTATCATATCCTCCGATTTCATATCCCAATGAGTATTCAAGTGTATAATAGCTGGGGGCACCTCTTCCAAGCACATCTTCATCTAATTGATGCTCAAAAGAAAGGGTAAATAAATGCTGCCAATATTCTTTTGGGCTCCAATACGGATAATCTGATGGGGAAAAACCAGATGGTAAGCTATCATCTTTATCAAAATTGGAATCATTATTATGGGAATACTCATAGCCATAGCGTAACTTCAGTAATGTCGGTTCCGGAAGAATGCTGTATGAACTCCAGAGTTCATATCTGTTTTGATGGTTCCCATCAGAATAATCTGTAAAAAGATACTCAGCTCCTCCAAAAAGGCGTGGCAACAAGTCAAGCGTGACCCCTGCTTCATATTCTGCTGCCCTGACACCTTTTTTTAACGCTTCCACCGTATCGTCAACAACATCCTGGGACAAACCAAGGTATCCTTTAATGCTGTCTCCAATCCTGCCATTTACTTTAAAATTATAAAGGAAAGTGTTTCCAAAATTATTTCCCGGGCTTTCAACCCCCAAACCAAACACAAAATCTAAATCGTAAATAGGGCTCCAGTTTAAACTGGCTTCCAGATGATTCCGCCAAAGATCCTGATCAAATTCGATAGACTCGCTATATATTCGAGACACGTCAAAGAAGAGTTCATGATCAAAAGATGGCATAAACCATGCCTGCACGCCACCTCCCCTCTGTTTTATATCGTAATGACCCTCTCGGCCATCTTTTTTATTCTGGAAGAACAAGGGCTCTAATCGTGGGAGTCGTTTTAGATTATTCCTGTTGCTTGCCTCATCAAGATCGGGATAGCCTGGACTCTGCTCTTTCATTGTCTGATATAAAACTGCCTCTTTACCCAGGAACCCAAGTCGGCTGTATATACCAGCAAGATCGTATAGATTTTCAGGAGACTTATTATGAAGGAGTATCTTTTGATATTGCTTCATCGCCTGGTAATAATTACCATCTACCATCGCTTTCCGAACGATAAGTTCTTGGGTTACTATCTGCTGCCAGCGAAATTTTGCGTAAAGTTTGGCTGCTATCTCAACCTCATCATTGTGTAAAAATGCATTCACAAATTCTGGAGTCAAGATTGTTGCGAGCAACTTCGGTTCACGTGGAGTTGTAAAAGTTACAATATTAAATAATGTTTTTTCAGTTAATGGTGGTGTGATTTCTATGTTTCTATCACTAAGTTGTTGATAAAAGGTTTTGTCAACTGGCGGTTGTAAAAGCGTTTCATAAAGCAGTAAAGAATCCTCCCGACGTTTATCAGCCCAGAATGCTCTTGCGAGCAATAACTGCTGCCCCACGGGTAAAGATTGAATTTCAGGAACTACTTTACGTACGCTAAGGCTTGTTTCCTCACCCTTAACAGATTTCCACGAGGGGGCGAGTTCCTCTATAAGATCAATAAATTGCGCAGTTTGAAATTGAAGTTCTAAAAAACTCTGCTTGAATCCATATTCATTCGGATATTCACTTGAAAGAATCATATATTTTTCAAGTGAAGAAAATTCATCTCCCACGGCGTCAAACAACTGTGCCTGCAGGACTCTGGCTCTAAGTGAATCCGGGACATCTACAAGATATTTTTGACAAAAAGCAAGAGCAGCTTGATAGGCTCCAAATTCTTTAAAAGTGTATGCTGTTTCCAGAAGTGTAAGACTTGGTTTACCGACAAAACCATCAAGTAACACATTAATATCGAGTTGCCTTGATTCTATCTCTATAAGTTGAGTAAGTGCTCTGAGATTCAGGTCATTTGGATTTTTCAAAGTCAGAGAATCCATGATTTCCAGTGAACGTTCATAGTTCCCTTCAAAATAATATAGATTCGCCAAGAGTTCCCAGAGTACACGACATTGATCTTTAACAGCAGGACAAGGGGAAGTCTTTCCTAAAAGATAATCAAGTAGAATTTCACGTGAAACTTTTACCTGTCCAGATCTTTTTAAAATATTACTCTTCAGGAAAAAAAGGTCTCTGTAGCCTGATTCCGGGGGGGACACTAGACCTTTAGAATGAGCAACTAAACATTCATACCATTTCCATGCATTATCCCAATCTTTATTTTGTAAACTTGTTTCAATCAATTGATAAAGCGTTTTTTGAGGAGCGTTGTCATGTATCAATCGCAGTCGCAAGACTTGCTCTGCTTCAAAGAAGTGTTTCTCGCCTTGAATTATCTCAAATAAGCCATCGTTAACCTCTCTCTTTTCATCGATGGTTAACTCCAGACGACTCTGTAAATCACGATAAACATCCCCGGCTAGTGAGAACAAATTATTTTCAATAAGTGCTTTTCCATATAACAAACATCCTTTTATAAAAACGGGAGTGTTGTTGGAAGGTGTTGGCAACATAGCATAAAAATCCCTTAACTCATCAACATGACCAATTTTCCCAGTCAGATCCATAGCTCTAAATAATACAGTGTAATCAGACGGAGTGTCAGAGAGATATTTTTTATAATACCCTAATGCTAAGGCGTCACGACCCTGTTTGTCAGCAATAGTTGCACGCATCAGGAAGTATTCTTTCCCTGTCTGTTTCTCTGGCCCTAATAAGTCAAGGGCCCTAATTGCAGCAAGAAAGTTTTCATTTTTGGTATACAATCTGGCGAGTTTAAAGAGAGTATCTGCATCATCCTGCCGGTGTATATGGATAATCTCAAGCACTTCCAGTAATTCTTTTTCTTTTCCAAGCGATTCTAGCTGCTCTGCAATTGAATAATATACGGCCAGCCGGTCTGGAATGACCTTTGCCAAATCTCGCCATAGTGTCCATGCCCCCTCGTTTTCAACAATCACCAGAAGATCATTTGCAAGGATTGACTGAATTCGTTTAATTTCATCAATGACTTTCGTATCGTCAGGGGTTCGTTTTCGATACTCTTCAAAATAGTAGAGCGCCTTATCGGGCCGCCCCTGCTCATACAAATAAAGTCGTCCTGTCTGTAAAAAAAGTAATGGCGTCTCCTCGCCATGGGCTATCCTTACGAGAAGGTGACGTAATGCCTTGTGATCAAGATTATTTTCAAGATAATAGAGGGAAAGGTTTTTATGAAAGGGAAGATAGAAAGGATGATATTTGAGATATGCACGCCAGCTGGAAACGAGCAATTCCTGATTACCAGCATTCTCAAATAAAGGGATACTTTCCAATAAATCACGCTCGTTACCGCCAAATTCAGTGATTAACGTTGTGTAATAATTAAGAGCCTTATCGTTATTACCAAGTTTTTTACTGTGGCGGGCAAGCTGACGAATTATTTTTGCTTCATGAGGAACGATCAGGTACAGCTGTTCCAACAAAGGATAAGCCATATCAGGGCGATCAAGGTTTTGTAATGCTGTAATCTGCCCCTTTAATGCCTCTATTGCCCAAGGCCCACTTGGAGACATGGTGTAGACCTGTCCCAGGTATTGGGCAGCCCTTTCAAAATGCTTTTGTACAAGGGCAATCCTCCCTCCATAAATCAAGTACTCAAGGGAGGCGGGATCAGTCTCGAGAAGTTTTTGAATACCCTGGCCAGCAGCCTCCCACTCCCCTAGTTCCATTAGAAGTAGTACGTACTCACGAAGTGCTTCTTCGATATTTGGTTTTTGGATCAGAAGGTCACGATACAATGATGCTGCATTGCTCTTTTCTCCCTTGGCAGATGCTCCCCTGGCCTTATTCCATTGGATCATCCAGCTTGGCTGGCTAGCTGCCCCCTGCATAGTAACTGAATGATTTGTTGTGTTTTCTGAGGAAAGTGACAACTCATCAGCTATAAGGTTTGAGGGGTACAAAAGAGAAAGGCAAAGGAAAAGAAATGGATAGACAGCTGCAGACAAAGTACTGTTGCTGCTCATTCGTTCATACATTATTACAACACTAGGAGCTTGTCCGAGAGTAGGCATTTTGTTCAAAATCGAAGAATTTTCTAAAAATAAGTGCAGCCATATGTATGATATTGCGAGCATTATTTTTCGACAATTCTGAAGAGTTTGGGAAAAATGGCATTCTCGGGCAACCTCCTAGGAGTGCTGTTACTATCCATAATGTAAGAAAGCAAAACAGTTAATACTGATAGAATTTCACTATTTTCCCTACAATATGCTCTTGCATTTCTTGGGTTAATTCAGGATAAATTGGCAGTGCAATTGTAGTCCTTGCAGCCTGTTCAGCATGTGGCAAAGACGGCTTATCAATCATCCCCTGAAGGCATTCCTGTTCATGCAGGCAGAGCGGATAATAAATTTCACATCCTATATCACATGAATGCAACCACTTGATAAGATCATCCCTCTTTTCAACTCGCAGAACATATTGATTATAGATATGGAAATTGTGGTCAACGGAAGATTCTTCTTCAGTTGCAAACTTCTCATAGACTGCAACCGGAGTCTCAATTTTTTTATCACTCACAAGAGAGGTTTTGGAAAATAAAGAATTATAAAGAGCAGCATTTTTTCTTCTGGCAGCATGCCACTTTTCGAGATGTTTTAACTTTATTCGGAGGACTGTTGCCTGAATTGGATCAAGACGAAAATTCCCACCTATTTTTGCATGGTAGTATTTAGGACTTGCTCCATGATTTCGTAGCATTTTCAGCAATTCATCAAATTCTTTATCATTGCTGGTAACCATTCCACCATCACCAATTCCACCTAGATTTTTACTTGGAAAAAAGGAAAAACATCCAGCACTTCCCATGGATCCACTTTTCCTCCACCCTCCTCTTCCATCAGGATATTCTGCCCCTATAGCCTGAGCCGCATCCTCGATCACAGGAAGTCCGTATTGATCGGCCAGTTTTAAAATAGAATTCATATCGGCACATTGTCCGTACAGATGTACAGGAATAATCGCTTTAATTGTCTTCTCGGTATCAGCCTTTAATACCTCGGCCATGGAGAGTGGATCAATATTAAAGGAGACCGGATCAATATCTGCAAAAACGGGTCGTGCACCACAGCGTAAGATCACGCCCATGGTAGCAAAAAAGGAGTAGGAGGTGGTAAGAACAAGGTCCCCTGGACCTATATTAAGTGCCATCAAAGCTACGAGAAGTGCATCGGTTCCGCTGGATACCCCCGTAGCAGATACGGAATCACAATAATCAGCAATTTCCTCCTCTAAAGCAACTACTTCCGGTCCCTGAATATAGGTTGTGGAATCTATAACCTTTGTTACAGCGGCAACAATCTCCTCTCGCAGTGGCTGCAATTGACTGCCAAGATCTAACAATGGGATTTTCATACCTTTTGCACCATTCGTTTTCCATCAAAAAAATCTACGATATCAGGCATTTCAATCTCAAGATATTTTTTCATTTTCTTCAACAAGTTAACTTCAATCTGTCGAACCCGCTCTCTTGAAATACCAAAGCGATCGGCAATCGTTTGTAGAGTAAGTGGTTCGTCGGTGAGCAATCGCTCTTCGAGTATCATTCGTTCTTTGTCGTTTAACTTTTCTTTTAGAATGGTCAGGAGGTCGGTGAGACTCGCCTTCATCTCTTCCCCGGCTACAACATCTTCAATTTCTGGACCATTCGACGGAATAAAACTTTTTTGCTCGTCATCGGAATCAGATCGAACAGGACTTTCAAGGGAAACATCCCAGCTGTCCATTCGCTGACTCATTTCGATAACTTCACTTTCCTTGACCTTTAATCTTTCAGCCAGAAGCTTTACTTCAGGTTTGAACCCCTGTGCCTCAAGTAATTTCTTTTCTTTATTCAATGAAAAGAACAATTTCCTTTGCGCCTGGGTCGTGCCAATCTTCACCAGTCGCCAATTATCCATTATAAATTTCAGGATATAGGCGCGAATCCAATAGGCGGCATAATAAGAGAATTTCACCCCTCGATAAGGGTCAAACTTCTTGGTTGCCTGAACAAGCCCAACATTGCCTTCCTGGATCAGGTCCATAAAATTTTGCATCCAGTATTTCTGGAAATCCATGGCAACCTTCACAACAAGTCGAAGATTAGCTGAAACTAATCGGTAGGCCGCATCCTGATCACCACCTTCACGAAAACGAATTGCAAGTTCATCCGTTTCCTCCCTTGAAAGCAATTCGTACTGACTTATCTCCTGGAGATATCTATGGAGTGCAGGATTGCTAACGGTTGGGAGATTCGCATCGTCTGATAAGGCAACCAGTGGATGTTCCTGTGGCCCGGTGTTCTTTTGTTTTTTGGGCTCTTTATTTTTTGTACTTTTTTTCTTTGAGGTCATATCCTCTATCTCATATCACCTGCTGCGCAGATGTCGGTAAACAGTTACAACAAAAAAAGAATTATCTTCACGTAATCTTTTATTATTACTACTGATACAGGAAAAGGCAATCATTATATAATGCCTCTGAAAGGATCATTTTTGATCTTTCCTTTATTTCACAATGTGTTACTTCAATTTCGAAGGTATGACGTTTTTCCACTCTTATGGTATCATAGGTCTGACTGTGATCAAAATTCTATTTTATTGTATGCTGTTTTATGCTAAAAGCATGGTCTCCATACATATCTGTTATATTCCAAATGAACTCATCGTCAGGACTCTTTAGACACTATGAAAAATATACGAAACTTTTCTATCATCGCCCATATCGATCACGGTAAATCCACACTTGCTGACCGTATGATTCAATTTTGTGAGCAGGTTACCGACAGGGATTTCCAAGATCAATTACTTGATAATATGGATATTGAAAGAGAGCGAGGCATTACTATAAAAAGTCAGACAATTTGCCTTCCCTACACTGCCAAAGATGGCAAAGAGTACGTGCTAAATCTGGTTGACACTCCTGGACATGTGGATTTCAGCTATGAAGTGTCACGTGCCCTCAGCTCATGTGAAGGGGCATTACTTCTTGTAGATGCAGCTCAGGGAGTTGAGGCCCAGACACTGGCAAACCTCTATCTTGCAATGGAGAATGATCTTGAAATCATCCCGGTGGTCAATAAAATCGATCTCCCCTCCGCCGAACCTGAAAAAGTAGCTCTCCAGATAGAAGATGATCTTGGACTTGATGGTGACCTTATTCAAAACTGTTCTGCAAAAACAGGCATTGGTGTTCCGGATATTTTAGAAGCCATTGTTAAACATATCCCAGCCCCTGATGGTGATCCTAAAAGTCCTCTGCAGGCTTTAATTTTTGACGCAAATTACGACCCATTTCGCGGAACAATCATTTCTATAAAAGTTGTTAACGGTACCATTAAAAGCGGCGACATTATTAAATTCATGTCAAACAATTCAGAATACCGGGTTGATGAAGTTGGGCTCTTTCGCGTCAAAAGAGAAGCTGTTAAATCATTGAGTGCCGGATCTGTTGGATATATTTTGGCCGGAGTAAAAACGGTAAGTGATACGCGTCCTGGTGACACTATTACCCTGATGGACAATCCATGCACTGAAGCACTTAAAGGTTTCAAGGAAGTGCAACAGGTTGTCTTCTCATCTATCTATCCTATCTCAACCGATGAATATGAGGATCTGGCAACGGCACTTGAAAAGTTACAGCTCAATGATGCCGCCCTGACTTACCAGAAAGACACCTCCGTTGCTCTCGGTTTTGGCTTTCGCTGTGGTTTCCTAGGCCTGTTACATCTCGAAGTTATTCAGGAGAGGCTTGAACGTGAATTTGATATTTCACTTATTCTGACAGTTCCATCGGTTAAGTATAATTTTTACCTTAAAAACAATTCGGTTCTTGAAGTTGACAACCCGGCCTACTTTCCTGACCCAATGTCCATTGACAGAGTTGAAGAGCCCTACATCAAGGCTACCATACTTATTCCAGAAAAATATATGGGAACACTTATGACTCTCTGTATGGAACGTCGTGGTGAAAACACTAACTACCACTATCCAATGCCGGGAAGAATAGAGTTTACCGTCGAGCTCCCTCTGGCCGAAGTTATTTATGACTTTTACGACAAGCTCAAATCTATTACTCAGGGCTACGGATCATTTGATTACGAGCTATACGACTACCGTAAGAGTGATCTTGTCAAACTTGATATTCTTGTTAATGGTGAAATTGTTGATGCACTCTCTCAGCTTGCTCATCGCGATAACGCCAGAGCTCGTGGACTGAGAGCCTGTGAACGGCTTAAGGAGGAGATCCCTAGACAGATGTTTAAAATTGCTATTCAGGCAGCTATTGGTGGAACTATAGTGGCACGAACCAATATTTCAGCCCTTCGTAAGGATGTAACCGCTAAATGCTATGGTGGTGACATCAGCCGTAAAAGAAAGCTCCTGGAAAAACAGAAGGCCGGTAAAAAGCGTATGAAAACCGTTGGAAATGTTGAAATCCCGCAAAAAGCCTTCCTTGCAGTTTTAAAATCCGACCAATAAGTAACTTTTCAGTTACAGTTCAGTGTTTTACCAATTAGCAGGTATTTGCTAAATAACTACACAAATAAAAAAACAAAAAAAAAGGGGTTAATGATCATATCTGATCACTACCCCCCATATACTTCATTATATGTTCAGCTTTCTATTTTTTTTAACGGACATTGACTTCCATTTAAAACATCCACTCCTTTCTGAGCCATAATACTCAACAACTCTTCCTTCGTGAACTTAGAATCTTTCTGCTTAGACACATACACCAGACAATCTCGACAGATATTAAATGAATACTTGTCAACCTCTTCAATAATTTCCCAACAAAGTTTCGATGAACTTTCTTTTGCAGGACATTTTTGGGATTCATCACATTTCATGATTTCCCAGCATGGCCAGTCAGAGCGAAGTGACATAAGAAAGTCTCCTTACATAAATCGTTAGACATCTTCCCCCCGCAGAGGAGCAACGGGTTGTAAGTACGTTTATAGGTATAATTACCTACTACAAAAAGTGAATCTAGCCTATTTTAGCAAAAGATGCAAGAGCTCTCTCTAACTCATCCTTACCCATCCCACTTTTAGTAGAAAAAACAATACGTTGACCACTGCTTATAGTGTGTCCTGCATCAAGTGCCGCAGCATTCTTAAGCCTCTGGTTTCCAGAAAGCTTATCAGCCTTTGTGTAGACAGGTAGGTAGTTAATATTGTGTTGTTTTAACCACGATATCAACTGTGTATCCTGAACTTTAGCTCCGTGGCGTATATCCATAATAACAACAACACAACAAAGTGTTCGCCGCTTCTCCAGATACCTGCTGATCAGCTCTTGCCACTTATCCTGCATTCCACGTGATACTTTTGCAAAGCCATACCCTGGAAGATCGACTAGATACGCCTCTTCTGCAAGCTGAAAAAAATTCAACCCTTGAGTTTTACCAGGACGTCCACTTACCTTAACAAGATCTTTACGACCAACGAGAGTGTTTATAAGAGAAGACTTACCAACGTTTGATCTCCCGGCAAAAGCTATTTCCGGGAGGGTTTCATCGGGAAGCTGTTTTAAACTGTGAACACTTAGCAGAAATTTTATATCTACAAATTTCATATGACTTTACTGAGGTGGTACTCAATAACTCCTTCGGCCCCGGCGTTAGTGAGTACTGGTATAAGTTCTCGAACAGCTTCGGTTGCAACTACTGTTTCCACTGAAAACCAGTCCGTATTATAAAGGGTTGCAACGGTTGGCGCATTAAGACTTGGCAGTAGTTCAATAATGGCGTTCAGCTTTTCTTCGGGAACATTCATTTTCAGGCCAACTATTCTTTCAGCCCTCAATGACCCTTGAAGCATCAATGCAATATTTTGAATTTTCTTTCTTTTCCATGGATCATCCCACGCTTCTTTATTGGCGATAAACTGGGTGTTGGATTCCATTAGTTCATGGATAATACGTAATCCATGAGCCCTTATGGTAGACTCAGTCTCAGTCACTTCAACAATCGCATCAACAAGACCGGAGACAACTTTTGCCTCAGTTGCTCCCCATGAAAATTCGATTTCAACATTAATATTTTTTTCTTTAAAAAAACGCTTACTAACATTTACAAGTTCAGTTGAAATTTTCTTTCCTTCAAGATCTTCAATACAGGTAATATCAGAATCTCCTTTCACCGCAACTATCCATCGCGTAGGTTTTCTACTTACCTTTGAATATACCAGTTCGCTTACGAGTATGGCATCAGATTGGTTCTCAAGCGTCCAGTCCTTACCGGTTATTCCAGCATCAAGCATTCCTGACTCAACATACCGGGACATCTCCTGAGGTCGACAAATCGAACACTCCAACTCGTCATCATCAATTTCGGGAAAATAATTCCTTGATTTTGGTTTAATCAACCACCCTGCTTTTTCAAACAGTTCAATTGTGGCCTTCTCCAAGCTTCCTTTGGGCAGACCAAGTTTTACCTTATTCATCATGTTCTCCACTTTCTAGTGACTCTGTTCTAAACAAATTCTTATTTTTTCCCATAAACAACTGAAGGGTCAAAGACCTTTTCTCCAATTGTTACCAGATCGCCACCCGTTACTCTTCGAAAAAAGCACGAGCAATACCCTTTATGACAGGCAGCGCCACCCAACTGTTCAACCTTAAAAACAACTGTATCCTGATCGCAATCAACTAAAATTTCACGAATAAGCTGAACATGACCGGAGGTCTCACCCTTAAGCCACAATTTTTTCCTTGATCTGCTCCAAAAGTGCGCTTTACCACTTTCCAAAGTTTTCCCCCAGGATTCCCGGTTGATATAAGCAAGCATCAACACATCTCCACTCTCCGCATCCTGCACAATAGCTGGCACTAAACCATCAATATCTTTGGAAAAATCGAGTTCTATCATAATAATTTTCCCTGGCTACCCTTCTTTACCAGAAGAGACTCTTCGCGTTTTCGTTCTTTCTCAATAAAACAGATCATACATGACGTCCTTGTCTGACAATAATCATTAGGATGACGGCATTCCGCATTCTCAGAATCCATGTATTCTTTATATTTTTCACATACTAATTCCACATCTTACTCCAATAACAACAGCTAAAAAACAATACTGACCCATAATCTATATTCTAAACTAAATAAAACCAGCGCAATGTATGACTCTATCGAGAATTTGTCAAGAAACAGCTTTCCAGTGAATATAGAAATATTTCTCAAATAAAGGATCCTCCAGGTAAATTCGCGGCTAAAAATCTACAACTTACGCTCGTCGATACTATTCCCTACAAAACATTGCCAAAGAGAATTTGATCGTTTAGATTAGCATTTTTAAGTTCATACTAATCGTTACAACATAATATTAATTTATTCTATCCAGATATAGAGGAGCAAAAGATATCCAGATGAAACAAGTACAGAAAAATGATACCGTTACCGTCTCACTTATTGGAACATTAGATAATGAAACTGTTTTTGAAACCATTGAAAAATCAGATCCACTTATTTTACAACTTGGAACCGAAGGAGTTCCCAAGCCAATTCAGAAAATACTGATTGGAATGCAAGTTGATGAAATGCGAAAAGTGCACCTCGAACCCGAAGAGGGCGAATTTGGAATTCGTCGCAGTGACCTCCTTCAAGAGGTGACTAAAAAAGGCTTCTCCCAAAGTATAGAGCCAAAAGTTGGCCTAGTGCTTTCCATGAACGTCGACAGTGGTGGTGTCACACATCAGGTTCCTGCAACTATCGTTGAATTAAAGGAAGACAGCATTATAATTGATTACAACCATCCCCTTGCAGGGCATCCTTTAAATTACGAAATCACTGTGCTCCAAATTAATGGAGAGTAAAAACCAGACTGCTTATTAACACTTTAAAAGTGCTCCTACTCTCATTTGCTTCAGTCTCTAATCTTCTTAAGACAGCGAATGAGAGTGTCATTTCATTTTTATCAAATCTCCAAACACTTTCTTTCACTATTTTTTTTAAAATTCCCTGTACATTCGCTCGACTCAACGTATAGAATAAATTTACAATGAAGTACTGAATGTTTTACAAAAACTGTTGGGGAATTGTATCCCCCAACAGCTTCCCCACTTTTTCTGGTAGGAGCCGGCTATGCAAATTGAAGATGATGAGATACTCCAAGGTTTTATAGAAGAATCACTAGAACATCTCGCTGATATCGAAAACGATCTTCTTGCTATCGAAGAAAATGGTGCTGATATAGACGAAGACCTCGTTAATAAGGTTTTTCGTGCTGCTCACTCAATTAAGGGTGGAGCAGGCTTTATGGGCCTGACCATAATACAAGATCTTTCCCATGTTATGGAAAATGTTCTTGGACTGATTCGAAGCAGCAAACTTGTCCCCTCTCCTGCAATCATTAATGTGCTCCTGCAGGCATCTGACAAACTCAATACTATGATTGAGGATGTCAGTAATTCTAATGAATATGACATTGAGGAACACCTTGTACCACTCAATGCAATTTATGATGGTGACTTTGAACAAACCCCAACTGATGAACCAGTTGAGACGGCTGAAGCTACGCCAGAAGAGATCCCAGACGAACAAGAAACGATTCCTGAACCGGAAATAGCAGAACAGGTTTCAGTTCCAGACCTGGAACCAGAACCTGAACCTGAGCCAGTAGTCGTTGCAGCACCTCCACCGCAGCCTGTTGTTAAACCAAAGCCAGCACCTGTAAAGAAATCTGCGCCACCTAAAAAGTCTGCTTCCAAGGTAATAGTTGATAGTAGTATTAGAGTTCATGTCAGTCTTCTTGATTCACTTATGACACTTGCAGGAGAACTTGTTCTCAGCAGAAACCAGCTCCTGCAAACCATTTCATCGGGTGATCCACAAAGTGCTGAGAGTGTCGGACAACGTATTGACCTGATAACCTCTGAATTACAAGAGGCCATCATGCTCACACGTATGCAGCCCATTGGTAACGTCTTTGGCAAGTTTCCACGAGTGGTCCGAGACCTTTCAAGCAAGCTGAAAAAAAATATCGACCTTACTATTGTTGGTAAGGACGTTGAACTTGATAAAACGATTATCGAGTCCATTAATGATCCACTGACTCACCTTATCCGAAATTCAGTTGACCACGGCGTAGAACTTCCTGAAGATCGCGTCAAAGTCGGGAAAACCGCCAATGGACTAGTAATTCTCAAAGCTTACCATGCTGCTGGTCAGGTAGTTATTGAGATCAGTGATGATGGCAAGGGGCTTGATGGTGAGGTTTTAGCGGAAGTTGCAATTGATAAGGGCTTAATTACCCCGGAACAGGCACAGTTGATGTCTGATAAGGAAAAAGTAAACCTTATCCTGCTTCCAGGGTTTTCAACTGCCAAGGAAGTGACTGACGTTTCCGGACGTGGCGTTGGAATGGATGTTGTTAAAACCAATCTTGATCAACTTGGTGGTCAGGTTGATATCGTTTCTGAAGTAGGCCAGGGAACAACAATATTTATTAAATTGCCACTAACTCTTGCTATTATTCCTTGCCAAATCATTATGACTGGTGGTGAACGCTATGCCATCCCCCAGGTGAACCTCGAGGAGTTGCTTCGCATACCTGCAACCCAGGTAAAAGATCGTATTGAACGAGTCGGAAATGCAGAAGTTGTTCGACTTCGTGGTAATCTTCTACCACTCATCCGGCTTTCAGATGTTCTAGATATTAACAGAACATATTTTGACAAGGACGAACATTCATTCAAATCCGATCGAAGAGAACGGATTTCTGATCGTAGAGGCAAGGAATCATCTCTTGACCCGGATCAAGATGCAGCCCTTCGTGCCAAAGAAAATTCAGAAGCAGAAGGAGAACGCACACGTCTTGATAGGCGCTATACAGCATCGAGCGCACTCAATATTGTTGTTGTTTCTAATGGCTCAATGAAATATGGCCTTATTGTTGACAAGCTTCAAGACTCCGAAGAAATTGTTATCAAGCCTCTTGGAAAGCATCTCCAGACCTGCAAAGGATATGCAGGCGCCACAATCATGGGTGATGGCCGTATAGCACTTATTCTTGACGTTGCAAATCTTGCCATTATGGCAGATCTTACCTCGATGGATGGCTCCGACAGGGCAAGTGAAGTAGCCAAAGCAGCCATAGATCTTGTTAAACTACAAAAGGATAAGCAGGCCCTTCTCACCTTTAGATGTTCAGAACTTGAACAGTTCGCTGTACCTCTTAACCAGGTAGAGAGAATTGAAAAAATCAAACGTTCAGACATTGAAGAACTCGGTGGAAAACGTGTTATGCAGTATAGGGGAGGAAGTCTGTCTCTCATCTCTGTGGACGATGTAGCCATGGTTCAACCCATTGCCGATACCGACGACTTGCTTGTTATTGTATTTAATATTTCCAACCAGCTTGTAGGCCTCCTTGCAATCGGCCCCATAGATGCTATAGAAATATCTGTCTCCATAGATGATGTCACCCTAAAACAACCCGGTGTTATGGGATCAACGATTATCGAAGGACAGACTACAATGCTCATCGATATCTTTGAAATTGTTGGCGCACTCTTTCCGGAATGGTTTGAGGAACATGAAGTTTATGAAGCAGTAGAGGAAGGGGCTGTACCAACCATCCTTATTGCAGAGGATTCTAATTTTTTCAGGAATCAGGTCAAAAGCTATATGACCGAATCAGGTTACGAGGTTATAGAAGGAGAAGATGGGGCAATTGCCTGGGAATTGTTACAGGAGCACGCCGCCGATATCAGCATAGTTGTAACAGATATTGAAATGCCCAATATGAA
>Ga0307929_1000505_pt1 | contig 37598 bp, 34 predicted proteins | sample AceLakmetage1330_FD_203160 | JGI IMG/M metagenome (GOLD analysis project Ga0307929, IMG submission 203160) | Saline water microbial communities from Ace Lake, Antarctica - #1330 | ecosystem: Environmental > Aquatic > Non-marine Saline and Alkaline > Saline | place: Antarctica: Ace Lake... | reverse complement strand
TGGGCACTACAAATGGAATAAATTGCTCCCATCAACGACTTACGACGAATATCGACCCCTTTTGGGCACTTTTTGGCCGATTTTACAACATGCCTGCGAAACTCGGGCTAGTTCAGGATCTGATTGAGGAATTGGGATTTATGCGGTTCATTCATAACGGCAGATTTACAGATTGGGGCTCGGCTGTGACCCACCGGACGCTCTGCGAGAATGTGCAATGTGAAGATGTGCCACACCTGTTGCCCCTCAAACAAGGCGACACGCGCCCAGCAGCATGAGTCTCGGCTGGAGAGCTCAAACAACAGAGGACTTGAGGACGCCCATGGTTACAGTTGAAAGAATTCCTGTGGACGTACGCGTGCCTGCTGGCGAGGTCCGGTTCACAACGATGCAGCCATACGTGGTGTTCCCCGATACCCCATATGAGCCATTTCAATGGGACAGTGCAGCCAAAGACCGCCAGCTAGAAGCCATACGCAGGACACTGGAGGTTGCGAGGCAGTCTTTCGCCAACCAGGGCTGCAACTTTACACTGTTCCCTGAATATGCCGTTCCAGGTATTGAGGGAGCAACCACTATCGACAATGCCGTTGGGGCAGATGAATGGCCTGCTGAATCCGTTGTGATCGGCGGCGTGGATGGACTAACTAAGACCAAGTATGCTGCCCTATGCGAAGGGCTGTCTCTCCAGACGTCCACACAAAATGCCCCAGAATTGATTCCGGATGACGAATGGGTCAACTGTTGTATCATCTGGGTCAAAGAAAGTGACGGCACTGTTAAGAAATGGGTCCAGCCCAAGATCAGACCAGCATGGCCAGAGCGGAACGTGGGTTGCAGCGACATGTTCTGTGGCGAGACGGTCTACGTATTCGAGGCCCGTTATACATCCAACGAGTACCCCTGTAGATTCGTCACTCTAGTTTGCTTCGACTGGGTTGCCTCCATCGCAGGAACGACAGTCTGCGACGAAGTGCTGCAGGGACTCAGCGTGGAGCTTAGCGATCCAATACCTCTTCACTGGGCATTCGTGATCCAGCACAACCCTGCCCCAAATCACGTGTCATTTCTCAACAGCTCGTATCGTTTTCTCACGGATACGGCCTCATTTCCCTTTGTGGAACGCGACAATGCCGTCATCGTCCACGCAAACACAGCGGCTACTGAAACTCCAGCACGAAACGGAACTGGAGCCTTTTCGGCATGCATCTTTTCGCCGAACGCCCAGATCGACTGCAGCGGTTGCCGACCGACGGTGCGCATGCAAAGCCACGCAGAGAGGGCAGGAGCATTGCAGCGATGCTACGATGTCGTCTTCAGAGAAATGGGGGAATGTATCCATGTGTTTACGACACGCGTACCTAAGTTCATCACTCCTGATGTCACAGATAAAACTTGCCCCTTACCGAAGGCGTATGTCTACGCCGCACTACCCTCGGCAGATATGAGACTGCCGGATGGCCCTGTCCCCGCCGCCATCAAATGGACGAATGACTCTCTGGATGAGATACCCATCCCATCGACCACAGTCATGAATGGGTGTCCTCTGGAAGCAGAATCAAGGTCAACAGCAGAGGTGGTCGTTGAGTCCCTAAGGTCGAACAACTATCGTGTGGCTGGAGAACTGGTGAACGTAGCGTGCTGCTCGGTAGCCAGTGGAGTGATTTCTCGTAACAAATCACGACTCAAGAACATAGACATATGGGATTCGACGGAACAGGATGCCTTAAAGCACGTTCTTTACTCGCTCAGTGCTGTTGGAATCGCGTATCCGGTGACGCTGGGCGCAGACACGCCCTTGCATTGCTGCATCGAAACAGATTCTGGCTTTGTTCGAATCGTCTCCATTCGTGGGGCTACGCACGAGGACTGCCGTCAGCATTTCGATTCCGTTGTGAACGCAGGCTCACTGGACCCCGTGCTACTCATCTCTAGGGATGACGAGAACCTAGTACCCGTACAAGAGGAGTTCAGGAAGCTTGATGAGTTGCCGGGCGAAGACGGGTTTGCATTCCATGACTACAACACATTGATCACCGCTTGTCGGAACGCAACTGATAAGCAAGAACTGAAAGGCGCACTCGATGGCATCCTCCCTGGACAGCGACGTTTCATATAGGGCGCTAAGCGATGCGGTTGCGGCACTCGCGAGAGACGCCAACTGCAACGTTTATATGGCGACCGAAGAAGGGCTCCCTCTCATCGTACTGGAGAGCCCGAGTGACGTTGTTGGATTTACGATTGTTGCAGGGACACCCGAGAGAGCCTTCAAGGACTCGTATGAAGCCTTCAAGAAACTTTATCGACGCCAACACAGTGTGTGGAGCGAACTAAATCTGTCATTCGTCGTATGCCGGTCAAAGTTTCTACCAGAACATGATGCTTTTTTTTCGGCACTCGAGACAGATGTCTATTTCTGTCGCAAGTACGTCATATTTCAGGGGGAGAACCCGGGCGAGATGGCGACAGCTTTGCTTCGCCTTCCCTTCTTCCCGTTCCCCGAGAGAACTGCTGGGGGCTTCGCGCGACCTACCCCTGCACGGGAGTTCATTCGGAGCCTTGGTGCTAGCGCACAGTTCGCACGACAGATAGTCGTGCCACGTGAGTACTCGGCAGCCACAATAGCGGACGAGTTGCTCCGGACGGCTGAATCGCTTCCAGATCTCGGCGATGGCGTGGCCACGGAGGGGCTGCAACATACCGGACCAAATGGACAAACTCGTATCAAGAGTGTGACTATTGATGCATTTCGGGCCTACAAGAAGCCCCAAGTATTTGACGTCGACGCCGATGTCATCGTCCTATATGGGCCAAACGGGTTGGGAAAGACATCCTTCTTTGATGCACTCGACTACGTCTCTACTGGGAGAATTGGACGGCTGTGTCAACATCGTACTAGTCACGACGACTTCATTGGTATCGCTCGACATCTTGGGGCACCTTCGGATCGGGGCGCTGTGTCGATCGAACTGCTTCAGGGCGACCGCACAACGGCACTCCGACGCACTCTCTCTGATTGGGGACAAGCTTGGACCGGAATCGAGGGCCTCGACCGAGTGAGTGCACTTCAACTTCTCACATCGGCTAAATGGGGGGACAAGCCGGCGCGCATAGAGAATTTGGAGAAACTTTTTCGGGCCACACATCTGTTCAGTCAGAGCACTCCTGAGCTTCTCTCCGACTTCGACAAGGATTCCAAGCTTTCTTTTGAAATCGCATCGAGAATGCTCGCACTTGATGATTATGCCTCAGCGTTGTCGAAGATCGGCGCAGTTCTAGCACATCTGAACAAGGCTCTCGCATCACACACGAAGGATGAAGCCCAGTTCGATGACCAGATGTCGAGAGTGCGAGCGAACATCCAGGCTATTTTGGTTCCCGGGGAATTGCAGAAGGCCGGCCGCCATCTGACCGAGATCGCAGGAGAACTAGCCAGCGACCTACGGTCTGATGCCTCTATTGACATCGGTGCCGAGGAGGTGACGGCCGTATCCGTCCGTGAGTGGCGTGCCATGATCGAAGCTGCTGTTGCGCATGCAGATGAAATCCGCAAGAGGGCTCAGAGGTCTGAATCCGGTTTTTCTCTATTTGACAAGAACAGATCCGCACTCAGTAACGCTGCGTCCCAGCTTCGCTCAACGGAAGCAGACTTAACAAAAGTGCGAGCTCGGGAAAAACAGACACAAGATGCGATTAGGGAACGTTCACGTACCATCGAGGATGAACAGAGGGTACTGACGCAGGCCAAAGATCGCCTGAACAGTTTGTCTCAGCTCGATGGACTCAAAACTGAGCACGACAGCGCAAGCGAGGCACTAAAGAGGTGGCAGGAGGCAGCATCTCAAGCAGCCAATGAGATGACGTCTATTGCGGGAGAACTCAAGCCACTTTCAGAGGAAGTTGACACGCGTGGATTGGAGATCGTCGAACGGAAAAGGAAAGCTGATGCGGAATCCGAACGGATTCGACAACTTCGCGCCATTCAGGATGGAATTCCTAGTTGGGACAGTAATCGGGGTCGATTGGCGGAGCTTGATATATCCGCGAAGACAGTTGCCACAGTTATGGCTGGAGTGGCGCCAGAGATTTCCACACTTCAGACCCGTGCGGAAAAGGCAAAAGGGGAACTTGCCCAATCGGAACATGCCTACGCCGCTGTGTCATCGCAACAGGAGGAATTGGCTCAACTGCTGGATCGGATCGAAGGGTTCGTCGCAGGTAACAACTGTCCGACTTGCGGTACCCCGCATGCATCAAAAGCTCTGTTGTTGGAGAAAATTCAGGCGCAGAAAGTAACTCGTTCGCCACAGCTTGAATCACTAACCAAGAGTTGCGGTGAGCTCCGAGCGAGGATCAAAGAGACGAACGAGGCGCTACAGATCAAAGAGAATGAGCTACAGGCCCACGCTCAGACCTGGGAGCAGATCGCAAAGGAGCTGAGCTCTGTCCGACAAGAGCTTGTGGCGTTCGAATCAAGAATGCGGGATGCCGGACTTAACCCCGAGGATAGGGGCTCGGGAGCCTTGGACACAATAATGACTGACGTTGCTGCACGCTTCGACAAGCAGACCGTCGCTCTCAGTGAATTGGAAGGGCATACGGGAGAGGCTCGAAAGCGAATCAGTTTTCTGGAGACCAAGCAGAAGGAGAAGGTTGCAGCATATCGGCAAGCTTCTGAGGCGGCGCGCCCCCTTGAAGAGGGCATAGCTGCGGTGCAGGCCAAAGCTGAAGCCATGGGACTGTCTCTGGAAACTGCCCCTGAGGATGCTGCGAGGCGAACCAACGCCGATAGTGAATTGCGCACGAAAACAGAAGAGCGACTCGCTCATCTGACGAAGGAACGGGAAGGTGCTGAAAATGAAGTCCGGGCGGCTGCAGCGCGAATTGAGGAGCTGTCCCGTTCGAGTGAGATAGTCAGGGAGGATCAAGCCGAATTTCAGGCTCAGATAGAACAATACGAAGAAAACGCGGCTCCGCTTCTGAAACGGGATGACATCTCTGAGGAAACCGTGGTGGAACTGCGAATAAAAACTGAAGAACGCGTTTCCCAACTGACACACCTCCGGACGCGGTGTCTCAATTTGGAGAGAGCGCTCGATGCAGAACAGCGCTCAGCGGCTCTTGCTTCGCTGGAAGCCGATCTGGCAGACCTGACAAAGAAGAAGGATGCGCTCTCTAAGACCAAGAAGAGGACAGGAGCGGCGTTAAAGTGGCTTAAAGTCGTAAAGACGGGCCTCGACAATCAGAGCTCAAGTGCTGTTGCAGAGCACGTTAACTCCCTGGGCCCCTTAACGACTCTCATACAACAGCGGCTGCGCGCAGTGTATGGGTTTGGTGATGTCAGCCTAGACACGAAGGGCAATGATATCCGCGTTCTGGTAGGCTGGGGAAAACAACAATTTAGGCCCTCTGACTACTTCAGTGACTCGCAGAAGCAGATACTTATGTTGAGTTTGTTCCTCGCTGGCCGCATCACCCAGACATGGTCAGGTTTCTCTGCAATCCTCATGGATGATCCTGTTACCCATTTCGATGACCTCAATGCCTTCGGTTTTGTGGAACTGATCCGGGGAATGGTGACAACGCTTCCCGGCAAGCGGCAATTCTTCATCTCGACGTGCGAAGAGCGTCTCTTTGATCTGATGAGAAGAAAGTTTCGTGGTATTGCGGGCGGCGCAAAATTTTACCATTTCACAGGAATGGATGCTGATGGCCCCGTGGTCAATCCTGTGGAATGAGCAGACTTGTTCCGTTTCGGGATTTCAGGTGCATAGATAAAACCAGAGTCAGCCCTTGAATTCACACTTACCGGGAAATTGAGCCACAGCAGGAGATGACTCTGCCAGAAAAATTGACAAATTTCCACGGCTCAAAGCTAAGGACTACGCAACGATACGAGACGATATTCGCTCTGGTGATATCTTACTCTGTGCGGGAACTAATACGGTAAAGGTTGAAGGCTGATGGATCTACGGAGAACCACCGGGGCTTAGCCTTGCCATGTACGAGGAGACAGTTTCATGGAAACATCCGTAAAGGAAACACCAGCAAGAAACCCTCGGCCTCACGTTGTTCTCCTTGGTGCTGGAGCCAGCAGGGCCTCGTTTCTGCATGGCGACAGAAACGGCAGGAAACTGCCCCTCATGGATGAATTGCCTGAGATCCTAGGGGGAACATGGGCGAAACTTGCTTCAGGCTCGAAGGCGCCATCTGGCAATTTTGAAGAACAATACTCGTGGATGAAATCCAACATAGACATTTCAACTGAACTGAATCATATCGAAGAGCGTCTGAAGGGCTATTTCAGAGCGCTGAAACTTCCAGATTCCCCAACGATCTACGACTACCTAATTCTCGGACTGCGCAAAGGGGATGTCATCGGAACGTTTAACTGGGATCCACTCTTGATACAGGCTCACGAGCGAAATCGAGGTGTTTGCGACCTTCCGGATCTGCGGTTCCTTCACGGGTGCGTTTCCTACACCACATGCGAGGAACATGACGTGCTTGGTTCAGATGGACAGGTTTGCCCTGTCTGCAAGAGCAGATTGGTCACAGGTCAGCTCCTTTACCCTAATGCCGACAAGGACTATGCGGGTAATTCATTCATCTGGCGCGACTGGGAGGTTGTGCAAGAGGCGATCAAGGCATCCTTCCACCTGACGATTTTCGGCTACAGTGCTCCTGAAACTGATTATAACGCCCGAAACCTGTTGCTTGATGCCTGGGGGGATGAAGAATCGCGAGGATCATGTCACGTCGAATTGATTGACACTGCCTCCTCCGATGAGCTTTCGGAAACGTGGAAGGATTTCATTCCCTACGATCACATGATGCATGAGAGCGATTTCTTCGACTCATCGGTTGCGAGATGGCCGCGACGGACATCTGAGTGGAAACTCAGAGCATCTTTCTACGGCATGCCAACTGAGGATATCGGTCCCCTGAATACCAATTCTCTACAGGAACTACAGGAGTGGTTCCATGATCTTGCGAGTTTCGAAATTTCAGGTTGATGAATTTCCCGGTGGTACCGGTGAAGCATGCTCTACGGATTCTTTCCCAAGACCTGTTCCAGAAACTTGACCACGTATTCCTGCTCGCTCTTCGGAAGGGCTTTGACCTGCTCCACATAGCGATCCAATTTGCTCTTGGGGCCTCGTTTCTCGGCTTTGCCTTCGGATAGGCCCAGGAGATCGTCTGCGGAGCAGTTGAGGATGGTTGCGGCTTTGACGATGAAGTCAGCGGCTGGCTTGGTGGCGCGGCGTTCGTAGTAGTCTACCATCGCCCGCGAAATATCTGCTTTCTCGCCAAACTGATTCTGGCTCAGCCCAGCTTCCTTCCTCAGCGCAGCTAGTCGTTTGCCAAATGGCGGGGCCTCTTTTTTCGGTATTCTTCCTCCCGGCATAGTCTTAACCCCTCCCAAACTGTCGTCTCTCGATAATGTTGATCATTCGAATATGAGAGGACTGTAGCACACGCTTTTCAAATTACTGAGAAATGACAATTCAGGCTTGCATTAAATGCGAACCCCAGTTAGCATTCAGATGAACCCCACGAAGACCAGAAGAGCTTCATCGGGAATAAATGGGCCAGCGGTGCAATCCGCTAAGATAAATCACCGCTGACCCGGTAACAGAACCGAAGTCCCGTCACTGGTGAAACTACCAGATGGCGGTCTCGGTTACAACACAACGGGAGGCCATCATGGCAACACGTCACAACATCCAGAAAGACTCACGCAACGGCAAGTACTTCGCCCGCATCTATGTCGGAGAGAAACGTAAGTACTTCAACCTTGGGACAAACGCTCGCGAAGCCCGTAAGAAACTCACGGAACTTGAACGGCAAATCCGGCGAGGAGACATCCTAGCTGATGAAGGATCACCAAGCCAAGGCGTGAGCAACGCACCGCACGTGGGCGAACATCCCATCACGTCGTCACACGACACCAACGGTGCCTCACTCACCATCCTTGAACTTGCCGACCTCCACAGGCACTGGCTCAAGGCTAACCGCGCTGAAGGTACGTACCGACTGTTCCATGATACCCACACCGCCTTTGTAGAATTTGTTGGCGCTAGCACAAAGGTATCAGAGATTACGCGTCTCGTGATGGAAAACTACTACGCTTGGGCCAAGGAAAACCGAAGCCGCAGCGCCAACGGCGGCAACGCCCACATTCGCAATGCCAAATCACTATTCCTCTGGGCCGAAGACCTGGAGATTTGCGGCTGCCCCGTGAAAAAGTTCCCAAAAATCACCGAGACACCACCCGAGACAAAGCGCTTCTCAGATGATGAACTCCAGACACTCCTCAACTGTACATGGCCCGAAGGAGCAGACTTTCGTGAGATGATCATCTTTGGATTGCATACAGGCCTACGCCCGCAAGAAATTCGCCAGCTAAAGCCCTCGCAGGTCATCCGCGATGGTGAGCGGAAATACTCGATTCTCATCGAGCAGCACAAGACCGCCCGCATGGCGCACGAGCCAAAACCGCGAAGCGTACCGCTTACACCCGAAGCCGCCAGCATCGCCATTCACCAAATCTCATTGCACCCGAAAGCCGACTACGTCTTTCTGAATGCAAGAGACGAAATGTACACCAGGGGCGTCTTCCGCCAGCGCCTCCGCCGATGGTGCAAGCGTGCCGGAATCAAACCGCGCCCACCCTACGCGCTTCGCCACACCTTTGGCTCAATGGAAGCCGAAGCCAACATCAACCAGACCGTCATCGGTCAAATGATGGGTCACAGCCAACTACGAACAACATCCCGCTACATCTCAAACAACGCCGCCCACCACCGCACAGCCATCGGAGCCATAGGCAACCGCATCGCCAGCCTAGACGAGAAAGGAGGCGACAAGTGAGGAGCATCAAGCTCCTTGCCCTAGTAGCCATCATAGTGTGCCCCCGCATCAGCGAGGGGCACACCTTCACCGGCCGAGTAGAACGCGTCATAGACGGCGACACCATCATCGTCAGTGCTTCGTTACCTTCGTGTCCTTCTGTTCAACTCCATAGAATTAGATTGGCAGAGATCGACGCCCCAGAACTCAAAGCCCCCGGAGGCCAAGAATCAAAACAGGCCCTAGAAGACATGATCCTACGCAAGACCGTCACAGTAGAATGGAAACACCGAGGCAAATACCGCCGTATAATCGGGATGGTCTTTCTCGGAGAGGAGTACATCAATCATGTGCTGCTTACTGGAGCATGGGCGATACGTTACGCCGCCAGAAAGTAACAACAATAAATAGCTAGGATTGCCGTTAGGCCCCAAAGTTTGCATACTCTCACGCATGCAGACTATAGATGCTATTTCAACAGGCCCGAAGGTAGCCAGCGTCCTTCGCGACATCTTCGGCTTCCACTCCTTCCGGGCAAATCAGGAAGAAATCGTTCAGGCCATTATGTCTAAGCAGGACTGCTTCGTCGTCATGCCGACTGGGGGAGGGAAGTCCCTTTGCTATCAGCTTCCTGCCCATGTCATGGACGGGACGTGTATTGTCATCAGCCCGCTGATTTCCCTCATGAAAGATCAGGTTGATGCGGCCATTGCCACCGGCCTACGAGCTTCATTTCTCAACAGCTCGCTCTCCGCATCTATGAAACGGGACGTAGAGTCTCAACTTGCCAACGGCGAGCTGGATCTGATCTACGTTTCCCCCGAACGCTTCGCCATGCCGGAGTTCATTGCCACTCTAAAACGCGTTCAGCTTTCATTCGTCGCGATTGATGAAGCACATTGCATTTCCGAGTGGGGACACGATTTCCGCCCAGACTACCTGAATCTATCCACTATCGTGCAGGAGTTTCCGGAGGTTTCCGTCGCCGCGTTTACCGCAACGGCAACACATAAAGTCCAGGATGACATCGTCTCCAAGCTGGGACTACGCTCACCGTACATGGTTCGCGCATCCTTCAACCGGCCTAACCTATTCTACAAAGTCATTCCCAAGCAGAAGCCAAGTGACCAGATCCTCAGATTTGTCACCGCACATGCCGACGAACCGGGCATCATCTACCGCACCACCCGCAAGAGCGTTGAGCAGACCGCCAACATGCTTACCAAGCATGGAATCAAAGCCTTGCCATACCACGCCGGACTTCCTGACGCTACGCGCGTCAAGAACCAGGATGCCTTCAACAAAGACGAAGTCGACGTCATCGTCGCTACCGTCGCCTTCGGTATGGGCATCGACAAATCAAACGTCCGCTACGTCCTCCACGGGGATTTGCCAAAGAACATGGAGAGCTATTATCAGGAGACTGGCCGATCCGGACGTGACGGTGAACCGGCATACTGTTTACTCCTATTCGGTCATGGAGATATTCCGAAAATTCGTTTCTTCATCGACGACATCACCGACGAAGACGAGAAGAAACACGCCATCAAATGCCTCAACGATATGGTCCACTACGCCACAGTCAACGCCTGCCGCCGCAAACAGCTCCTGAACTACTTCGGTGAGCAATGGCCTCCCATCGGTGAAAATCAGTGCCCATCAGTGGTTGACTCATCTTCCAGCTGTTGTGACATCTGTGCCGGCGAAGTCGAAAGCATCGAAGCCACCCGTGATGCTCAGATCGTCATGTCCGCCATCGCGCGTACCGGCGAGAGGTTTGGAATCAACCATATCGTGGCCGTCATCGCTGGGGATGACTCCGACCGCATTCAACAACTCGGCCACGACCAGATAAAGACTTTCGGAATCGGAAAAGACCAAGCCAAGAGCCACTGGCGCCTGATGATCGACAACCTTCTTGCCCAGGGACTCATCGCGCAGACCACCGGCGAATATCCAGTTCTCCAACTTCAGCCAGAATCCCACGAAGTTCTTTTCGGAGGACGCGAAATTCACATCCTGAAGACTAAGAAACTTCCAGCCAAATCACGCCGCCGTGGCAAAACAGGCAGGCGAGCTCGTAGGGAAAGGACAGGCGGCACCGAGGTGGGCGAGTACAACGAAGACCTGTTTGATCAGCTCCGCGATCTCCGCAAGGAGCTGGCAACCGAGCAAGCCGTCCCACCCTACGTCATCTTCAACGACCGCACGCTCCACGAGATGGCCCGCGACTTTCCTGGATCAGAAGACGAAATGATCCAACTCACCGGAGTCGGAGAAAGACGACTCGCCAGCTACGGACAGCAATTTCTGGGAGCCATCAAAGCCTTCAAGGATGCCCACCCCGAGGTCAAACCATCTGCTTTTGTCTATCCCATTGTGGGCAGCATTCAAAGCGAGCCGGAACCAAACGCACCGGATGACACCACGAGCTACATGGAAAAAGCAAAGAAAACCAATCCCAGAGCCTATGAAAAATGGTCAGACGAAGAAGACGACCTACTCCGCCAGACCTGGGCGAAGCAGGAGGGAACAGAGCAAACCACGTCAGCCAAAATCAAAACCATCGCCGAAGACTTCTCCCGCAAACCCGGAGCCATAAGATCAAGACTCAAGAAACTGGGCCTGCTCTAATCCTTCTGATCCCTTCGTTTCCTCCTGACCTTCGTAGCCCTTCGGGCGAAGTAGGTTCGCTACCTTCCCCTGTCCCGGCGTCGTTCTCCACGAAGCCGGATATTCAAACCCAGCAGGTCCCGGTCCGCCCACACTCCACAATCCCCAGACCTCCCACCTTCGCTACCTTCGTTGCCTTCTGTTCAAATCCCCGTTTTAGATCTCAGTTTTCCAAATTTCAGCTTTACTCTCTCGCCCCACTCTCGTATATTCTGCCCCGTTCTGAAGGGGGAATCCAAGACGTCAGAGCAACTCAAAATTTGAATACGGGCGATTAACTCAGTTGGCTAGAGTGTCACGGTGACATCGTGAAAGTCGGAGGTTCGAGTCCTCTATCGCCCACCAAAATGACAGGCCCGCAACGCAAGTTGCGGGCCTTTTTTTTGGCCCGACGATTGGATGCAAAGCCATCTGGGTCAACACCATTAAGTGGGGCAATCCCATTTCCTGAGCACACATAACTCTGACCCTCAGTCTGTAGTTTTCGAAGTTCCTGAACCCATAAGCCATTCTGGAGATCATCTCCATCTTGTTATGGAAGTCTTCAGTAATCCCGTTGTTCTTAGTAAATCGCCACATGGCTGCTATCTCTCCATCCCAGGTCCCTAGGGTCCGGCCAAGCGTCTCGAGTTGGTCGATGCCGCAGGTCTTGAGCTGATCTATGTAGTTCAATAGGCTCTTGATCCATTTTCGGCATCTGCGAACCGTGCAGCTTTTCTTACGTAGCAGCCGGCAAAGCTTCTGCTTGAACGTATAGATAGCTTCGAGTACTGGGATCTCAGCGAGATAGAGTTTTAGGTTTTCCTCATGGCGACGCATGAGAGAACGTAGGCCGCGATTCTTGCTGCGTATGGGATTGAGTTCTCGCTAGGCCGCCAAGATGTGGTGGTAAGCCCTAGCATTTTGTCGATCTTAAAAAGACTACGCGATTACTTGATTTCACGGTTCACGCTCATCATATTGCTGCGGTCTTGTGCATACAGTCTGCTAATACGGGATCCGCTGGGGGGCGACGACGTGCGCGTTGCACCGGGAAAGGAAATAGGTTGACTGCCTTAGCGAGGTCCGATAAGCATTCAATTGAACAAGGTGACGCAGTATCCTAGTGGAGGTCAGCGAATCCGAAGGCGGGGCTAAAAATCCGTCGAGGGCATATCTGTGAAGTCCTTGGTGTGGGCTGCCGACGCCCAGTCGGGGGTCTGTGCTGGGGGTTAAGGTTCTGGGGCGATCCGCAAGGGCATGCGGGCGATGACCCCGGTTCCGTGGAGACTCATGACTGCTGGCGGTTTATTCTGCCTGCGGCATGGGACGAACCTGTATGTGGTTTGCGCTATGTACAGTGTAGCCTGCCTTGCGTGGTTGCGTGGGGATATACTGGGCCGCTCAGCGGCAGGTATTGAAAACGTTACTGCAAAAGAGGCTAGGATTGACCGCGCTCCTGAGGAAAGCTCCTAGGCTGTCTGCCTTTCGAGGCCGGGCCGTGCGGGGATTAGAGTGCGTGCTTAGTGGTAGTTCAGCCCTGGATCGGAGACGGTCCAGAGCGACTCTTAAGGGGGAACCGTCGTGCCGTGAGGTGCGGGGAGTCGTTGGGAAAACCTGCTGGACCTTATGCCGCAATGTTTACCCGGGCGGTTGTTGCCTTGTTCACCTATTTGTGAAAAATGCATGAGATTGAGTAAAAACACACGAGCAAGAGCGGCACGGCATACGGTGAAGATCGGGCTTTGGGCCTTTCTGTTCGCAGGCGTTGCGAGTCTGGCATCCCAGACCGGGGCTGAGAATATTGAAGTCTTTGGCGTGGGGCTTGTTTTGCTGCTAGTGGTGATTCTTGTGGGGGTCGCTTTTGATATTGTGGGAGTTGCCGCGACGACGGCACAAGAGGCTTCCCTCCACGCGCGTGCGGCCCACCGTGTGTTCGGGGCAGGCCATGCGTTGTGGCTGGTGCGCAACGTGCATCAGGTGGCCAGTGTCTGCAACGACGTGGTCGGCGATGTGTGCGGAACGCTCAGCGGTGCGATAGGCGTGACGTTTGTTTTGAAACTGCTACACGCGCCGGGCGAACTCGAAATGATTCTCGGCACGACGCTGATGACGGCGTGCATTGCGGCGCTGGTTGTAGGCGGCAAAGCCTTCGGTAAGGTTTTGGCGATCGAGCACGGCACTGAAATTGTATTCCGAATCGGGCAGTTTCTGGCGTTCATCGACGGGTTTCTCCCTTTCAAGCTGCTGCCGCCGTTGAAATGAAGCCCTGTATTTCCGTATTAGCCTCCAGTATAAATGGTAGCAATATGCCGTCCCAAGTGGGGGCGGTTAGCCTGCCGAATATAGGTCCAGGAGTTTGGACGACGTATATCAGAGCATGCCTGATGGCGATTGCGTGCTGGGCTTAGAGGCTGGGGCTTAGCAAACACACAGTTCGATTGTTCACACTGCACGTGATCGTCGTACCCGTGCCGGCGGATGCCTAGAGATCAGGAAAGGAGTACATGGCATGGGAAGTCGACTGCTCCTTTACCGCATGTGGCGCAGTGAAAGCAGCGGCGGAGCATTGTAAGATGCGAGGCCGTATGGCGGTATTCAGGCAGGTCAACGAGATGGCGTTTTCGCAGGTTGGTGCTGGGATACCCCGACAACTGGGATATCACGCCCTCGAACGGCAAGTCCTTGATCAGTCAGGTGTCCTCTTCGCTTGCCAAGCATCGCCCGGTAAATATTGCATTGCTGAGAGATTGCGTGTATGAATGTGTGCACGAACGGTACACAACGAATTTCAGACGGAGTGAAACATGGCTAGCGACGATATCCGGATTATTTGCGTATCCAAGGGTGGCGATTTGCCCCAGCGGATTCGGTCTGTAATCGGGTCTGATGAACTAACCGTCATTTCCGAGCCCAATATGGACAGAGTACTGGAGCGATTTGAAGAAGATCTCTTCGACATGCTCGTGATCACGAGTGCGGCGTTCAAGGGCGGACGAATGGACGGCGAGGAGCTTATCGAAGTCGTAACGGCGAAGAGCTCGCAGACTCAGATCCTGTTCATTGCTGATGAGCGGGAAATTCGCAGGGCGATGACTGCGCTGAGAGCAGGGTCCTATCACTACGCCAAGGCACCCGTTTCTGATGAGGAACTCCGGCTTCTTATCGAAACAGCGCTTGCGCAACGACCTCACTATGGCCCGAATCTCCTCCTCAAAAAGGAACGAAGACGGACGGCGTTCGAGGAGCTCATCGGGCGCTCAGAAGCAATGCAGATAATGTACCGGCAGGTCCGACAGGCTGCGGCCACAGATGTGCCGGTGCTAATCACTGGGGAGACCGGCACGGGCAAGGATCTTGCCGCTCACGCGATTTTCCGCACTGGCAGCAGGGCGACCAGCCCCTATCTTCCCATCAATCTGGCAGCCTTGCCACCGGAACTCGTCGCAAGTGAGCTGTTTGGACACGAGAAGGGCTCCTTTACGGGGGCGGCAATGAAACGCGAGGGTATCTTTGAACGCGGGAATACGGGTACAGTCTTTCTTGATGAAATTGGCTCGATTCACGAAAAGGTGCAGGTGAGCCTGCTTCGGCTGATCGAGCAGAAGCGCTTCCATCGTCTTGGGGGGCAGCGGTCGATCTCGACGGATGTGCGCATCATTGCCGCTTCCAATGAGGATCTTGAAGAAGCGGTCGGGACGGGCGCATTCAGGGAGGATCTCTTCTACCGACTGGACGTCTTTCACCTCGTCATGCCACCATTACGTGATCGCCAGGGCGATATCCCGTTGCTGATCGACGCTTTCTTGCGACGCTACAACGATGCTTTTCAGAAGGACATCCGTGGCATCGAGCCCGAGTGCATAGGCGTTCTGGAAACGTATGCCTGGCCTGGCAACGTGCGAGAGCTCAAGAATGTGATTCAGCGAGCCGTGCTCGTTTGCCCGGACACGGTACTATCGGTGGACAATCTACCGCCGCGCCTGCTTCCGCAGTCCCGGCAATCGCCCTCCATCAAGGTCGACGTTGGATCGACACTCCACGAGATCGAGCGGGAAGCTATTGTTCGAACGCTTCAGATGACGGGCGGAAACAAGAGTAGGGCGGCCGAGATCCTTGGGATCAGTCGGCGCGCCCTCTACAACAGGCTCAAACGGCACGACCTGCGCTAGCCGGATGGCTTGGGTTGCACACCTCCTTTCCTGCCTCCTCTGTGCATGCGCCTGCCCTCGGCTTTAAATTCGGTCCCGAAATAGAGAGCGGCCTGTTGTTCCTGTATTTTACCTCCGAGTGTGCATATTATGCACACTCTATGATGCGGTCCGCCCTGACTGTGCATATTCCGACCATCGGAGTGATTCTGATGTGCGTGCGCGATCAGCGTCAGGGATTTCCACCGGACCATTCCCGTCGTAACCTTCTGCTTTCCAAGAGGATAAGTGATTCCGAAGAACGATTGGCACAGGACTTGCGACTTAAAGCAGCGAGAGAAGTTTTTATCTCGACAACATTTGATAAGAGAGGAGCCGTCCTCGGATGGAACTGAACAGCATTCTGATTGTGAGCAAGGAGGCGAGCGCCGCAGTGACCGATGCGGTTTTCGAGACCGGCTATGTTCCGATTGTGCGAAGTAGCTTGGCGGCGGTTATTCGCTCGCTTGGCGACGGTCGCTGTGATGCCGTGGTTGTCGACAGGGAGAACGCGACCGACATTGATGCGCTGGAGTGCGCCCTCAATGTCCGGGATGTAGATGCCGACATTCGCATTTTTGTCCTCGGATCTGAGGCAGAGGGAAATTGTGATGCATCCGACGCTCTTGAATGGAAAACCGTCGGCGCGCAGTTCGTTCCTGTGGAGGGTCTCAGATCCGAATTGCGAGATATAGGGTCCATGCGACATAGATCTTCGGGGTCGCCACAAGAAAAAAGCGGGTGCTGTAGCAGAGCTTCAGCCCCATAAAAGAGGTGAATTTTGATATGACAGAAAAGATAGTCATCAAACCAAGTGAACTGCCCGCAGGCCAGATACCCATTCACTGGAAAGGCGTAGGTTCCGCACTGAAGAAAGAGCGGAATGTTGACAACGTTTCCTCTTCTCCGAATGGGGAGGCCGCACCCGACAAGACCTCAACCCGAAAGGTCAGCGGAGAGAACACACTTGCAAAGACGGCTAGACTCGAGCTCGTGTTCTTGTGCAGTTCGTGCGGAAAAAAGCTCTCGGCCCCCATCACGGCGGAGGGTACACATGCGCCATGCCCCGATTGCGGGAACCGGCTCACCGTGCCAAATATAGATCCGGCTCTTGACGAGAAAGTGAGCTGTGACACCCCGAACACCAAGAAACCGAGCACGTTCAAGTTTTTCTGCATTCGGTGCGGACAGAGTCTTGAGACGGATCGTGGCGCGAGCGGTGCTAATGTGCAATGCCCGCATTGCCATAGCGCGATCGACGTGCCGCAACCTTCGGATGAGTGGATATAACATGGAAGCGTTACTACTATATCAGGATACTCCTGCAGCAGATTCGGACGCATCCTCGATTCTGGCCGAGAACGGCTTCACCACTCGTTCGGCGCGTGCACAGGAGATCGCCGGGGCTGCCATCCCCCCTGATCCCGCCGATCTCATCATCATATTTGCAGAGACATACAAGGAGAATGCGACACTGAAACTCTGCCGCAGCGTCCGCGAGTCCGCGCCATTCCAGAACGCGGCCCTGCTAGTCGTCGTCAATATGTACCAGATGCCGTTGGCCAATAGGGTTAAGGAACTGCCATCCACCGATTTCATCTTCACGCCGCTGGATCCGGCTCAACTCAGGTCCAAGGTAGATCAACTATGCAAGAAGGGAACCCCATGATAGAAGCAATATATACAGACCGTCAGCAGGAAATAGCTGAGACACTCTCGGATACACCGTCGATGACGAAATGGCATGACTGGCGGTGGCAAATGCGCCATGCGATCCAGGACTTGGATTCCGTCGAAAAACTTCTGGACATCTCGTTCGCACCAGAAAAGCGACGGGCGCTCGACGCAACTCTCGAGCGATTTCCAATGTCTGTGACCCCATACTACCTATCATTGATTGATACGGATAATTATGAGAATGATCCGATATTCAAACAGGCGATACCATCACCCCGCGAACTGGATGTTGTCGATGAGGACATGGTTGATCCTCTCCATGAAGACAAAGACTCGCCTGTCCCCGGGCTTACGCATCGTTATCCTGATCGCGTTCTGTTCCTTGTGTCGAATCGTTGTGCCATGTACTGCCGGCACTGTACACGCAAACGCAAAGTGGGAGATCGTGACAACATCCCAAACCGGGAGGTGCTTGAGGCGGGTATCGACTACATTCGAAAAACTCCCGTTGTAAGGGACGTGCTCCTCTCAGGGGGGGATCCGTTCCTGCTCAGTGATGACACCCTGGATTGGCTGCTCGGCGAACTGCGCGCGATCCCGCATGTGGAAGTTCTGCGCATCGGAACACGGACCCCCGCCGTACTACCCCAACGGATTACCGACGACCTGATCGCCGTCCTGCGACGACACCATCCCCTTTGGATCAATACACATTTCAACCATCCACGCGAGCTGACCACATCAGCCAGACGCGCATTGGCCAAGCTCGCTGATGCGGGTATTCCGCTTGGCAACCAATCGGTGCTGTTGGCCAACGTGAACGATTGCCCCCGGATTATGAAACGACTCGTCCACAAGCTGGTCGAGAATAGGGTGCGCCCTTATTACATGTATCAATGTGACCTTTCGGAGGGGTTGTCCCACTTCAGGACTCCTGTTGGCAAAGGTATCGAGATCATCGAGAGCCTGATTGGCCACACGAGCGGATTCGCCGTGCCGACGTACGTGATCGACGCACCCGGCGGGGGAGGCAAAATTCCGGTTATGCCGAATTACCTCGTCTCCTGGTCAACCAACAAGGTCATCTTGCGAAATTACGAAGGGGTCATTACGACTTACAAGGAACCGGATACCTACAAGGCGATCGCCTGCGATCGCAACTGTGCCGAATGCAAATTACAATTGAAGCTGGATGGAGCCGAAGAATCCCGCGCCGAAGGCATCAGCAGGCTTCTGTGCGATCACGATAGCGCGATCGCCCTCATCCCTGAAGACAATGCGCGTGCCGAAAGGCGGGGAAACAACGAAGGAGCTGCTGCATGACTACTTCCAGCAGGATGCCCGATGTCGTTATCCTAATCGACGGCAAGGAAAATCAGGTCGCTTCGGTAGGGTGCGCGATCCCTGAAGCCCATGTTGTTGCGGCCCCGCCGGGTTGGCCGGTGCGGCAGTTTCGCCTGGCAGATAACGAGCGACTCGCCGCCATTGTCATGTTCGCCGAAGGTCGCGAGACGAACTGCATTAGCAAGTGCCGTATTCTTTGCCGCAACCTAGACACGGCCGAGACACCAATTATCCTGGCGTTCGAATTCCTTCATCCCGCTTTTCAGCAACTCTCCGATGATGTGGCAGCGGATGTAAGCGCTATCGTTGGAGTGACCGAAGGGAATGAGGATCTCTTGAGAGAGCGCATCAAGAAGGTTTGCGGGAGTCACAAGTCATGAAAAGTGCGACTGCAAGGGATAGTGTTGAGCGTGTGGGCAAGAGCCTGCTACAGCATGGTGCCCTCAATGATCGAGTTTATGTGATGAAAGTTGCAGGTCCCCCCGACGAGGCCGCGGTGAATGCACTGGAGCTTGCTAGACGGGAGGGCTATGGGAAGGTGTTTGCAAAGGTCCCCGAATCGGGAGCCCGAGCATTCCAAACTCTCGGGTACCGGCAGGAAGCTTTTATACCGAAGTACTTCCGCACCGGAGAGAATTGCCAATTCATGAGCTACTTCTTGGATCCTCCGCGTGAACGGGAACGCACGCAGGAATCCGTTTTGGTTTTGAGAGCAGCGTTAACTGCCGCTTCAAAAGAGGCAGACTATGACCGGACGACTCTCGCCCTGATCCGAACATGCACGCCCGATGACGCACGCGCCATGGCGCGCTTGTATGGACAAACATTCTCCACCTACCCGTTCCCCATCAACGTTCCCGAGTATATTGTCGAAGCCATGGCTGAGAACGTCACGTATTCTGGAATCTGGTATCAAGGGGAACCACTAGCCCTGTCGGCGGCGGAACGTGACCGTGATAACGTTGCGGTCGAGATGACAGACTTCGTGGTTGCACCAACCGTGCGTGGCAGGGGGCTTGCCTGGGCATTGCTTGAACACATGGAAAATACGATGCGGGCGGAGGGCATCCGAACGGCCTTCACGATTGCCCGTGCGGTGTCGTATGGAATGAACATCACGTTTGCACGACAGGGATACAGCTACGGCGGGAGACTTGTTAACAACACCAGTATTTGCGGACATATCGAGAGCATGAATGTATGGCACAAGACGCTCGGTGCGGAATCCAGCGTTCCGAAACGCTCCAATTCCCAGGCCCTCTCGACACGAGATGAGGGACGCGTCAAATGACAAGTGAACTCTTCCAATCTTCTCTCGTTCTATTTCTGCTGTTGAACCCATTCCTTGTTATCGTCTATCTGAAAGATATCGTGGCCAAAACAGATAGTGCCCCGTTCCGACGGATCCTCCTACGTGCCGGAATGATCACCATAGTTGTGTGCATCATCTTCGGATTGGTGGGAGAGGTGATCTTCTCGTCGGTGTTGCAGGCTCAATATGCCTCTCTTCAGATCTTCGGAGGCATTGTCTTTCTGATCATTGGATTGCGTTTCGTGTTCGGAGGTAGTGACGCCATTTTGGACTTGCGTGGGGACCCCGCGCAGATTACGGGTGCAATCGTGATGCCGATCATGATCGGACCTGGCAGTATCAGTGCCAGCATCGTAGCCGGCAAACGTTTGTCTACCCTTGGCCTAGTCGGTGCCGTGACGCTTGCTGTAGTGGCTTCGGTGGGAGTTCTAATCTTGCTCAAGCAGGCGTATGACTACGTTCATCCACGCAATGAGCGCCTCGTTCTTCGGTACACAGAGGTAGCGGGGCGAGTCGCGGCCCTCGTCGTGGGAACGTTCTCGATCGAGATGATCATGCAGGGCGCGGCAACATGGTGGAGCAAACTGTCGTGAACGAAGAAAAGAAGGCAACTAACATGTCTGGAGGAACGAAAGATTTCAGGTTCTGGCGAAAACACGGATTCCACGTTTTCTTGGGAGCTTCCCTCTGCCTGTTTCTGATGGTGTCTGCTACGAACTTGCATCATCCACCCGCGAAGCAAATGTTGCGCGTCGCCTTGACCGGCAAGTACCCGCCGTTCAGCTTTTACTCCAACGAGGGAAACGTTTGCGGGTTTGATGTCGATGTGGCCCGCAGCATTGCTGAGAGTACGGGGCGGCAACTTGAGATCACAACGACGGAGTGGGACGGAATCCTGGCGGGACTCTTGGCAGACAAGTACGATGCTATCATAGGATCTATGGCCGTGACGCCCGAGCGCAGCCGACGGGTCGACTTTTCCGATTCCTACTACGTCTCCGGAGCACAGGTGTTTGTGCGAGATTCCGAAACGAACACGTTCTCCTCCATCCTCGATTTGGAAGAGCACAGCATGGGTGTAGGTCTTGGCGAAACCTATGAACATTTTCTGCGTTCAAAATATCCACGAATCCACATTGTGACGTACAAGAGTTCGGTCGATATCTTTCAGGACATGCAGAATGGTCGCATTGATGCATTCTGCACCGACCGTCTCGTGGGATTGTACCAAATCAAGGCGGGCGGCGTGCCGTTCACCCCCGTCGGACCGCTGCTCTATGAAGAGCGCATCGCTATCCCGGTCGCGAAGGCGAACACCGTCTTGCTCAAGCAAATCAATGCCGCACTCAAGACCCTGCGGGAAGACGGCCGTCTTGCCGAACTGCACAGGAAATGGTTCGATGCCAGCGTACATGAAGAGACGGCAAGAATCGGGTTATTGACCGAATTACGCATGCTCGGCCGTGGCTTTGGCATCACCTTGGCAGTCGCGGGTGCAGCCCTCCTGTTCGGTTTCACGCTTGCGCTTCCGTGGAGCATTGGATTGCACCACGCAGGGAGAGCGCTCAGGACGCTCTTGCGATTCGTCAACGACTTTGTTCGCGGAACGCCCCTTCTAATCCAGCTCTTCTTCGTCTATTTTGGAGCGCCACAGGTTGGTGTGACGCTCTCGCCTATTTCCTCGGCGGTCTTTACGCTCTCCCTGAACTGTGCCGCATACATGTCAGAAGTTCTCCGGTCCGGCCTGATGGCCGTCGATCCGGGACAGCGGCGCGCTGGTCAGGCGCTGGGGCTATCATCCACGCAGGTGTTCCGCTTTGTTGTCTGGCCGCAAGCGTTTCGTGTCGCCATGCCTTCCCTGATGAATATTGTCGTCGCGTTCATCAAGGATACCGCCTTGATTTCGGTTATCTCCGTTGCGGAGGTCGTCCGCGAAGCGCAATCCATCATTAGCGTAACCTTCAATCCGCTGAAGTACTACTTCATTGTAGCGGGCATGTTCTTCGCGATTACTTTCCCGCTCATGAAACTGGCTGGCGTTTTGGAGCGCAGGATTAAAGCAAAGGGGTTTCAACATGATTGAGCTGCAAGAAGTCAGCTTCACTTACGGTGACGGACCGCCCGTACTGAATGATCTGTCGATGCAATTGCCGCGAGAGCACATCGTTGCGATCCTCGGTGAAAGTGGATCGGGGAAAACAACCTTGCTCAACTGCATCGGACGTTTCCTGAGCCCGCAGACCGGGCGCATTCTCGCCGATGGTGTTGATATTGCCGCCATCGACGAAGTCGCCTTCCGGCGACTGGTCGGTGTCGTGTTTCAGCGGCTACACCTCTTTCCCCATCTCTCGGTGATTCAAAACCTGATGTTGGCACCCATACAAGTACTGAAACAGAAAGAAGCCAATACACAGGCCGAAGCGCTCGGAATGCTTGAGCGACTTTCTATCGCCGAACTCAGCGAAGCGTATCCGGCAAATATCAGCGGAGGGCAAGCGCAACGCGTGGCCATTGCGCGCAGCCTTATGCTCAAACCTGAGTATCTGCTGCTTGACGAACCCACGGCGGCTCTGGACGTTCAGACAACCGGAGATTTTGCAAATTGGCTTCTTGATCTGATGGCCGACACAACCTTTGTTGTGGTTACGCACGATTTACCGTTCGCAAGAGCCGTAGCCTCGCACGGCGTTCTTCTTGAAGCGGGCCGAATTGTCCGCAACGGCACTGTGGATGAACTCACGGCCCAGCAAATGCCACGCCAGGGGATGCCCTCATGACAGGTAACAGGGATGTACAATTACAGTTCTACGCGACGAGCGAGGAGGACGGTAAACCATGACCAAAAAAGAGCTCATTGGAAACTGCCTGCTTCGCGAGATTATGGCAATTCGCATAGATGCGTTGGGGCGAATGCTGGAATTCCGGAAACGGGGAATGCTGCCGGGGATTTATGATGAGGGGGCGACTGGCGAATTTGACAACAAAGGCGCGCTCTTCGTTCCCGGCGGACTTGTGTTGGAAGACAGTGACAGACGTCCTGTTCGCAAAACCCCCTATGCGAGCCAACGTGTTGAGGATTTTCGCAAGCTTGTTCGCGATTGCATGCACAACGATAATGCAACACTGCTCTTTCGTGACGGTATAGCCGCTGGCATTAATCTGGACAACGGGTTCTTCGCGGAGATGTCATCGCAGATTCTTGCAATGAAAAGCGCGGTCGGACGACAGCGCCGCACCATGGAACGGAACCCGCCCCGTCGCGTAATTTCGGATCATATCTGTAAGAGTTTGAGCCCTGAGTCGGTTCCTGCGCCATATGGGGCCAGGACAAAGATCAGTTCGTGTCTCGCGGTTTGCCTCTCGGAGCCGCGTCTCTACTACATTCGATGCAGGGATGAGTTCGCGCTGCGCGGGGGCGCGGCGCGGCGGGCCTGGGAACGAATTCGCCAGGCACGGCACCCTGTTGCGTTCGAGGGCGGCTCTGTGCTGGCACCGCCATTTGTTGTCGTCTGCCACCAGACCAGATACAGGGAACAGACATTGGGGGGACTGACTCGTATCCTGGGCATTGGTCAGTTCGGTGAATTTGCGACGATTACGTTTGAAATAGCGACAGGCGACGTTCTCGATGAGTTACGAGAAAAGAAGATACCGTTCGGTGATAGTGAGATCTTTGCCATGAGTGAAGGTCGTCCTGTTCTGGGGTTGATTCGCCTTTATCCTCGCACGAGCCCCGGTGCCCGGTCACGCGGAACCAATCTCATGTTGATATCCCCGAAACGTGACCTGGGACTTGACGTTCAGACGATATTGCGGGCAGCACAGAAACGGTATGCCCCAAAATAAGAAACGGGACGATCCGGAAGAAATCATGACTGTAAAAAAAAACTGTTATTCAAGATGATGAAAAGCTCCTTCTAACCGGACTGAGCATGGCTCCAGGCCTAGGGGCAGGACGCGCCTTCATCTACCGGGATATTTTGCACCGCGAACGGGAAAACTACGACATTGACGAATCCGATGTGGCATCCGAACACAAGAGACTGAGTGTGGCGATCGACGAGGCAGCAAGGGACCTCGATAAGGTTGCTCTCCGCGTAAGTGACCAATTGGACGAAAGTCTGGGGGCTGTGTTTCTGGCACAGAAAGCGATGCTCCAGGACGACACATTCCTCGCGGACGTTAGACGCCAGATCGAGAAGGATCTCGTGATCGCAGAACATGCCGTTCAGCATGTTGTCACCAAATGGCATCGGCGCTTTGCAGCGATGGAAGACGACATGCTTAGCCAGAAGAAAGAGGATGTGGCTGACTTTGGCCGGCGACTCCTGCGCAGACTGGAAGGGCGTCAGGCCCATCAATTGGAGAATTTGCCAGACGATAGAATTGTGGTCGCCATACGGTTACTGCCTTCCGATACTGTATTTCTGTCACGTAAGTCCGTTCGTGGTATCGTGTTAGAGTTTGGAGGCCATGCCTCGCATACGGCCATTCTGGCCCGTGAAATGGGCGTGCCGTGCGTCGGTCGGGTGGACAGTGCACTGAAACATATTCGTGCCGATGATCGCGTACTGATCGACGGCGAAACAGGCAGCATTGTCGTGCGTCCGTCCGAGGTTGAAAGAAAGCGGTTCGCCACGCGCATCGAAGCGGGCCGTCAGTTTCGCCTGCTACGAAGGCGCAATGCCGCGAAACGGGCCATTACGCTTTCCGGCATTGAGGTTGATGTTCACGCAAACGTGAGTTGCCCTGACGATATCCACGCCGCACACGAGGAAGGAGCCGACGGAATTGGCCTCTACCGAATAGAAGGGCTCTTCCTAGGACGAGAAGAACCCCCGACCGAGGACGAGCTTTTTGATATTCTGTCTGAGGCCCTTAAGCCTATGGGCGAGAAACCTATCGTGCTGCGCTTCCTAGACATTGGCGCAGACAAGAACCTTCCGTTCTTCACACCTGATTCGTGTGTGAATCCTGCCCTCGGACGGCAGGGGGTCCGCGTGCTGTTGAAGTACCCAGACTTACTCAGATCGCAGATGCGTGCATTTCTGCGCCTCTCCGAGGCCTTCGATATCAGGCTTCTTGTTCCAATGATCACGCATGTGGATGAGATGGAAGCTGTACGAGTCGCGATGGTGACCGAGGCCAAGGATTTCGGACTGCGGGAACTGCCGAAACTCGGTGCGATGGTTGAAACGCCAGCCGCAGCGCTCACGACAAAGGCTCTGTGCGAGCACTCAGATTTCCTGAGTATAGGGACAAACGATCTGACGCAGTACACTATGGTAGCGGGTCGCGAGAATCCACGGGTAGGCGACTACTTCAAAGAAGACCATCCGGCCGTTCTGAGACTCATCGAGATAGTTGCGAAGGAAGCGGGTGAAACGCCCGTCAGCATCTGTGGTGAAGCTGCCGGACGGTTGTCCTTGCTCGAAACGTTTCTAAAGTCAGGAATCCGAGCGCTCAGCGTCGCACCCTCGCGAGCTGCCGAGGTGAAGGGGCACATTCGAGAGCTGTCGTAGCGCCCGTGACTTTGCGCTCCCCAAGTCGATGGACAAATCCTCGCTCATGAGAACCGTGCAGCGATTCCTGGGTAAATAGCGCAGCGCAGATGACCGTGACAGCGAAGCAGGAGGATGGGGGCGAACTGACGGGGTCCTGAGCTATGCCAACCCCCGGCCGGGGACTGCATACTCTCTTTTTGGGGCAGTGCAGTTGGCGATGTTGTGCCTGACGCCGTCCGTGAAATAGCAGATTGGTGTCTGAAGCAGGACCAGTCTAAGCAGTTGCAGGTCAAGGCAGGCAAGCGGACTATCGTGCTTTCCTTCTCTCCCGGTACCGCTCCATCATACGTGAATATCTACGGTCGGGATATCACTAAAGAGAACCTGCTGCGGGCCCAACTACAGCAATCGCAGAAACTCGAATCCATCGGAACCCTTGGCCAGTGGGGTAGTGCACGAGATCAACAACCCGATCATGGGCATCATGAACTACGCGCAGTTGATCCAGGATGGGATGGATGAAGGATCGCCCCTTGGGGAATACGCAAGCAAGATAATGGTGGAGACCGACCGCATCGGCACGATCGTGAAGAACCTGTTGAGTTTCGCCCGGCAAGACAAGCAGGAGAGCCGTAGTGCCGCTCGCATGAGCGACATCGTGAACGATACGCTGTCGCTGGTTGCAACGGTGATGCGACACGATCAAATCACCTTTACAGTGGACGTTCCCGAAGACCTACCGATGATCAAATGCAGCAGCCAGCAGATTCATCAGGTCGTCATGAACCTGCTTACCAACGCGCGCGACGCGCTGAATGAGAAATACGCCGAATTTGACGAGAACAAGAGAATAATGATCACAGCTCATGTACTAGACAAGGATGGTCAGCACTGGATTCGTACAAGTGTCGAAGACGCCGGGCCGGGGATTTTCAAAGAGGTCCGTGAGCTTATGTTCGCCCCGTTCTACACTACGAAACCCAAGGGCAAAGGCACAGGTCTGGGCTTGTCCATTAGCCACGGCATTGTCAAAGATCATCACGGTGAGATGAGTGTTGAGAGCGAGCTGGGTGAATGGACACGATTCCATGTTGATCTGCCGGTAGGTAACGGTGAGGGAGCGGGGACCTCATGTGAGAGAGCCCGGCCGCCGAATCAGGCGTTGGAACCGACGCACTGCGGCACGTAAACGCTGCTCAACGCCATGTTGCTCCGCTGGTTACTTAGAGCGAACACCCCAACTGAGCTCGACGACCATTGACACCTCTCTCTTGCTTAATCAATCCGTAGTCGATAGATTCCGCTACATGCTCGCTTTCGTAAATGCTAGTTGTTTTCGCCGCAGGTCATCGCTTTTGATTTCTGGGCTGGCCTTCCCAGCCTTTCTTTTTCTTTTCGGTATCCTGGCCATCACCGCTGTTGCTCGGACAGGGATGGAGGCCTGGGTCGAGGATGTTAGTGGGACGAACTATGTTGGGGTTGTTCAGCGTGAACTTCAGGCCGCTACGAACTCTGTTGTGGTTGCTATGTTTGAAATGCGGGTTCCTGATGATCCGGACGCAGAGACCCCCTCTCTTGTCTTGGTCAATGAGTTGATCGCCGCCCATCGGCGTGGTGTTGATGTGAAGGTCGTGCTGAATCTTCGCTCTCGTTATGATCCGGAATCAGACGAACCGGTTCGTGATCATGCCAATGGTGTTGCGGCGGATATGCTGGCCTATGCCGGGATTGATGTCTCCTATTGTCCCTCGACCTATCACATGCACGAGAAGCTTGTTGTTATCGACCGCGAGACCGTTATCATCGGCTCCCACAATTGGACATATTCTGGACTTCTCAAGAATGTCGAGAGCAGCTCGCTCATTCGATCCCGCGAACATGCCAAGTCCAAATTGGCTGGTATTGCTGAACTCGAAACAGTCTCGGCTTCGATTTCTGTCGCGCCTGCTGTCGCGGAGAAGGTTCCTATTCCGCGCGGCTTCCTACTACGGCCGGGACTCGCACCGCAGATGACAACACGGAATGATCAGCGCCCCTTCGACGCGTATCTGCTTCTGTGTTGGTATTCTGATCGCGACGGAACAGAAAACACATTCTCTGTTAATCTACAACGACTCGCTGCCGACCTGGGTATCGACCCCGCCAAAGGACCGGCAAATAGCCGTAAATTGGCTATCAGGCCCTTGCGATCCCTGGCTGATCACTATGGCCTTATTGATCTCACTATCCCGCGGGCAGCCGATGCGCAAGTCACTATGCGGCACGACTCCACTACGAATGCTGATGGATTCATTCAGATCCCTTCTGCTTACTGGACCTACGGTCTTTCCACAGAGCTCAAGCAGGCCGAGAAGATGGCGTACCTGATCTGTCTCAACGAGGAAACCCAGGCTTTGATACCTCCGATCTGGATGAAGAGCCAGCCCGACTTGGCGGAGAAATACTCAATCTCCCGGAATCCCATCAACATCGGCTTGAATGGCCTTCAACGGCATGACCTTCTCTCGATCATCAGATCACCCATTTCCGCAAATAACTATAAGAAACGCAGGCCAAACCAGTACCGCCTCAGACCACTGCTCTCCCCTGAAGAGCGTGCCACCCGCTGGCTCAAGCTTGAGACAAAACACAGCCCGCTTCTCGTAACTCAGGCCCGGGAGCTAGCGACCCTGCTGGACTACGGGAACGACTTCACTTCTGCCGATCAACTCGCTACCGCAATCGCGGCCTACGGCTTCCAGACAGCGAGCAACGTCACGGCCCAGGTCGCAACCAAGAGCGTCACCAATCCCAACCGCCATCCCGACACCGTGGCAACCTACCTGCACAATACTAGGCGAGACCGCTGACGGTTTCTGCCACGTATGTTGCTCCAGCTCGTCCTCCGTGGTTTTGCACCCCCCTCATCCTTGTTTTCGTTACAAAGCAGAATTAGCATTCCGACAACATGATTCTGGCGTCTGTTCGCCGGAATATCCAACACAAGGAGGGTCGGATGAAGAGCAGGAGACGAAAACTCACAAGGGACAAACGGAATGGGCAATACTATGTCAGGATTCAAGTCGGTGGGGTGCGGAAGTACTTCGGACTTGGAACCAACAGAAGGAAGGCGGAGGCGGAACAGACCCGACTCGAACGGCTACACGACCAGAACGAACTTGAGTTCGGCATCGCGGCGGAGCCAGCACCGGAGCCGCTCGAGGTTACTCAGGCCGGGAACGAGATTACCCTGAAGGAGGTGATCGACATCCACCTCGATTGGATCGTGTCGAACCGTTCGCAGGGAACCTGTAAGATGAGAGCGCATTACGTGCAATGCTTTCTCCGTTATGCCGGAAACCGGGCCATTTCGAAAATCGACAAGCTCCTGCTGGCTGGATTCCATGGGTGGGCAAAGAAGTACCACAGTCAGGGGCCGAACGGCGGAAACGTATTCCTCCGCAACGTGAAATGCATGCTCCTATGGGCAGAGGATATGGGCATCTGTCCCTGCCCGGTCCGCCGCTTTCCGCTCATGCGGGAATCGCCACCGGAGACCAAACGCTTCACGGATGCGGACCTGAAAACGTTACTTGCCTGCATGAAGCCCATGGCCCCGGACTTCCATGACATGATCGTGTTTGCCGTTCTTACCGGCCTGCGACCTCAGGAACTCAGGGCGCTACAACGCTGCCACGTCATTGGCGACACAGTCGGCGAAGAGTACGTGGAGTTCCAGAAGCACAAGACAGCAACAACAACGCGAGATCCGGCCAAGAGAACCGTTCCGCTTCTCCCTGCTGCCCTGCAAATTCTTGAGCGGCAGATCGCGAGACACCCATGGCGGCTGCATGTCTTTCTGAATGATGCCGGAAAACCGTACACCGCGTGCGTCTTTCGGCAGCGTCTCAGGCGCTGGTGCAAGCGTGCTGGCATTAAGCCACGCCCACCCTACGCGCTTCGTCACACATTCGGATCAATGGAGGCCGAAGCGAACGTGAACCAAACCGTGATCGCTCAAGTGATGGGGCACACGCAACTTCGCACAACTGCGCGGTACATCGCACACAACGAGGAGCACCACCGAAAAGCGATCGGCTACATCAGTGCTCGGATCACAAACATAGCCAACGGTGACGACGCGCAGCCACCCAAGCAAGACGAGGAAACCGCCGAATAACAGACTGAGTTATCACCCTCCAATGGCCATTGTTTCACCGTCACAGCGAGACGAAACCGGAGACGAATCCGCGATCGCAACGGCGATCGGTTTTGACCCCCAAAACGCATTTGGCCGGGAAATACCAAAATCATGAATCACCATAACATCCTTACCGACAAGCTATTACGAAATACCCATTTCGGCTGTTGGGGGGTGAACTCTATCTTGACATGCAGGAGGCCAGCAGTTCGAGTCTGCTATTCCCCACCATTTTTATTTGGTCATTATAGAGAAGAGCGTTGACCACACCCTCTTCATGAAGAAAACTTGTTGACAGTCAGCGTTATGTGAGACAAATTTACCCGTATGAGTCTATTTAATCCATATGGGTTATTTAACGCGTATGCCTATCGCTCTCAGCTCATAGTGAACGTGCCTTGATGCAAGCAATAAAGACTATACACAAAAGTCTGTCTTAGTTTCGTTATGTGTTTGATATATTATATATACAGAGGAGCGGAATGATGGCTCAGGGCACAATGTACAGTAGTCCAGCAATTGCTATCAAAGTGTCGAAGATGTTCGCAGGCAAGACGGCACAAAAGCAGTCTGTGCATATCGTTCGCAATAGGCGATGGCCTTGGAGCGATTAAGTTGAGAGAGTGCTAGCAACACTACCGCCACAGTTTCTACGAGAAGTCTTGCCATTCATCGCCGTTCTTCACACTCTGTTGAAGCCCTGTGAAAGATGAACGTCGGCTCCATGCCGTGTGTTCGGTACGCAACGCATTCCGAACCTAGTCTTTCGGGGCTTTTTTCTCTTCTCAAGCGCTATCACCTGGCACCCAAACGGCAGGTAGCCCCCCGTTGCTCATTCGTTCTCCTGATACCAGCTTGATATATGAAGGTGGGTCATTTAGGCTCGTCGGCAATGAGCTCATCCCTAGAACAGTACGTAGACGCCGTCACAAAGCTGCATGTCAATCGGCGGGCAGGGCACCTCAGCCCGCACAAGCCGGTGATGCTTCTAGCAGTGCTATCTCTTGCCGACAATGGAGTTTTGCTGGAAAACAGAATTGAGTACGGGCCGGAATTGCTTGAGTTGTTTCGTGAGTATTTCAACATCGTCAGAACACCTGAAGATCGTTGCACACCGCGGCTTCCTTACCTCCACTTGAACGGCGATAAGTTCTGGCATCACCAGCCGCGCACAGAAACGGCAATGGAATGCGTCACCCTTGATCACGACCTCTTTGCGCTTCTACTCGACAGGACATCACGGGAGGTACTGCGAATAGCAATTGTTGATCGTTATTTCGCGCAGCATCGGGACTCCCTTCTTCAATTGAGCCAGCAAGAGAATGAAATTGGGCTATACCGAGAACACATTGAGAATACCTCATCGAAGAGTCAGGTAAAAGAGTCTCGTAGAAATGACTTTGAAGAAAATGCCCGGTGCACTGGTTTCCGCAGGGCGGTGACAAGTGCGTACGATTACCGCTGTGCCGCTTGCGGATCTCGTGTGATCCTTGGGGATCTTATGATGGTAGACGCGGCACATCTGATTCCGTTTAGTGAGTCGCACGATGATGACCCGTGCAATGGAATGGCCTTGTGCAAGAATCACCACTGGGCCATGGATCGTTTTCTGATTGGCCCTTGGCCAGATGGAAAGTGGCATGTTCATCGTGAGCTCGATGATAGACTCGAGGGGCAACAAGATCTGTTGAAGCTTGACCGCCGCAGCATACTCTTACCAACCAAATCTAAATTTCACCCACGGGAAGACGCCCTTGAGTGGCGCAAGCAGAAGATGAAGGAGTGTGCATGAGCGTGTTAAGTGAAGAATCCCCATTCTATCCGATAGATCCAGAGCGGGTGATTATGGAGACCGATGTGGCCGTGGCATTCTTTGATGGGTTTCCAATCTCAGAAGGTCACGCACTCGTGGTACCACGGTTTCCCGTTATTTCGCTGTTCGAGCTGGATTCCGATATGCAGGCGGCCGTCTGGGAGACAGTTCGGTTGACGCGTGAGATGCTCGAAGCAAAATTCCATCCAGAGGGATTCAACATCGGCATAAACGATGGACAAGCCGCGGGCCAAACCATCCCCCACGCTCATATCCATATAATCCCAAGATACAAAGGCGATGTTCCAGATCCACGTGGGGGCATTCGCTGGATCATTCCCGAGAAGGCAAAATATTGGGAGGGGGCGAAGGAGGCCGAGGGAAGCCTGGACTGCTTACGCGTATAGGGCTGTCCTTAAGCGTTGGAATCCTACTCCGGCAGAAGAGAAGCTCCGGCCTGAAGAAGATGATTGAATAAATCATCAAATCTTGCCGCAAGCCCAGCGCACCCTTTGATTCGTTCGTTGGGTGGTGGTGGCACAACAATTATCATACTCCGCCGTGCGCGGGTAAGAAGCACCCGGTAGCAATTCACCCGGTTTCGCTGCGATTCAGGGTCGTTATCGTTCTGCATTCGGCCACCCCATGCTCGCCGATGATGCCATAGCGGCTCACCTTCTCTGGGTAGCATATCCTCCCCCCAGATACCGGCATTCGTATTCGAGCTCAGTTTTCAGCAGACAATGGCAAAGGGAGGCTAACAATTGATTTTCGGGCGTAATCATATAACCTCATGGTGGCTGAGGGGCGCGTATCGTCATTCTCGTCATTTCAGGCACACTACCGAGGATCCTCACGCCATTCCTTTAATTCAAAGTCAGTCCTATTTATGCGCTGACACCGGAGAATCAGAACACTAGAATCTTGAGAATCTCTCACCACAACAGGAGATGACTATGCCAGTAAAAGGTGACAAATTCCCACGACGAAAACCCAAGGACTACGCAACGGTACGAGACGATATTCGCTCTGGAGACATCTTGCTCTGTGCGGGAACGAATACGGTATCCAAGATGATTCAAGGGGCAACCGAGAGTTGCTGGAGTCATGTTGCTTTTATTCTGAGGCTCGATGGAATTCAACGCATTATGGTGCTTGAGAGTCTAATGTCCGTTGGCGTGCGAACGGTGCCCTTGAGTCATTATATCCGAAATTTCAAAGGCAAGAATGAGGGCTATTCCGGAAAACTGTTGATTGCCCGGCACTCTCAATTCGAGACGGTGGTGAACCAGGATAAGCTGAGAGCCATGTCGCAGTTTGCCGTCGATCGCTTCGGCTATCCTTATGACCATGATGAGATGACGCGAATTCTCTCACGTATTGTGGCCAGCAAGCTTGGAATGAAACCCAAGAAGAAGACGCCTGATGACCGAGAGTATATCTGCTCGGAATATGCATATGAATGTTACAAGTCAATTGGCATCAAGATCCCCGTCAACAAACACGGTTTTATCTCACCGGCTGACTTCGCAGCCTGCGAGGAGATCAATGCCGTTTCCGCCATAAAGGTTGAGAGCTGACGCCCAATCTCAGACTTCCGGTACGGTATCCGCCCTGCCTGTGATGGAGGGGAAAGCCCCTGCTCAACGGACACAATCACTCACGCGGCCACACTTGCGGTATGCATCCCGCCTCATCCGCCTGCTGCGGTGTCTTCCGGACCCAGCAGTTCTTCAATCTTTCGAAGTAGATCCGCACAGGCCTCAATCCGGTCAACAGAATCTTCTTTGTGATTCTTCATAGCCAACTTTAGGTGCCCGTCCCGATCCAGAAGACCAGCGTCCTCGATACGTTTGAGTGAGGCCAGACTTTCTCCGTCCTCCTCCCTCGAGGAGAACGTGAATCCGTTATTCTGCATTGAAATATCAATGATGGCGGGGCCGCAAACAAATCGCAGGCTATTCCCATAATTCTCAATTGAACAGCTCTCGCTCATCTCGCTTATTGCCAGGAGGAACGGCACCCAGTGGCGCCCGTTGAACTGCCTCTTAAACATCATAGTGCATTCGAACGGTTTTTCCTCAAAGTGCTCCCAGTAGAAGAATCCGTGAGTGCCCGTAGAGTTCCACTCGCGGAAGCTCCTATAACGAATATAGTAGTAGCGCCAGTCGAGGCATCCGGGGTCGACCGAGTCCACAATCGAATCGTTTGTGGTGCCGGGATCATCTATAAACCTTTGCAAATACGCTTTGAGTACGGCTTTCGTTCTCTCAAAGCCTTTTCGGTACTCGTTAGGGGTGAAGAGTTCACGCCACGTCGACCAGTTGTGGTTACCGAACCTCTTCAGGTTGCCGTAGTTCGGTGTGTAGTCTCCGATCGCAAGCATGGCACGGCTCGCAGTAACGTAGTCACACCCCTCCTGAAAGAGGTCCTGAAAGGCTGCCGCAAACGGCTCGATGGACTGATCGAGATCGAATACGGATATCGTGCCCCTGAGCAAGTGATGATCTTCCAGCCTGAAAAGCACGTCTTCAAGCTGCGGATGAGACATCCTCAAGTGTTCCTTGCCCTCTTCCTCATTCTGCTGAGCCGCCGAGAGTCTGGAATCTTTATCCAAAGGATTCCCACAGACAAGATTTTCCACATCGCGACACAGAGAGGACCGATGCTCCCTTCTCATCTGAAACTCTGAACTGGCTATCAGGTTGCGTAGCTGCCTAGCCTTCTGTGGAAAATCATTTGTATCCTTGAGGCCGTGCACAATGTACGCATAGAGGAGAAGCTGCTCGCCCAGCGAGAACGGGTTCACTCGCCCAGAGTCATCATAGACTTCTGCACACTTGCGAAACAGGTTGACTCTCGGTTTCGTAAAGAAGATGCGTGTCTTGCCAGACGCGTAATCCGCTTCGTCGATATACAACCATCGACTGAAGTAGTCAGGATCATGCTTCTCCAATCTCGTAAACAGGTCCAGGCTGCGAAAAAGGAACTCCACCCGGTCCTCACGACTGTAGACCTGCTCCACGATCTCCCATTCATCTGAAGTTGAGAGGGCGACGCCATCTCTTGCGATCTGCATATCAGTAATGAATCGGAAAAATCGCAGAAATCCGGCATCCACCGAACGCGCTAGGTCTTCTGCCCCACTGTCTTTGAACAGATCCCAGAACAGGTCAGACCACTGCCTATCAATATTCTGGACAAACTCACGCTGTTTTTTGCCCTTAAGACACCGTGAGAAGAATGATTTGAAGTACTCGAAGTCCGTCAGCTCTTTGCCTCGCGAGTTCATCTTGATGTACAGATCGTCTGGCAGACCAATGTCCTTCATTTCCAGCAGGTGGAATCGTATCCGACGCTCTTCTCCAGCGAGCTTGTTCCATAGCCCACTGATATTGTGCTGACGGCAGGACGCTTCAATCGCATCCAGGACAACTAGCATGGAGGCAATGGTCGGGTCATGGAACCACGAGAGGAAACACCATGGCTGGTTTACGATCTGTTTCCTCACGGAGCCACGGTCCGGCTCAGGAGAAAACTCCACGAGTCGCTCACAAAACTGACGGCTCTTCGAGCGGGTGGCATATGAAAACTTTGCTAGGACCGAGCGCGTTTCCCGGTCAATCTCAGGCTCAAGCGCGGCCGCATACCAGTGCAGTAGGAAAAGTGTCGTCAATCGTTGCTGGCCGTCCAGCGGCCTGAATACAGACACCTCGACCCCTTCGTGGGTTTTATCGCTGTTCACGTAGCCATAGATGAAATCCAAGTTCAGGGGTTCGCCATGGTAGTCATCCTCGAGTACCTCGGCAAGGGAGGACAGGAACCGCTTTCGTACCCTCGTCGCGCTTTGGCTTTCGCGTCCCTGCGCATAATCTCGCTGGATAGGCGGAATCACAACTCGGTGAGCCCTCAGCAGGTCGAATAGATTATTCGGTCGCATCTGACACCTCCGTTGCTGTCTGCGGCAAGTACTTGCCAAGCCGTTCTCGGATCTCGTCAAGGTAGGCCCCCCTGTCATCAGGCGACCAGAAGAAATTCTGGACCGGCTCGGCGGTTTCAACGTAGTACTTCATAAATGCCCTTCGGGTGCAGACGGGGATGAAGCTCCCCTCCTTATCGAGCCGGACAATCTCGCGGCGTTTCACGGCAAATGCGGAGCTGTTCAGAGCTGCATTGTCAGGTTGACTCAACAAAGCTAGGTTCGAGAGTCCGTCATTCTCTGTTCCCGTCCTGTCAGCACTGTCGGTCAGGAGCTCATTCACCTTATCGAAAATGGGGGAGAAGCGCTCCCATGTGAGAGTGTCGTTGTCGTATTTAGCTATATCCGACAGCAATTCGTCGATGGCCCCGTGCCTGTCGGCCAAACTACTGTCATGACGCAACTCCTGCAGCACAGGAACATGTAGCTCCAGCCACTCGCTCCACTGCTCTCGCTTTGTCCTGTCCAAGCCGTCGGAGTTGCGGGCATGGATGTGCTCGAGACTCCAGTAGTTGGATTTGTGCTCCTTGTACGGATAGAACTCGGAAATCGACTTCGTTGTCCGGCATGTCTCCACGTTGAAGAGTAGAAGTACATGAAAGATCATCTTCTGGTCACCGACCGAGCCGTACTCCAATTCCGAAATATTGCAATTGACTGAGTCTGCCACCCGCCCGCGAACAAGCTTGTGGAACTCATCCTTAGGATGCTCCATCGAGTGTCTGACGAGACTGTTCAGCTCAGATTTCTTCACCGTATCGACGGTGATTAAGTAGCCAATCCAGTGGTACAGGTCTCTGTTGTTGTGCCACTCAAGCAGCGTACTGTAGAACTGCTCGATCTCACTCCAAATGCTTGAGAGTTTCTGTCTCCCGCTCTTCTGCTGGAAGTGAAGAAACGTGTAGAGCTGATCCTTCGCTCCATCCGGCTTTTCGGCGACCAAATCGAGCAGAAGCTCGATCTTTGTCGCGTAAGCGTCACTGTCCTCGTTGGTAATGAATGACCAAAACCGTTTATCAGGGGCGTTGAGTGCGTGCTCCATCTCGTCCCACATCAGGGCAATCTCGAAGTGCCTGACTCGCTGCTCCTCAGGGCCCAGCTCGCTGAAGCTGTCGGACGCGAGAAACAGAGCCTTTGTGAGCTCTGCATTGGTCAGGGGGATCTTCCCGAGGTTCAACCGTTCAAAAAGCTTCTCGCTTTCCTCCTGCTCTTCCCTGCCACCAATCTCATACCAGATCACCTTAGTGCGGGCCAGGAAAGCTGACTGAAAGCCGGCAGAGTCGAGGTCCTTGCCGTCATGCCTACTGCTATAGTTATGCTCCCAATCACGAATCGCCTGGTACGCCATCGAGATATGGTAGAAGTCGATATTATCCTTGTTTATCTCGACGGTTCTATCGTCATCGCTCACTGTAATCTGCCGCAGAAACTCCACGCACTTGTCGCGGGTCTCGTAGTCTATATCAAACAGCGTCTTCTTCTGGCGTCCGCCCCAGAACTCGTTAATGTAGCGGAGAATCAGGTAGATGGTAGTGAGCCGTTGCTGTCCATCGATCACCTCGAACCACTCTTCGTCGGGGTTCCTGCCGGAACCAGCACCAGCCTTCATCCGCTTGAGAACCAGTGGTTGCAGGCAATAGAAGCTATCCTGGTTACCATCCTTTCTCAGCCTAAATGCATCGATATCATCCAGCAGTTGCTCGACCTGCTGCCGGCCCCATCGATAGCCACGCTGGTAGTGCGGTACAAAGAATTTATGTTTAAGCAGTTCTCCGATCGTCTTGAGTTCCAGCTCAATCTCGGGTTTGTCGTGTATCATCACTAGTTCTCTCCAAATAACCGCCCGAAGACTGACTGCGACATCATGGTCGGGGTCCCTAATGCGCAGGACGACAAGTCTCAAATTACTGAATTCTGGCCATGTCGGCAAGAGTCTATGCGCGGGCAACCGTGCAACGTTAGGTGCTAACAGCGGTTCCAAATTAGGAAATCTTCGAGTTGCGGGAGGGGCTTCGGACATGAAAGTCAGCGTCGCCGATCCTAATCGCACTCCTCTGCACTCGCCGATCCTGCCGGAGGCAGCATTACCCTTTG
>Ga0307929_1000503_pt1 | contig 37645 bp, 36 predicted proteins | sample AceLakmetage1330_FD_203160 | JGI IMG/M metagenome (GOLD analysis project Ga0307929, IMG submission 203160) | Saline water microbial communities from Ace Lake, Antarctica - #1330 | ecosystem: Environmental > Aquatic > Non-marine Saline and Alkaline > Saline | place: Antarctica: Ace Lake... | reverse complement strand
AAAAGAATCGTAATTATCTATAATAACAAGCATGGCCTAAAATCCCTTCTCTGCAAGTTCGACTGCTCGTCGTAAACCCATTGATTTATTAATTGTTTCTTCAAATTCCATTTCAGGATCAGAGTCAAAGACAATCCCAGCCCCAGCTTGGACCCAGAGGTTATCACCCTCCATTACAAATGTTCTAATGGTAATGCAAAAATCCATGTTTCCGGAAAATCCGAAATACCCGACAGCACCGGCATAGGGCCCGCGTCGATCGGACTCCAACTCATCGATGATTTCCATGGCACGAATTTTAGGTGCACCACTTACGGTCCCTGCAGGAAAACATGCCTTCATCACATCAAACTGATCCTTGCCTTGAGCAATAACACCCTTTACTCCGGACACAATATGCATCACATGGCTATAGCGTTCTACTACGAGCAGATCCGTTACTTCAACACTGCCAGCTTTTGAAACCCTGCCCACATCATTTCGACCAAGATCTACAAGCATAAGGTGTTCCGCCCGTTCTTTTGGGTCTGCCAGCAGTTCTTTTTCAAGCGCCCTGTCTTCTACCTTTGTATTACCGCGTTTTCGAGTTCCTGCAATGGGACGAAGTTCAATAAGGTCATCTTCCTTGCGAACCAATATTTCAGGGGAAGAGCCAATCTGGACAAGACTACCTAGTTTAATGAAGAAGAGATATGGGCTTGGGTTGATATGGCGCAATGCCCGGTAGAGATCAAGGGCGTTGAGGTCGGTTTTTGTATGAAAGCGCTGAGATAGAACAACCTGAATGATATCCCCGGATTTAATATATTCACGCGCCCTTTCAACCATTGCACAAAATTCAGTTTTCTCCATGTTGGACTTAAACTGATGTTCAGTTCTGCTTCCATGGCAACTGGATTTAATAAAAGAAACCGGCACAGGAGCTCTTAATAGTTCTACAACAGAGTCTATTTTGGCAACGGCATCATTGTAGAGTTGACGGTTCTGGATTTTAGCATTTTCCGGAACCCAGCAAACGACGGTAACAGTCTGCTTAAAACTGTCATGAACCAAAACGATACGTGGGACCATAAAGGAGGAATCAGGAAAATCGAGTAATTCCTTGTCACTTGGAAGCTCCTCCATAAATCGTACCATATCATAGCCGAGGAAGCCAACGGCCCCTCCACTAAAACGTGGCAAATCAGGATTTTCTGCGGCCTTAAATGATTCGAGCAGGGATTGTAGAGCTACCAGGGGATTATCTCCTGGTTGTACTTGCGTAGAAAGTTCTTCTGCAAACGATTGAATATCAATCTGTGAGCCTATGGATGAAAATGTGAGAATAGGGTCGTAACCGATAAAGGAATAGCGCCCCCATTTCTCTCCACCTTCCATACTTTCAAAAAGAAATATATGGTCTTCATCTCCAGCAATTTTTGCAAATAGAGTGAGCGGCGTATCGAGATCAGAAATTATTTTACGATATACGGGAACAAGGCCTGCCGTTTCCATAGTAGTAGCAAAATTTTCGTATTCAGGAAGATGTGTGGTTGTGGGCATGGAGTAAACTGAAATGTTAATGTTACAAACAGATATGTGTGATTAAGGGTGCAAAAAATCGATAGCAACACCATACCATAGAATAAAAAAAAGGCCATAAAGTCTTATGACTTTATGGCCTTAAAAAAAACATACAACACGGCCTACGAGGCTTGCTGTAGCTTAAAGCGGATCAGGCAGCAGCCTGCATCTTGTTCACGCGTTTGGTCAGGCGGGAAACTTTTCTAGATGCATTCTTCTTATGGATGGTACCCTTGGTTGCTGTTTGGGCAATTACAGGGACTGCTATTTTAAGAGCATTTTGTGCACCTTCCTGAGAGCCTTCAACGATTGCAGCATCAACTGCCTTGATAGCATTTCTCATACGGGTTCTGTTAGCACGATTTCGAATACGACGCACCTGAGATTGACGATTACGTTTCTCAGCGGATTTATGATTAGCCACAAATATCTCCTGTAATGGTATCTAATATATTTACAACCAGCGTAATGTGCTGGAAATTCACAATAAAGTCATGAATAAAGAATTACTATATAACAAACCTATCATTATTAATATGGGACCCCATTAAAGTCAACAAAAAACGCTTTTTATTCTTAATATTACCTTAATTGAAACTTTCTGTTTGACTTGAGTGGAGTTCCCGAGATATCTTATATTAATAGATTGTTACTACTATTCACCTTAAAAATCATATTTACAGAGTTGGTTAGGTTATGGGCTTTCCAAAAGCAGTTTTTAAAGTTTCAGAAGTAAAGAATTGTCCACTCTATTCTTTCGGAGATCTGTTTGCACTTACAGGCATAACAATTTCCATGTGCTCGAAAGAAGAAAACACCTTTGTTAATACGACAATTATCCATTCTCCCCTGAAAAAAGAAAAATGTAAGATTCTTAATGGTGATCTGACAAAAGTAATCATTCAATATGAACGGGCAGATAAAATCCCCGTCTGCATGATAAGTTGCAGTGGTTGCACCGGTTCGTTACGACTGGAATACACCAAAGATCTTGCTCTTGTTGAAAACGATACCGCTAAAGATTATGCCAACGAACTGGCATCTATGCTCCATCTTTTGTCAGACTTTGCCTTTTTCAAAAACATTGATGATAAAAATCTTGAGAAGGTTGTTAACTTCTTCCGCCTCAACAAACTGGAACAAGATGATATTGTTATTCGAAAAGGTGATCCGGGCGGAAATTTTTATATAATCATCAGCGGCTCTGTCAATGTGATCAATGACGCCGGGATGACGATAACCACTCTTTCCAAGGGAGATGTCTTTGGTGAGATGAGTCTCATCTGTAACGACTCTGTAGGGGCAACAATTCAAGTCCGGGAACCTTCTTCAATCCTTTATATTGATAGAAAGAATTTCCAGAGAATACTAGAGCAATACCCTTCCATTCAGCTCTACTTCACCCGGTTGATGGCTAAAAGATTAACAAAATTAAATATCATCCGTACCGAAGATCTTTCATCCGGAATGATTGGCAACCTTGCCGAGATCCCAGCGGAAGCACTTTTCCAGACCTTGAACATGAACAATAAAACTGGTATCTTAACCATCAATGAACTCCTCTATGGCACAGCGAGGTTTTCTTTTCGGCAGGGATCTCTCATTAAAGCAAAGTATAATTCCCACGAGGGAGAGGCTGCTTTTTATGAGATTCTTAAAGAAAAGGACGGTCGTTTTCGGTTTACCCCGGGCATTCCATCCGAAGATTTTGAAATACCAGAGATTGGCTACTTTATGAAGTTGCTAATGGAAGGCATGCGAAGACTTGATGAAGGAAGGGACCGCAGAACAAATTAATTTCGTGCCGTGACTGTTTTATTTACAATGGGGTTTGCGGAAAAGAAGGCACTGACTTTCACCCTAAGGGCGCATGCCAGCGATTGGATGGATTTTCAAAAGGTCTATGGCAGATTCTAGCAAAGATCATTACATTGTCTGAGTTTGTTCACCCTGAACTGTTTCTTATTAAAAATTGAATCACACTTAATACAACGGTATTGAAGGGGTGACTTAAAGACCTTTTTCCTCAGAAAACTTCTGCGAACTCTTTTGATTTTATAACTGCTGCAGTGTGGACAGTAATGTTTAGAGGTCATGTGTAATTGCCTTGTAAGTATATCCCAAATACTACCTTTGCGTTACGAAACACGTATAGTTAATATCACTACTACGCTTGTTTGTAAATAGACTTATCTCACCAAAACAAACAATTGACGATTGTTCACGGACTTTTGCTCGTGGTGAATTTTGAATTACGTTTTGTGTAATTCAAAATTCACCGTCTCTACTAGCTAATATTCTTACAAGGTTCAAAAAAAACGAAAGTCTTTTAGAATGAAGACCAGAGTCTATGGGATACACTGTGGGACATGAAAAAAACTCTGGATAAAATGCTTACTCCAGAGTTCCAAGATAATTAAAGGTGGGAAGCTTTGAATATTTCCCGGTGGTATTTAGTCTCTCTCCCAGCTCTTCCATATCCTTCTTGCCAGTTTGCATATTACTCAGATCAATAACAGCATAATCGAGTCCTGCTGATTTCAATTCAAAAAGATACGGTATAAGGGAGAAGGGTCTAACAGGCACAGTAGCTGTGACGTTCTCTTTTTTAATGAGAATGAATTCTTCATTCTTAGGGCTGTTTAATGTCTTATTGTAATGAAAATGATCTGGATCAAGCCGTGCCGTGAAGAGTGCCGGTGCCCCATAGACCGTAAGCCCAAGCTTCAGTTCACTATGGTATCTTCTGTATCTGGCAATCAGCTCAATAAGAATCTTCTGGTCACTTTCAATGGAAAGTTGAGCTGCTTCGAGCCCTCCCTCTTCAACAAGCGTGACGGCCTGACTGTTAAGCAGACTTATAGTAAAGTCCGAAGAAAGATACACTCGCTGTTCGTTCTGAAAAAATGTGAACTGGGTGATATGCCCTAATTGAAAACTTCTAAACCCTGAGCGCATTAGTAACTGAATATTTTTTCTATAGCGATTTTGCTCCCCTTCAAACATAACGGGCGGCAAACACCAGGTAAGATCCCTGATTCTCCTGCCAAGATATCGTTTAAGTTGACCGGCCTGGCCAAGATTATTTTTAGTGATGGGAATCAGGTAACGATCTGGCACAAATGGAAGTGGTTTGAAAAGAGTTTTCGCCTGATCCACCCGTAGCCAGATATCAAGAGGTAATTTAACCTTTTTGGGCGCTTTTTTTCCTTTTTTTACAAAAACTTTTTTTGGGGTTATTATTTCGGGTATTTCTTCATCTTCAAGCGGAGATGCCACTTCACTGAGTATTTCGGCGACCCTGCTTTCCTTTTCATCGGAAATTCGTGCAAGCTCTGCTGCACATTTTCGAATATCCGGCAAAACACTGGTAATCCCGGTATCTTTTTTCACATCGACCCGGTACACTTCGATTCTACTTGACTGGGTATAATAGTCCCAATCGGGAAGCTGCAACTGTACTTTGTTGCCGGCTACCGCCTTCTCAACACTGTCATTTCCAAGACGCAATTCTTTCAAACTGAAGGCAAAGCGCTCACCGGAAGGTTCTGCATGGAGACGAAGCCGATCCCCTGCTGCAAGCTCTTCTTTCAAAGTCAGCTTTCCATAGAATCGTTCTTCATAGCCCTTTACATTCCCAAGTCGCCCCATATAGTCACCCATATTACCTGATTGGTAGGGAGTGATAGCGTCTGCGGGTTGAGGGGAAAAGAAATAACCAGAGGATGTCTTTCTTCCCATGGCTCGATTACTCAAGAGCGTTGCTTCTTCAAGGGCTTCTGGAAAAGAATCTTCCGTAGCATCCATTACCAACCTGTAGGCACGTACTATATGTGATACGTAATGGGCAGAGCGAAGGCGCCCTTCAATTTTCAAAGAGTCCACTCCAGCAGCCTGTAGGCCTGGAACAGCTTCAAGTGCCGAAAGATCATTCATGGAAAAAAGATACTGACCCTTGGCAGCTGTTTTCTGCTGGCCTTTCTTTTGTGAAGAGTGAGATTTTTTGTTTGATCGTGAAGAAGTCTGTCCTCCACGCTTAGTACTCCAACTGTAATTGCGACGGCATGGTTGAACGCACTTGCCTCGCAATCCACTTTTCCCGCCTAGAAATGATGAGAACAGACAGAGTCCCGAATAGGAAAAGCACATGGCTCCATGGACAAAAACCTCAATCTCAACATCACTATTTTCACACAGAATCTGAATTTCTTTGAGTGTCAGCTCTCGGGCCAATACAACTCTTTCAAAGCCCATGGTTTTAAAACCGGCAAGTGATTGGGAGTTGTTCGCAGAGAGCAGTGTTGAGGCATGCAGTGGAATTTGAGGGAAATATTCACGAATCAACCGTACAACGCCAACGTCCTGAACAATCAAACCATCGGTATTCATGGCCTCAAGCATTGCAAGAGTTTCTATGGCCTGAGGGAGATCCTGTTCACGGACAAGACTGTTTGCTGCAAGATAGATTTTCTTATCATTGCTGTGACAGTACTGCACCATGGAGTATATTTCTTCAAGTCGAAGATCACGGGCAAGGTTTCTGGCATTGAGTGCAGGAGCACCGACATAAACCGCATCGGCACCAGCATCCATTGCTGCTAGAAAATTTTCTCTATTACCAGCTGGTGCTAGGAGTTCCATAATGATTTCTTAAAGTAAAGTAAAGTGAATTGGGATCAGGGAGTGATAAAATACAGATAAAAAAATTATTCATTCTGATTTTGAAGAACAACTTCATCGGATCCGCCATTTTCAGCAAACATTACCTGAATTCTTTCATTGCTACGAACCGTGGTATGAAGCCCGACATGATCTGCCTGGATAGGGAGTTCACGCCCTCCCCGGTCAATAAGGATAGCGAGTTGCACACTACGAGGACGACCGTAATCCATCAGGGCATCAAGTGCTGCCCGAATGGTCCTGCCTGTGAAGAGAACATCATCTACAAGGATAACGTCTTTTCCTTCTACGGCAAAGCTGATATCCGTTGTTTTAACCACAGGATTTTGAGTAATGAGGCTCCAGTCATCACGATATAAATTTATATCTAGACTTCCATAGGGGACAAGCCTGGAGGTTTGCTGCTCGATAAATTCCCGTATTCTTTCAGCGATAAAGACACCACAGGTATGTATGCCTACGATAGCAAGATTATCTGGGCTATGATTTTTTTCGAGTACCTGAAGGCTGATTCGATTGACAGCCAGTGTGATTTCATCACTGGTTAAGAGTATACTGCTTTTCATAATTATTCCTGAGTACGATTCCAGAAAAAGTCTAACCCAAGACGGTCCACTCTGTTAATTGCTTCGGGAAACGCCTCACATTCTGCATCAAAAACCTTTGTCGCAATGGTGTCGGGAGTATCTTCGTAGTCTAACGCGACAGCCTGCTGATAAATAATTGGGCCCTCGTCATACACTTCATTGGCAAAATGCACGGTACAACCACTCACCATGCAGCCTCTTTTTTTAACAGCCCTATGAACTTTTGAGCCATAAAAGCCATCTCCGCAAAAAGAAGGAATAAGAGATGGATGAATATTGATAACAGCACGACTCAGGGACGATGGCGGTGTATAAAGTTTGAGATACCCTGCTAGGGCTATAATATCGACATCGTAATCCTTTAATATCGAATTAATCGCATCATTGGAATCAGCAAGAAAAGCAGGGTATTTATAATTCTCTGCCTTTTGCAATCCAAGAACTCCAGGAACATTTGAGATAACAACCTGTATATCTGCCTGGAGACTTCCTTTTTGAATACGTTCATGAAAATTGTCGAGTGTCCGACCACTTCCAGAAAGCAGAACCGCCATTTTTAACATTGCAAACGTTCCCTATTTAAAAAAATCGTTGGAGTCAACATCCACTTTTTCAAGCCATGCAGAAATAGTGGTGTCATATACAGAAGTAAGTTTGAATACTTTGGCAGCCAGGCGAAAACGAGTTTTTAAAGTTGTGTTTCCGGTCTCTTTAATTTCTTTTAAAACCTGTGGGTAATCAGCAGGATCAACAATAACTGTTACATCATTGAAATTCTTTGCCGAGGCACGCAACATGGTTGGTCCACCAATATCAATATTTTCAATGGCAACAGCGAGACTGCAGTTGGGATCGGCGATAGTTTTTTCAAAAGCATAGAGATTAACCGCAATAAGGTCAATATTCTTCAGGCCGTGTTCTGCGCACTGTTTCTGGTGATCGCTGTTTTCCCTCTGATTCAGGATGCCGCCGTGAACTTTTGGATGCAGTGTCTTAACACGCCCATCAAGCATTTCAGGGAAGCCTGTGAATTCAGATACATCCATAACATCAATCCCAGCTTCTCTTATTTTTGCTGCAGTTCCACCGGTAGATAAAATTTCTATACCAAGATCTGCAAGCTCCTTTGCAAAGCCTTCGATGCCTGATTTGTCAGTCAAACTAATTAATGCTCTTTCTACTTTACTCATTTTCAATCCTTTTGTTGTTATTCACCTTTGCGAATAAATTCCTTAATCTTGCGTCGATCTCTTTTTCCTGGTCTTTTGGCGGGCATGCTCTGTCCGGCATAGAACAGTGAGCGTTCCTTTCTCTGTTCCTCGCGCTTCAACAGGGATTGTTCAGTCTCTGTGTAGAGTGCCTGCGCAATCCTGGCAGGCCCACGCTTTCCGGAAAGCCCTAAAACGATGACCGTAAATTCAATCTGTCCCTTTTGGATGCTGATTTCATCTCCAGGAACCAGGGCTTTAGAAGGTTTACAGCGCTGTCCATTGAGAAATATTTTGCCGCCCGAAGCTGCTTTTGTGGCTAAGCTCCTGGTTTTAAAAAACCTGGCAGCCCAGAGCCATTTATCAGCCCGTACCTGTTCCTGAATATCACCCATACCTAAAACCTGATTTGAACTGAACAATTTATCACACGGATTTGTCAATTTACACTGAAACCCGAGAAATTAACACAAAAAGATGGCCGTTCTGTTCTATGTTTATGTCGTGTTGCATGTATGGCTATTTGAAACTTGTCGAACAGGCGAAAAAAGTGTAAAGAAAGCAAACCAAAAAATTCTAATCCAACAGTCTCTCCTACCATAGGACCACACATGCTTGTTAAAGACCTTCTTGATAATCATAAAACCACATTTAGTTTTGAATTTTTCCCACCAAAGGAAGATGCAGCTGCAGATCGGTTACTGGAAACTATATCTAATCTTATGCCCCTAGGACCCTCCTATGTAAGTGTTACCTATGGCGCAGGTGGAACAACTCGTGACAGAACCCATGACCTTGTGGTTCGGATCAAAGAACAAACTGATATTACAGTTGTTTCCCACCTTACATGTGTGGGCAGTACCCGTTCCGAAATCCATGGCATATTAGAGAAATACCAAGATGTTGGAATTGAAAATATCCTTGCTCTCCACGGAGATCCACCAAAGGACCAGAAGGATTTTGTTGAACCGGCTGATGGTTTTGCCTATGCCGCAGATCTGGTGAGTTATATAAAAAAGCATTTTCCTGAGATGTGTGTGGGAGTCGCAGGTTTTCCCGAAGGGCATCCAGCCACACCAAATCGTCTTCAGGAAATAGAGTATCTAAAAGAAAAAGTAGATGCGGGGGCTGATTATATAGTAACCCAGCTCTTTTTCGACAATCGGGACTATTACGACTATTGTGAGCGCTGTCAGCTAGCCGGAATCAATATACCAAATATTGCTGGAATCATGCCTGTCAGCACCAAAAGTGGTTTAATCAGAACCGCTGAACTTGCTGGTGGTGCACGAATTCCAGCCCGACTCCTGAAAGCCGTTTATCGCGCAGAGGATGATAAATACGTGGAAAAAGTTGGTATTCACTGGGCCACCGAGCAGATTCGTGATCTCCTTGACAATGATGTGCGTGGAATCCAGTTTTTCACACTTAACGCCTCCCAGGCGACCCAGGAAATCTACAATTCACTTGGTGTACGAGATTCAACCCAGCTGCGATAGCTACAAAAATGAAAATCCAATCCGTTGGCATCAAAGATATTCAACTGGCCGTTCGCATTCGTGAAAAAAACGGCGGCCTCCAAAACAGTGTCGCCGTAGTTTCTTTACAAGCAAGTCTTCCAGGAAAATACAGGGAAAGCTGTGTACACACCTTTACCAGTGTGTTGAACAAATATATTGATGATCTAAGTGTTACCAATTTTCCCGAGCTTCTTTCCGAAGTGAAAAAACGATTATGTGCTGAAAGCGCCCGCGTTGAGATGTCTTTCCCCTATTTTATCGAGAAGCAGGCCCCTGTATCAAAAACCAGAAGTCTTATGGAATATGAGTGTAGCTTTACAGGGGAAATCGGAACGGATGACGATTTCATACTTTCTGTGCGAGTTCCCGTCACTACCCTTTGTCCCTGTTCCAAGGAAATAAGCGCTGCAGGCGCTCATAATCAACGTGCTGAAGTTACTTTAAATGTGAAATTTAAGAAGTTCATATGGGTGGAAGATCTGATTACAATGATAGAAGAATCTGCATCGTGTGAACTATGGGCATTGCTGAAACGTCCGGATGAAAAATATGTAACTGAACGAGCATACGAGAATCCGATGTTCGTTGAAGATGTGGTCCGAAAAGTCGCCGTTAAGGCATTGGCTGACCCTAAAATAACATGGTTCTCGGCAAGTGTTGAAAGCTTCGAGTCCATTCATAAACATAGTGCGTACGCATATGTGGATTCAAACGAAATCCGATAATCCCTCATAATTTCGTTACGTTCTATCACACACCCTGTGTAGTAGATCCGATCCTACAACCTAAGCCTCTCCCCTTCAGGGAAGGGTGTTATCATCTTTGCATCTTCTATTTTGTCATTAGACAAATTGCCTTGGGTATATTTCAATTAGAAATACCTTACCATAAGGAGTTTTACCTTTGTGGTACCAGTATCACTTGGTATCACAAAGAAATCTAACGCAATAAATATTATTGAGAATTATTTGCATATTCTCTTGTTTTACGATGAAAAAAGCTTGTAAAAACCACTCAGCGTATTACAGATTGTTAGGAAAGTTTATTATTTGGCAGTATCTTGCTGCCTCAAAAAAAAATTGTTTAACTCCAAGGAGGAAACATGAAGTTTGTTTCAAAAATTATCATGGCGGCTGCAGCGTTAAGTCTGCTCGCAACCCCAGTACTTGCAGAAAAAACTGTCAAATGGAAACTGGCCATGACATGGCCCTCAACTCTTACTCCCCTTGCATCACCTCCTGCACAAGTTGCCAAACTTGTTGAAGAAATGAGTGGTGGAAATTTTATTATCAAAATTGAAGGAAAAGAAAAGCATAAAGCACCTCTTGGAATTCTTGACATGGTTAAAGGTGGCCAGTATCAAATGGGCCATAGTGGTTCCTATTACTGGAAAGGTAAAGATATCTCCACTATCTTTTTCACTACCATACCGTTTGGAATGACTACTGCTGAGCAATACGCCTGGTTCTACTATGACGATGGCATGAAATATATGCAGCAGGTATATGACCGCTTTAAGGTTCTCAATTTCCCTGGTGGTAATACCGGTGTTCAGATGGGTGGGTGGTTTAAAAAAGAAATTAATTCACTTGATGACCTTAAGGGTCTAAAAATGCGTATTCCCGGTCTTGCTGGGGAAGTTTTCGCTAAACTTGGTGTAAATGTTACCAATATTCCTGCCGGCGAATTATATACCTCACTTGATCGTGGACTCATTGATGCACTTGAATGGGTAGGTCCTGGTATGGATATTAAGATGGGCTTCCACAAAGTTGCTCCATTTTACTATACCGGTTGGCATGAACCAGCCTCTGAAATGCAGTTTCTTATCAACAAGCGTGCTTTTGAAAAACTCTCTCCTGAAAATCAGGTCATCCTCAAAACTGCGATGAAAGCGGCCAGTGCTGATATGTACTATGAGAACTTTGCAGCTTCTGCAAATGCCTGGGAACAGATGAAGACAGAATTTCCTAATATCAAAGTAAAAACCTTTCCTCTTCCAGTACTCAAAGCTATGAAAGCTTCAACGGACGAACTCCTTGACAGCTATGCCGCAAAGGATGAGCAATTTAAAGCTATTCTTGATTCTCAGCGCGCATTTATGAAAAAAGCCAGAGCATGGTCTGTTATTTCCGATTACAATTACATCAAGACCACTCTGGAAGTAGAACAGTAGAATCGTCTCTTTACTCTGTTTGAGGTTGTCCCCTTTTAGTAAGAATAGATACCGCCTTACCGGAGAATTCCAGTAAGGCGGTATTTTTTTATATAACTACTTTGATTTTTTTTGGAAAACAATGCTGATTGTAGAACAGTTTATTACGAAATTAGTTGATATTGCAGGAAAGATAATTTCATTCCTGCTCCTGCTTATGGTGCTGAATGTCTCATATGACGTCATGATGCGCTATCTCTTTCGAAATTCTTCAGTTGGCATGCAGGAAATGGAATGGCATTTGTTTGCCGTTGTTTTTCTCTTTGGAATCTCAGTGGCCTTAAAAGATGAAGGACATGTGAGAGTTGATTTTCTTTTCGAACGTTTCTCTGTACGAAAAAAAGCGATTGTTAATATATTCGGTACTCTTTTCTTCCTAATGCCGATGGCTCTTCTTATCCTCAGCGGTTCCTGGGAATTTGTTTATGACGCCTTTGACACTATGGAAATTTCGGAAGACCCGGGTGGTCTGCCATACAGGTGGCTGATAAAGGGGATGATCCCCTTCTCCTTCAGCTTTCTTTATTTGAGTGGTATCGGGTATATTCTGCAAAACATCCGTCTGTATAGAGAGGCGGTATAATGACCGGTATTATCATGTTCTTTGCGGCCCTACTCCTTCTTGTTGTTGGATATCCGGTCGCCTTTACATTTGGCGCAGTCGCCATGTTTTTTGGTGCGATTGCAGCCTACATTGAATTGATGCCAGATCCTTCGCTGGTAGCCGTTGGTGAAGAATTTTTTCTTATGTTTTCCATGATGCCCTTTCGTATCTATTCCATCATGACAAACACCATCCTTATGGCAGTCCCGCTCTTTATCTTAATGGGTATCGTCCTTCAGAAATCTGATCTTGCAGAACGCCTTCTTGAGTCCATGGGGGTATTATTTGGAAAAGTAAGAGGCGGTGTTGCAATTAGTACTGTCCTTGTCGGCTCACTTCTTGCTGCCTCAACGGGTGTAGTTGGTGCCTCGGTTGTTGCCATGGGAGTGATCTCACTTCCGGTTATGCTGAAATACGGATACTCGAAGAAACTTGCAACAGGAACCATATGCGCTGCCGGTACACTCGGCCAAATCATTCCACCATCCATTGTTCTTATCATACTTGGCGATGTCTTCCAGCTACCCGTTGGTGATCTTTTTAAAGCAGCTCTGATGCCCGGACTGGTACTAGTTGGTTGTTACGTTTTATATATTCTAGTCATTTCTTTTTTACAGCCGGAGGTTGCTCCGGCTATAGAAGTTGCCGAAGAAGACAAAAAAGGATCATTAAGAAAGGCTCTATTTGCAATTGTACCACCCTTGACCCTTATTGTGATGGTTCTCGGTTCAATATTTGCGGGTATCGCAACACCAACTGAATCTGCATCGGTTGGTGCGCTTGGCTCCATGATACTTGCTGCATTATATCGAAAACTTTCGTGGAAGATTATTCAGGATTCATGCCACGAAACCGTCAAAATCACCGCAATGGTCTTTGCCATCCTTATTGGTGCCACGGCGTTTTCTATGGTTTTTGTGTATACGGGTGCTGATTATCTGGTTGAAACATTTATGATGGACCTGCCCGGTGAAAAATGGGGCTTTCTTATCCTTTCCATGATTGCCATTATGATGCTCGGCTTTTTTATCGACTTTATAGAAATTTCTTACATAGTTGTACCAATCCTGCTCCCCATTGCAGACTCAATTGGCCTTAACCCAATGTGGTTTGCAATTCTTATTGCCATGAACCTGCAGACTTCATTTTTGACACCTCCTTTTGGATTTTCACTCTTTTATTTGAAAGGTGTCTGTCCACCCGAGGTTCAAACCACCGATATCTACAAGGGAGTAATGCCTTTTATTGCCATCCAGATCGCTGTACTTGCCTCCATTGTGCTTTTCCCTCATATCTATGGTTTTTAGTCGGTTCAAAACACTCTTACGATCGGTTCAGCCATTTTGCTCAACCGATCCTGACTTTCCACCATTCATCTACGGTTATACCCTATTAGCAGTTTCTTTTTCTTGATCCAGCTCAGGAACTCAATATGAAGATAGCCCAATCTCTATGGGGTATAGTTGATACCTAAGAACTGGTACCCGAAGTGTGTGACGCAGGTGACACCTGTTGTTGAAAGAGATTTCAAAAAAGACTCAAGAGCGCGGGTGAGAGCCGTACACCCCTGAGCTTCTGATCGGAAGGTATCTTTTTATAGTTATTGTGCCTTTTCAGAACGTTCTTTAAGATCAACAGCTGCCTTCATCATTCGGAACAACTCACGATAATGAAATTTATTGTGAGTTGTCACGTACTGAAAAATAACCTGTCGCAATTCCTGTTCTTTTAGTCCCGGATATTCGGCAAGCAACTCCCTTACAAAGGCACCTTCCCAATTGGGTTCAAACGGGATCTGCATTGAAAGGCATTTCTGGTGAAGCTCCATAGCTTCATTGATAAGCGTATCCCTAAGACGTTCAGCTTCGTGAAATTGTTTTTTTGAATGCAGTTTTGAACCTTTACGATTTGTAATAAAAAGATATATTTCATCGAGTGGCCCCTGCCTGAGTACTTTGGCAAGATACTTTATCTGACGATTTTTTGATCCTCCCTTAAGACCGCGAGTGGCAATAATCTCCTCGTGAATAACAGTCCCACCAGGAAAAGTTTTTAATTCTTTATCAGAAAGCTCGGCCACTTCCTTGGCAAGTTCTCCAACCTGTTTGTAGACACGTTTCATCTCTGATCTGCTGATAAATTCGGACATGGGTCTCACCCTATATAATTAGATAATAAAATAAAAATAACCTGTCAGGCAAAGGTCAATCGATTAAAGCCGCCCTCTTCCCACCAGGGCCTGCTCGCATCAATACCTGTAATTTCAAATAATAAAACTTCCAAAATAAGATACACTTCTGAGTTTTTCCTCACGCAGGCGGTGAGTGTTTCACCATGATCTCCGAGCGCTGCATGAAGGTGGATAAGCGGATCATCTCCATCCATATACACCGATCCGGTTCCAATGGCCTCACGTGCTTCATCAACTTTTGTCCATATTGGAACGGGTGGCATAACAGGTTGCTCCGGACCTATCACAACATCTGCATGACGAACGGCCCCTAAAATCTGGAACCATCCAGAAAGAATATTCTCTTTAACCACAATTTCTTTTAGACCTTTTAAGAAATCATCTTTATGATCAAAACGTATTGTTAATACCTTACCAATGGATCCGCATCTATAGTCCATAATCGTATTCTCAGTAATATATTTCTCTTTAGTGCCTTTGAAGCAGCATTGAAAGAGCGGTCTGCCTTTTCAGGGTATCGTTGTTTCGAATGGCCATAGCCATCGCCTGTCTGGTACCGACAAATACGGCAAGCTTTTTGGCACGTGTCAGTCCGGTATAGATTAGATTACGAAATAGCATACTATAGTGTTGGGAGACAAGAGGTATTATAACACAATCAAATTCACTTCCCTGAGATTTATGAATTGTTATCCCATAAGCAAGCTCAAGTTCGCTTATTTGATCCTTTTGATATTCCACACACCGTCCATCGGAATCAAATCGTACCTGACATGTTATCTCGATTGGATTAACTCCAGTTATCTTCCCGATATCGCCATTGTACACACCTAGATCATAATTGTTTTTACGATGAATAACTCTATCACCATTACGAAAAATTCGATGACCTAAGACAATTTGACCTTTTTGATTACTTTCTGGATTTACCAGCCGCTGAATATTTTCATTTATTTTCACAGTACCAAGGCTTCCCCTTGTCATTGGAGAAAGTACCTGTATTTCACAGTTCCTACCAAAATATTTGGGGATCCATTCCGTGTAGAGCCTGTGTACAACCTGGCCCGCGGTTAATCCATAATATAAAGAAGACCAGGGATGAACCTTTTTCAAAACAGATCGTAATTCAACAGCACTATTTTCAGCGGTTTGTAAAAGTCCAAAATCAATGTTTTCAAACTGCTCCCTGAGTATTTGGCCTGTTCCATTTTGATAAGTAGCAGCATCGTTTTGTTTTGGAGAAGAATATAAGTTTTCTACTCCAAACTCTTCTTCAAGAGAATGAGTATGGAGATGACCCTTAGCTTTTTTTATTAGTTGTAACTGTTTTAGAGTCGCTTCATTTGAATCTATAAAGAGACAATCACATTTACTCTTCCAGAGTTCTGGCTGATGAAAAGGAGAGGATATTTTAGGAATCTTGCCATTATTAATATCATGAGCATAGGAAATAATTTTTGAATGCTGAGCCTGTCGAAAAATTGATTGTAACTTGAAAATTGGCACGATAGTGGATGCCAGCAAATCACTCAGCACATTTCCAGGGCCAACGGATGGCAATTGATCGGCATCTCCGATAAGAACAAGCTGCGTATTGTGCGGAATTGCATTGAAAAGGGCAGCACTTAAACTAATATCAAGCATAGAACATTCATCAACCACCAAAACATCACAACAAAGACGGTTTTCCCGGCATTTCTTAAATGAGCCATTCTGGAACTCAAGTAGTCGATGGATAGTCTTGGCTTCTACTCCGACGACTTCTTCCATACGCTGAGCAGCTCGTCCCGTAGGTGCAGCAAGAAGAACCTTTTTCCCCATGCCAATAAAGAGTTTGACCAGTGTTTTGGTAGTGGTTGTTTTGCCACAGCCAGGCCCGCCTGTTAAAATGGAGCAGCCCTGGGTAACAATCCCCCTGACGGCACCTAGCTGTTCCGTGCTTAGCTCAAAGTCCTGTTTTTGACCATACTTAATAAGCCACTCTTGAATCCTTTGGTCGTTGGTGATAACCGGGCGACATAACGAAGCAATAGCTTCGGCACAGTTTTTTTCGTCAAAATAGAGTGTTTTGGCGTAGTAGCATATAACAGTACTGTTATCGGAAAGAAGAAGTTGCCTTTTTTTCAGAAGGTTTTCATCCTCCATCTGGGTCAGATACAGAAAAATTGTTTCGGAAAGATCGAGTGCTAAAAGAGTTACAATTTCCTCTTGGATTTGTTCGCTATTGAGATAACAATGCCCCTTTTCTCTTGATGCAGACAAAATATGTTTAATAGCTGCAATAATACGGATGGGTGCATCTTTTTCTATTCCAAATGACAGCGCAACGTTATCTGCTGAAAAAAAACCAATCCCGTAAAAATCATTGGCCAACTGATAGGGGTTTCGGGTAACAATATCAATTGCCTGCTGACCATACTTTTTAAATATGCGCACAGCAAAAAGTGTTGAAATGCCATGTTCCTGAAGAAACAGCATAACATCTCGAATAGCCCGATGCTCAGTCCAGGCGTCACTGATTCCTTTAAGTTTTTTTGCCGCGATACCTGGAACCAGCAACAGATCATCGATGGATTTCTCAAAGACTGTCAGCGTTTTTGAGCCAAAATGGGAAACAATTCGCTTTGCTGTTTTAGGCCCAACTCCCTTAATAAGACCTGATCCTAAATATTTCTCAAGAGCAGCAGAAGTTGCCGGCCGACATTCTTCAGAATGCGTCGCAGTAAACTGACGACCAAATTTAGGGTGGTTTGACCAGTGCCCAGAAAATTTCATCGTTGCACCGGCAAACACTTTTGTCTGATGAACAATTACCGTAGAAGGGTCAAAATCATTGTAACATTTAACTCGTAAAACACTCCAACCGTTCACCTCGTTGTGAAAAGTTACCCTGTCCACAACACCCTGTATTGTTACAATATGTGTATTTTGCTCTTTAATCATACACTTTATCTAATTGTTATTTAAAGAGTATTATCTCAGGGAATAGTAATTGTTATTATATTCATAGGTTACATACAATTAAGAGATTTGAATAAGAAAGTTATTAAGTTTTTACTTGACTAGCAATAATTATTATGTCAAAAGAACACACTTCCGTATATATAGTTTGTTATAAAACCAACTGGAAGAAGGAGGGACAATATGACATTTTTAGAAGGATTGCTTTGGCTGACACTGAACGTTTACCATGAAGCCCGTTCAGAACCAGAGATTGGACAGGTTGCAGTAGCTCACGTTACTATAAACCGTGCGGCAAGCAGGGCTCTCAGTATTAAGAATGTTGTTAAGCAACCCTACCAGTTCAGCTGGACAAATCAAAAAAATTCGTATATCCCTGAAGATCCCCATGCATTTTTTCAATGTATGAAATCTGTTTATATCGCCTTAAATTCTGCAGATTTTACCGCAGGAGCAACCTACTATCATCTTGACAATATCGAACCCTATTGGGCCTCAGAATATACCTTTGTACAACAGTATGGAAGTCATAAATTCTATAAGCAGTAGTTTTATTCAAACAAAATCATAAAAAAATGGGTGTTGGAAATTTCCAACACCCCTTTTTTCTTTATATATTGTGGTGATCAGGCAGCCGCTGCCTTCTTTAAACCATCACATATCTTTTCTATCTGCTCTTCTGTCATCTTAATTGCCACAGGATATACAAGTGTTCTCGACATTATATCTGCAGATTTAGGCAGCATTTCAGGGTCATAAACAATACGGCGATTTCCGCCAGGTTCAGTAAAAGGCCAACCGGAGGAAGCAACAGCAGATCCTTTCAGCATATGTTCCCAGCTTGGATAGAAATGCCAGCTGTTCTCACTGAAATTTATTGCACCGACGCCATTTTCAGAAAGTATCGCATTTATTGTATTACACTGCTCACTACTTTCCATAATAAATGCGAAAAATGTCGCAGTATCGCCTTTTTCATCGACAAGGGTTCTGAACTTCACTCCAGGTATTGCAGAAGCTGCCTCTCTCAGTTTTGCTTTATGAGCTTTTTGAGAAGCTATCATAGAATCAAGTTTAGAGAGCTGGGCAATTCCGATAGCACCCTGCAATTCCATCATACGATAGTTAAAACCTACAAACCTGCGCCCTTCTCCGCCTCGCCCACCAGGATTCACTGCGTGATCATGACCATGATCATGATACTCGGACATGGTGCGCCACATTTCTTTATCTCCTGTGATAATCATGCCACCTTCCCCTGTGGTCATTGTTTTCACTGAATCAAAGGAGAATGTTCCACATTGTCCAAATGTGCCGAGATGTTGACCGTTGATCGTACCACCTGCTGCCTGGGCGGTGTCCTCTAGCACTGGTATGTTATGTTCTTTAGCAATGGCCACGATTTCTTCAACACGCGCCATTGCTCCAAGCATATGGACAGGTATAATACAACGGGTTTTATCGCTGATCTTTTTCTTGAGATCTTCCGGATCCATATTAAGCGTTTCATCTATTTCTGTAAAAACCGGTATGGCACCAATATCAAGAATTGCCTCCCAGGTCGCAACAAAGGTGAATCCCTGGGTGATAACCTCATCTCCTGGCCCAACACCGAGCGCAGCAAGAGCTACTTTTAATGCGGCAGTTCCAGAAGTTACGGCCTGAGCAAAGCCAGCTCCACAATAACTTGCGAATTTGTTTTCAAATTCGAGGACCTTATACACATCTTTACGTTGCTCACCAAATTCGTATCGAAAAAGGACTCCAGTATCCAGAACTTTATTGATTTCCTTTTTTTCTTCGTCTCCAAAGACTTCAAAACCAGGCATAACCGCTCCTCACATGTTATTTAGTAAGCATTTCTTTGATTTGATTTTTCTCATTCAACAATGCGATTTTAGGATGATATGTTTCAAGATCCTGTGGTGAATAAAAGCCAAAAGTTACAATAATAATAAGATCACCAACCATTCCCTTGCGTGCAGCTGCACCATTTAATCCTATAACACCGGAACCTGGAGCTCCCTCAATGGCATAGGTATCAAAACGTTCACCGTTGTTAATATTATAAACTTTCACCCGTTCAAATGGTATCATTCCCACAGCATCGAGCAGTTCACGGTCAATGGTAAGACTTCCCTCATAATCGAGATCAGCTTCTGTAATTGTGGCCCTGTGCAACTTGGCCCTGAGCATCTGACGCTCCATAGTAACTACCTTATAGTGTAATGGTTCAAGTTATATTTTATATTATTTGTTTTCAATGCGTTAACCAGGATAATTAAAAGCTATGCTTCCATCAACATGGAATTGTCGATAAGCCTTACCCTGTTATTTATTTTGACTGCGAGTATCAAAATAGAATCTTCATTTAAAATAGCACAAGATTTCAAGGTATTGCTATTTACAATTTCTATATAGTCCACGTTGCATTCTTTGTGTTTCAAGATGTGTTCGGCAACGAGATCCTTTACCTCGTCAACGGATATTGCAGCAACACCTCTGGTTTCAATTGCCATCCTGGCTGCAGCAATACTTTGCGATAATGAAAGAGCTGCCTCCATTTCATCTTTTTTCAAATTGGTATTCCGTGAGCTCATGGCAATGCCATTTTTTTCACGTACTATCGGATGACCAATAATAGCAACAGGAAAGTCCAGATCCCTTACCATCCTACGAATTACTGCCAGTTGCTGGAAATCCTTTTCACCAAAAACCGCCAAATGTGGAAGGGTCAAATTAAATAATTTGGAGACAACGGTTGTCACGCCATCAAAGTGTCCGGGTCTACTGGCACCACAGAGAGACGTTGTAAGGCCGCCAATAGTGACAGTGGTGGCAAATCCTTTCGGATACATCATCCCTTTCTCCGGTGCAAAAACAACATCAGCACCAGCTTCTTCTGCAAGCCTACAATCCCGATCCAGATCATAGGGATAGCTATCAAGATCTTCACCGGGGCCAAATTGGATAGGGTTTACAAAAAGAGTGACAATTACACGATCTGCCGACTTTCTGGCCCTGCGCATAAGCGACAGATGCCCTTCATGAAACCAACCCATCGTCGGAACAAGACCAATGGTCAATCCATCTGATCTGTACTCCTGAGCAAGCTGCTGGATTGCAGCAGGAGTGGTGATTAGTTTCATTCCTGGACGCGAAGACGAGTAATCTTTTCCTGTATCATTCGTTTTACCTGAAGATTCTGATCTTCTCCAAGAAAACTCCCGAGATATTCTTCATAGACACCAAGAGCTTCACTATTTTTTCCTTCCGCTTCAAGAACTCTGGCCATACCAATAAAACCTTCATCCTTATACCCATCAATCCCCTTAAGGACGGAATAGGAATCTGAAGCTTCGATATACTTTTTATCTGCCTCCTCTGCCTGGGCCATTCCAAAGGTAAGAAGACCATACATTGGATTTGTATCTGAAACCTCGTTACGAACCTGCGAATAATAGCCTCCAGCCTTAGAGTAAAGGCCATCCTTCATAGACATATGTCCAAGCTCCACCTGTGCCCACAGGGCCGAAGGTGTTCCAGAAAAATCAGATGCAACATGCTCGAGTGCTTTAAATTTTTCATCACCCGTTGCATCCATGGAAATAGAAAGACTGCTGGCAGCATCGTCAAGGCGTGTGGTTCGATAGCTTTGATAGAGTGATCCGGCAACAACAACTACTACAATAACGGCTCCAGTAATTTGTATAGCTCGCTTATTCTTTCTTACAAACTTAACAAAACCTGGAGGAAGATTGAGTTGGTCAAGAACCCCCCGGGGTTCAACATATGCACCTTCAGCTACCTCATTTTGATTAAACGCGCTCTGCTCACTCATCCTGCACTCCTAGCTTTTTACTTTACCTTTATTGAAAAACCCGATACCTGTATTTACAGGTTGTAATCAGGTCCATTATCCATTCTGATTTGCAACATTTTAATTTACCCTATCCGTCAAAGCATGTCTATTCTCAAACCGTTTATATTGAGGTTTTTTACCGTTATCTTTGCATACGACTCCTTTTAGATGAAACAACCAGCAACAAATAAAATGTATTCAGTAAGTACTCTCACCAGAGAACTTAAAAATCTGGTAGAGATGAAGTATCGATTTATCAGGGTAGAGGGTGAAATTTCCAATCTAAAATGCCCCTTCTCCGGGCATGCCTATTTTACTCTAAAAGATGATGGTGCTCAATTACGGACAGTTCTTTTCAAAGGGCAGGCACGATATCTGGTAAAACCTCTAAAAGATGGTCAACAGGTTGTCTGCCATGGAAGGATTTCTATTTACGAACCACGTGGTGACTACCAACTTATAGTCGACAGTGTTGATTTTCAAGGCAGTGGGCTTCTGCAGATGCAATTTGAAAAGCTCAAAAAACAACTGCAATCTGAAGGGTTGTTTTCTCAGGAGAATAAACGTCCACTTCCTGAGTTCCCAAAAGAAATTGTAGTAATCACCTCTCCTAGCGGAGCCGCTGTCCATGACTTTCTTAAAATTTGGCGAAAACGGAAATTTCCAACGAGTGTTAAGGTCTTTCCTGTAAGAGTCCAGGGAAAGGAAGCTGCTGCTGAAATTGTAAAGGCACTGGATATTCTCAATGTAATACGTCCCCAGACAGAAATCATCGTTCTCTGCAGAGGGGGCGGTTCACTTGAAGACCTCTGGCCCTTCAATGAAGAAATTCTAGCAAAAGCTATTGCAAAATCCGATATCCCTATTGTCTCTGCTATCGGCCACGAAGTCGATTTTACCATCAGTGATTTCTGCTCAGATCTGAGAGCTCCGACACCTACTGCGGCAGCAGAAATGATTATTCCCGATGCTCTCCAGCTGCAAAATTCCATTTCTCGTCTGAAGCAAATACTGAATCGAACTATTTTAGATCGCCTGGAAGACTACCAATACAGAGTTAATCAGAATCGCAGGTTGCTTGGTGATATGGATTTCCTTTTTACCAATGCTTCTCTACGATTGGACCACGCTGCTCTTCGGCTGGTTACTCGTATTGAAAAATCCATTAGTTATTGCACGGCAAAGTGTGAGGAACTTTCTCTGAAGCTGCAAAGTCATTCTCCTGCTACACGAATCCAGCTTCAAGAACAGCGACTGCGGTTTGCGGCCGAGAAATTCAATTATCTTTGTAAAAGTATGATCCTCGACAAGGAGGAAAAGTTTGCCAGGAAGGCTGCCTTACTCGATGCAGTAAGTCCATTAGCCACTCTGTCCAGAGGCTATTCAATAACAAGTAAAATTGATAAAAAGAGTGGTAATCAAACCCTTATTCGTAAAAGCAATCAACTAACCGTTGACGATACACTTGAAATTCGGTTGCACCATGGAAAGGTCGCCTGTGAAGTAACAGAAATTCTGGAAAAATAATACATTAACTGCTTGTATACAGTCCTGTCGCAGTATTCGCTCCGAGTGTTAGGCTCTATCCAGAGATGCGTTTTTCACAGAGGTAACCGGACAGTAAAAGTTGTTCCAGTTCCCAAGGTACTGTCCACAATAAGTTCTCCATGATGTTTATTCACCACTATATCATGTGCAATGGAAAGTCCCTGCCCTGTACCCTTACCCACATCTTTAGTTGTAAAAAAAGGATCAAAAATTTTGGCACTCAACTCATCATCCATACCCTTCCCGGTATCACTTATATCTATTTCAACACTATCATCTGTAACAGTAGAACTGATAGTTATCACGCCCTTATCTGAAGAATCTTGAACCTTATCCGCTATTGCATGTCCTGCATTTACGATAATATTAAGAAAAACCTGTCCAAGTTCATCGGTGAGACAGGGGACAAGTGGAAAATCCATGGAATATTTCCTGTCAATATCTGCCACATAACTCCATTCGTTTTGAGAGATCGTTATGGTATTTTCAAGAATAGTATGAATATCTGCAGGAGCTCTTTCTCTTGTATTTGGATGTGAAAACTCCTTCATCGCAAGAACAAGTTTAGCGACACGCTCCACTCCTGCTACAGACTGCCCAATGGCTAAAGGAATTTCTTCTGACAAAAACTCCCAGTCAACTTCTTCCATCCCCTGCTTTAAACCTGGATCAGTATTTTCATGATCCATCGCCAATTGTACACTTTTCATAAAGACAGCAATATCGTCAAAACTTTCGCCCAAGAAATCCAGATTTGTGCTAACAAATTGCACCGGTGTGTTAATTTCATGTGCAATGCCAGCAGCTAATTGACCGACAGATTCAAGTTTCGCTGCCTGATGCATATGATTTTGAGCTTTTTCCTTCTCTTCCTGAGCCTTCACCAAAGCGGTTATATTCTGAAAATCCTCTAAAAGTCCAATAACCTCACCATCGCTATCAAACATAGGAGCAGAAGTGACTCGAAAATGAAAAGTTCTTCCATCTCTGGTCGTCTTCTTTTCGATATTTTCGTAAACATCTTGATTTGTTTTTATGGTTTTCAATCTGCAACCATCTGAATCCTGGCAATCCTCAGTGATGAAATTTGTATAACAGTGGCTTCCCACAAGCTCTTGCTGGCTCAAACCGGTTAATAGACAAAACTGTTTATTAACTTGAATGATGGTGTGGTTCAAATCTATTACTCGAATTCCAGTGGAAATTGTATCCAGAATGAGACGTAACTCTTCTCCCATACTTAGTATTTTTTTATTGGCTTTTTCGCGTTTATTCACTTCTTCAGAAAGAGATGCCAGGCTTTCTTCCAACGCGCCCGTGCGCTGTTGTACCTTTTGCTCTAAAGTAGCATTTAACTCATTTAGAGAATCTTCCTTATCAGAAAGGTCAGTTACAGTATATTTAGTTAAACGAATGACCAAAAAGACAAAACAAGCACCGCCCAGAAAAACAACACCGGTAACAAGTTCCAGCGGTAGGCTGAGATCCATAACGAGAATAGTAATAAAGGCGAGATAGCCCACAAGGAAGAAGCCTTTAAAAAGAGTAAGAAGAGCCCATTTTTGTTTATAATAGTCTGTAAGACGAGGCAACATAGCTGCTGCCAATAGAATTGATAGCAACATAAAAACAGCACCAATTCCAATCATTATTACTGTTATCCAGTCGGTCCAAAACATCATACCTTTACTCCTTTTCTGATCTCTTCAAAAAAAACCTAACTATCTCTTTTCCTAAGTTTATGTGAAGAAGATATCAAATGGCAAGTTATTTGTTGGGACTAAAAATGAGATGAGATTACTGATATTAAAAGGTTGTTGCAGAAAAGTACCTGACTGGAATGATCCTTTTTATTATTTGGAGCCTTATCCATCTTCTGTTTCTCTACGGTATTTTACAATAGAGTTTATTCCGGAAGAGGGCCAAGTTTGATACTATAATAGCCTTAATAGGGCATTAATCATTGCAACGGAAACGGTTGTTCCTCCCTTTCTGCCTTCACAGCTGATAAAAGGATAATCCTGTTCCATAAGAATTTCTTTTGACTCTGGAGCATTCACAAATCCCACGGGTACTCCAACAATCAGGTCCGGTTTGATAGTGCCACCTGCTATCAGGTTCATAATCGTTATGAGAGCAGTAGGCGCATTACCAATTGCCACAATACCAACATTATCACGCATCCCCTCTTCAATTGCTGTTTGAGATCTGGTCAACCCTCTGCGGCTTGCCATTTTAGCAATTCCAGGCTCTGCAACCCTGCAGATAACCTTGCCTCCATGAGCTGCCAACAAGCCCTTACTGATCCCTGCCGCTGCCATATTAACATCGGTTAATATATTTTTCCCGGAACGAATTGCAGACAGCCCGGCTTCGATGGCCTTTGGATGAAATCGAATGAGTCTGGCAAATGAGAAGTCGCCAGTTGCGTGAATTGCGCGACGAATAATGGCAAATTGCTGCGGGTCCATTTCCTGATGACGGAGTCCTGTTTTTTCATCAAACTCCGTTTCAATCATGCGAAAGCTTTCAGCTTCTATATCCTGAGGTGCAATTTTTGTTATACGGTTCATTTTTTCTATTATGATGTGGTTATATTGGATTGTTTTAGCTGCTGAATAAAAAGTTCTATAGCCTTAGTGCTTCGTGCGAAATGATGATGGATATAGCCCCCGATAACCTGTTTGAATGTATAGCCTTCATTTTTACCAGAGTCCAATTTATAGACCGTGGCCACATCCTCTGTTGAGTTTATTATTTCTGAGTAGTGGAATTCATGTCCGTGGAGATAGTTGCCTTCAGATCCTAGTACACAATCAGCAGTAAGCTCTGGTTTACGATATCCAAGTCGTGACAAACGCGCTTTCATACGTACACTAAAAGGGAATATCCCGCTCATTGTATAAATCTGTTTTTCAACGGTCTCAATCTCTTTGCAAAGATACATAAAGCCACCGCACTCTGCTAGGATAATGCCTCCTGCATGGCCAAATTCACGTACTGCTGCGATCATTGAATCGTTCTTACTTAAATTTTCTGCATGCAATTCGGGATACCCGCCACCAAAATAGATCCCCTTGCAACCGACTGGCAGTTCCTTATCGGACATGGGACTGAAAAACACCAATTCGGCACCAGCAGCGCTAAGCATTTCCAGATTATCTTCGTAGTAGAAGCAGAATGCCGCATCTTTTGCCACAGCAAATCGAACCTTTTCCTTCACGGAAAAGTTTACAATCGAAGAAGCGGGTAAATGTTTAGTAGGACATTTTGAAATCTGCAACAGCAGATCAAGATCAATATGCTTTTCTATGGCTGCTACAAGTTCCTTTAACTGGCTTGTATCAAGAGGGTTTTCATCTCCCATATGCAGTCCGAGATGACGATCAGGTATGGTAAAACGTATATCTCGCGGAAAAAAACCGAGAATTTGAGTCTGGCATCTCCCAGCCATGCCCTCCTCTATCAACTGACGGTGCCTTGGCGTTCCAACACGGTTAAAAATAACGCCTGCAATACTGACACCCTCTGCGTAACTTTCAAATCCTTTTACGATGGCAGCAACACTTTCAGCAGCAGACCTGGCATCAACGACCAGAATAACCGGAAGCTGAAGCTCAGTTGCAAGAGCTGCAGAACTGGCGATCCCTCCATCAAAAAGGCCCATAACACCTTCAACAACAGCGACATCCTTTTTATCAAATCGTCTCCGAAAGGTTTGCTCACAAAAGCTTTTTCCACACATCCTGAGATCGAGATTTGAAGAAATTTCTCCGGTAACCATTCGATGAAGGCTTGGATCGATAAAATCGGGACCACACTTAAAGGGTTGAACCTTCAACCCTCGAGCCTTGAGTGCCGCCATTATGCCAATGGTAAGGGTCGTTTTTCCGGAACCGCTTGCGGTACCACCTATAAGAAATGCTGAAGATGATTTCATTTAAAATACTTGTATAATAAAAAATCTAATTACTAAAAGAGCCGTTAAAAACAAAAACGACCCCAGAAGCATCAAGTGATTGGTTCTCAGAATATCTTGATTATCAACTTCTCTATGATCATCACCAATAACCGGTTTAATCATTTTGTTTCCAAAATAGATGGATGTTCCACCAAGTTCTATCCCCAGAGCTCCAGCCACTGCAGACTCAGGATGGGCAGCGTTTGGACTGGCATGAGCAAGTCGATCCCTTCTAAAGATAATAAATGCATTTTTCCAGTCAAGCCCAAGCAGACAAGCGGCTGGTATAAGCAGTAAACCACTAAGTCTTGCAGGCAACCAGTTTACAAGATCATCTACAATGGCTGCCGTTCTGCCAAAGAGAAGATACGTTTCATTCTTATACCCAAACATGGAATCCATTGTGTTAACGGCCTTATATGCCATTGCTCCAATGGCTGCCAGAATGAGCGGGTCCATTCCTATTACAGGTGCTGCTAGAGAAAACAGGACCGCATAAAAAAGTGGCGCCGTCACACCATCCACCATATTTTCAGCAACTGTTTCAACGCAGGCCCGTATAATACCGCTACGATCAAGTTGTGCCGTGTCACGCCCTACGATCCTGGCTACTGCCAAACGTGCAGTATCAAGTGTTCCTGCAGCAGTAAGAGCCTGATATACGGCTCGGCTATGATCTATCAAGCCACGAGCGGCAAGGCATGTATAGAGCAGGATGATCGCAGCAATCTGAGCAAGCAATGTTGAAAACTGATGTAACGATACAAGTATTCCCGCAGTAAGACCTATGGAACTGGACAATACAAAACTAAAGGAGGCAAGCCCCGCAATACCTTCAGAAGAAAATATCTTTCTAAAGAAACATTCACTCCACACACACACAAAGCCAATCAACCGCACCGGATGAGGCAACAAGCGTGGGTCACCAAGCAGCAGATCAAGAAGTACCGCTATGCAGAGCTGTGTTTCAAAGAGCAACATAAGCTCTCTATAACCCTAGTAGCTTGTAAACAGAATCCATATCAATTGATGCTCTCACCGAATCGGCAAGGGCATCAAATGCTGGTTCCAGATCGTAACTGTTTAACGGCCCCATATAGGCTCCGTACCCTTTTTGGTTCCGAATAGAGTTAATAAAACTTCGCCGAAACAGATCGGAATCAAAAATACCATGAAGATAACTTCCCCATACAGTGGCATCGTTTCCATTTGTCCCACATTCCGTACCGTCGTTATAGATAAAAAGTGGAGCAACATTTCCTGTAGTTTGACCATGATGGATCTCATAACCGACCACGGGTTGCCCGGAAGGAAGATGGGTTCCCTCTTTTCTGGTAAGTGTCTTATCGGGGGCAAGAACTGTATGCATGGCTATAAGCGCGAGTCCCCTGGCTGTTCCTTGTTTTGACTCTATTCCATGGGGATCTTCGATCTTCCTGCCAAGCATCTGATAGCCACCACAGATACCGACAATTTCACACCCGGTCTCAGCCAATCTGGTAATTTTTTCTGCCATTCCGGATTTACGAAGACTTTCCAGATCTCCAATAACATTCTTTGAACCAGGTATAATTAAAACATCGGGCTCTCCCACATCGTCTGGATGTGAAACAATACGGAGATATACATCGGGTTCAGCAAGAAATGGCTCCAGATCAGTAAAGTTTGAGATATGAGGCAAGTTGATTACGCAGATCTCAATATGTTTTTCGAGAGGAGGTTCACGGGTGAAAATCCCCTCCTTAAACGATACCGAATCTTCTTCAGGGATTCCATGGTTATGTAGATAGGGAATAACGCCTAATACATCTTTTCCAGTATGATTTTTCACATAGTCATGGGCATCCTGTAACAGATCACTGTTTCCACGAAACCTGTTAACAAGAAAACCAGCTATAAGCTGTCTTTCCCATTCGTTTAACACTTCCATATGCCCGACAAAAGAGGCATATACCCCTCCCCTGTCAATATCTCCGACCAGAAGAACCGGAGACTCGGCATATCGTGCCATTCTCATATTTACAATATCATGGCGTTTAAGATTTACTTCCCCTGGTGACCCTGCACCCTCTAGTATTATGGCATCATAATTTTCTGACAGTTCATCGTAACAGTCACAGACTATCCCCATGGCCTTTTCTTTGTAGGTCACATAGTCCATAACGGACATATTCCCAAGGGGCTTGCCACGGACAATAATCTGACTTCCGGTGTCCGAATTTGGTTTAAGCAGAATTGGATTCATCAACACATCGGGATCAAGCCGTGCTGCCTGTGCCTGAACGACCTGAGCGCGACCCATTTCAAGGCCGCCCTCTGTTACAAATGAATTCAATGACATATTCTGGGCCTTAAAAGGTGCAACCCGGACACCATCCTGGAGCAGAATACGACAGAGTGCAGCAGTAAGTACGGACTTACCAGCATTAGAAGACGTACCCTGAAACATAATCGATGGAGTCTTTACTTTTTTGGTTCCAAAAGAGCCTTTTGTGCTCGGTAAAAAATCCGCCAAAGCCTTAAGAAACACATCATTTTCAATTTTGCTGCGCACAGCTATTCTAAAAAATTCTTTTCCAAGTCCGATATAGTTAGAGCAATCTCGAATAAGTATGTTTTGTGAGAGAAGGTGCTCCTGCAGCTCTGAAACTGAATAGCTATGACTGAGTTTTAGTAAAAAATAGTTCGCTGTGCCTGGAAAGACACGAAGATCAGTGAAATTTTTCAGGGATTTTAGTAATTCAAACCTTCTCTCCTGGCAATATGCTCTTGATTCTTGCTGGAACGAAACATCTGCAAGGGCAATTTCGCCAACACTCTGAGCCAGACTATTAACAGACCATGGTGGTAGGATCTTCTGTAAAGCCTGAAAAATGGAATCCGGGAAAATACCAAATCCTAAGCGCAGGCCGGGGATTGCATAAAATTTGGTCATGGAGTGAAGAGTAATTATGTTGCCAGCCTTCCCAGCAAGACTTGTCGCACCATCTATAAAATCCAGAAAGGCTTCATCCACAATAAAAGTGATTTCGGCAGATCGTTTGGCGAGCAACAGCAGCTCATCACCATTTACCGTTGTTCCAGTGGGATTATTGGGAGATCCGATAATCACAAGATCTCCAGGAGCTATAATTGCTTCAATACTCTGTAAATCAAGATGGAAATCATTATGCTCAGAAAGCGGCACCGTCTTGATCTCAATCTCTGCAAGTTTCATCACCTTTATATAATCGATATAACAGGGAACAGGAATTACAGCGCGTGTACATTTCAGGACACGCGGCAATTGATACAGAAGTTCAGTACTACCATTTGCCACAAGTACCTTATGACTGGAGAGATTATATTGTTCGGAAATGACCCTTCTCAGACTAGAGGCAGTTGGGTCCGGGTAGTGAAGAATCGAATCAAGGTTTTTACTGATACAGGATCGCAGCCACTCAGGTGCTCCCAAGGGGTTAATATTTGCACTAAAATCAAGAATTGCGTCTATTCCAATTGATTTTACTCCAGCTGCATCATGGATATTGCCTCCATGTCCATAGTCTTGAATTTCTGGCATAATAATGTGTTATTGAATGGAGTAAAGGACGGAAAAACCAATGGCAACAGAAAATTCAGTAAGCTCACAAACAGCACCAAGTGTGTCTCCAGTGGCACCGCCAAGTTTTCTATTGCACCAGAAACCAAACAAGGCAACTGGAATCAGAATAGCTGCAAGAACAATAAAAAAGGCTTCAAGTGAGAAAAACAATGCAATTACCAGGCAAAACAGACTGCCAATGAATGCTATCCAGCGACTGTTCGAGGAATAAAAAAGCAGGCCAAGTCCATCGCCACTCCGTGCATAGGGAAGAATAGCCATGCTCACTATAATTGCCGTTCGACCAGCCAGCGGAATCAGTATAACAGCCTGTAACATACCAGTCGGACTCAAGCTTGAAAGAGCGGCATATTTCCCAAGAAGAACAAATATCAAGGCAAGAACGCCCATTGCTCCGACATGACTGTCCCTCATAATCTCAAGGGCACGAATGCGGGGACGGCTGCTTAAAAGCCCGTCAAAACTGTCTGCTAAACCATCAAGATGAAGACATCCCGAGATTCCTGCAAGAAGTATCATGGCAAAAACTGCAGTTACAGAGGCAGGAAGGTAAGCAATGCAAAGAGATACCAGCAGCCAAGCTATTCCTCCTACGCAAAGACCGAGGAATGGAAACCAGACGAGACTTGCCTTAAAAAAACGGCTATCGTTTTCCTGCTTCCAGGAAACTGGAATAATAGTAAGAAAACGCAAACCGGCAAGCAGGCTGGCAACGGGATGGGAGATTGCTACCTGAATAAAATTATCTCCGTTTTCCTGGTTACCGGTTGCCCCAGCATCCATTCTATTTATCAGCTCCGGCAACGGCTGCTTCTTCAAAAGTAGCAACCTCTGTAAGAACAGCAACAGCTGCTTCAACCAGATTCATGGCAAGAGCGGCCCCGGTCCCTTCCCCGAGCCGAAGATTCAGATCAAGAAGTGGCCTACAGCCAAGTTTCTCCTGCATGGCACGATGTCCAGGTTCAACAGAACGGTGAGCACAAATAATGTAGTCACGTACAAAGGGTTCGATGGTGATGGCAATCAGTGCGGCAGCTGATGAAATAAAACCATCGACAACCACGGGTTTTTTATGAGCCGCAGCTCCTATAATCAATCCCGCAATGCCACCTATTTCAAATCCACCAACTTTGGCAAGTATATCAAGCCCATTTTTAGGGTCTGGTTTATTGCGGTCCAGAATTGTTTCCAAAACTTTTATCTTATGAGCGAGCTGCTCGTCATCCAAACCTGTTCCACGTCCGGTAAGTTCTTCAAGGGATTTTCCGGTGATCACGGCAGCAATGGCAGTTGAGGGTGTGGTATTTCCAATTCCCATATCCCCGGTACCAAAAATATCAATTCGTTTAGATAATTCATTAGCGACATCAATACCAGATTCCACAGCCCGTGTAGCCATGGCAGGACTCATTGCAGGACCTTTGGCTATATTGTCAGTCCCAAGCCCAACCTTTTTATTTATTATTTTACCCTGTTCCGCCAGTTCTTTTAAATCGGCGTTTACTCCCATATCAACGACAATGACTTCAGCTCCAGCCTGTTTTGCCAAAGCATTGATACCAGCACCACCGTTAACAAAATTATAAACCATCTGAGGGGTTACTTCCTGAGGAAATTTACTCACGCCTTCAGCAACCACACCATGATCCCCCGCCATGGTAACAATAGCTTTACGTGTCACAGCGGGATGCATGGAACGGGTCATACCGGCAAGATCGATGCTTAAATCCATCAGATCGCCAAGGGCCCAGTGCGGTAATGCAAGCTGATCAAGACGTTCTTTGGCACTATCGCGTAACTCACTGTCCTGGGGGAATATTTCTTTTATTGTTCTGTTTAGCAGACTCATAGTAGATATCTCTTTGGAGTATTAGTAAATTAATTTTTCAAAACAAGTGGCAATCCACAACTGACCAGTATAACCTCGTTAGCTGCAGCGGCAATCATTCGATTGCTTCGTCCAACCAGATCACGATATCGCCTTGCAAGAGGATTATCAGGAACCACCCCCATGCCCACCTCATTTGTCACACAGATAAGGGTCCCGTTAAAGTGTTTAGCAGCCTCTATAAACTCTTCCGCCCTGTGTGTCATTTCATCTTCACCAAATGGTTTTGATGATTTCTCAGCTGCATACATACAGTTATTCACCCACAGGGTCAGACAATCAATCAGACAGATACTTTCTGAGTCCAGGTCAGAAAGTGTTGTGTCAATTGCAATTTCTTCCTCTATGGTATGCCAAATACCCGCTTGACGCTCTCTCTTATGACGGGTAATCCGTTCATCCATCTCCGAATCCACCACGGGACAGGTAGCAAGAAAATAGTGCTTTCCGGACAGGGATTCGGCACGGGTAAGTGCATAGTCACTTTTACCGCTTCTGGCACCACCGGTCACAAGTATTAAATAAGCCATCGATCTTTATTTTACTCCTAAATTTAAACCGGTTAACACAGCACCTTCTGGAAAGAGATTCAGGGTTGTAAAACGACCCTTTTCTACCTGAAATAAGAGATATTTTGAAGGATCAAGTTTTAGAAAGTAGCATAACAGCGCACGAATAACACCACCGTGAGCAATAATGATAATATCCTGTTCGGAGAAATGGGTTATTTTCTCTCCAACAGTTCCAACTCTTTTTAGAAAAGCGTCAACACATTCGCCTTCGGGAAAACAAAATGTTCCGGATAGCTTGGCCCAGTCATCCACATAGTCTGGATCCTTAGCCGCAATTTCAGCAAAAGTAAGGCCTTCCCATCGACCAAAGTCCACCTCACGTAACTCATCATCATAGACAATTTTTTGCTCAGGAAAGAGGATCCCACAACTCTGGCGACATCTGAGCATAGGACTGGCGATAATTTTCAACTCTTTTCGATTAACAAAATAGGATCGAATATCTTCTATCTGTTGTCGCCCCGCAGAAGACAACGAGACATCCCGTGATCCAATATATCTTCCTGAGTATCCTGTCTTGCCATGACGAATCAGAGTGAGTTTTTTACTCATTCCTGTTGATCAAGTTTATATTTATCCCTGTATCCTCGAGGCGTTATCATATAGCCATTCCATGAAAAAGTTGTTGAGTTCCCTATAATAACAGTAGATTGCATATTTATATCTTCTTCAAGCATGGATTCCAGTGCAGTAAGCCTGATTACTTCATTTTCACGACTTGCAGCGGTTACAATACCAACTGGAGTGTCAGCATCACGATAGGACATAAGAATCTTACGAGCCTCTACTATATGTTTCGTTCGTTTTTTTGATTTCGGATTATAGAGTGCGATAACAAAATCAGCAGAAGCGGCAGCATCGAGACGTTTTACAATCACCTCCCAGGGAGTGAGCAAATCAGACAGACTGATTGCAGCAAAGTCATGCATCAGTGGAGCACCAAGACGTGCAGCACAACCATTTACTGCAGCAATCCCAGGAATAATATCAATCTTGACCCTGCTCTCACGTTTTGCAGCAATTTCAAGTATCAGACCAGCCATTGCATAGATACCAGGATCGCCACCTGAAACTAGAGCGACATGTTTACCGCTCTCGGCTAGATCAAATGAATTTTTGCAGCGATCAACTTCCTGCATCATTGCTGATGTAATAACTTCCTTTCCCTCTAGAAGTTCAGGAATAAGATCCAGGTAGGTTTTATAGCCTATTATGATATCTGCAGCTTTTAATGCATTTACGGCCTGGGGAGTCATATTTTCCGCACTGCCAACACCAGTTCCCACTACGGAAATCAGGCCACTATTCGGATCTGTTTTATGGCGACTGCCGCTGTTACATCTTTCCATTTTCGTTTCCTGATTATGAGTTTGCAGGAGCAATTAGATGTTTCTGCAGCAAGTACAGCTGCAGGTTCTGCAACTCCCTTAGCACCGGTTGCCGCAAAAACGACATCTGAGGAAGAGACACCCTCAACACTGTTTAATTGCTCTTTTGTGAAAAATTTAATGGGTCTATTGAGCGATGAAGCATATTCCAACAAGCCCTCTTCATCTGCCTTTATATCTATTGATGCAAAGGATTCAATTGAGTGTAAATTCAAGCTATTATCGTTAAAAAGCTCTGTCACTGCCTCCTGAAAATCTAGTATAGTAGTACCTCTATTACATCCTAAACCAACGGTTATGGCATGCGGTCTCATCAACAAAGCCTTGCTGCCAGGAAAAGATGTATCGGAGATAATAATATCTGCCTGTTCAGGTATTGGCACCTGCTGTAAATCTTGAGGAAGAGCTATCACCTTACAATCAGTAAAAACAGAAAGCGTCCCATAATTAATGAGTTTTGCTGATTTTTCGGTAAGTAATCTGAGATCCTCTACCATAAGTTTGTTTTTTTTTGCCCATAAATCAAGGGAGGTATGACCTGTTACATCGGAGGCCGTCGTTATAACAGCCTGCCCACCAAGAGCTGCAGCAAGTTTTGTAGCCAGTTGATTCCCTCCTCCTAAATGTCCCGAAAGAAGACTAATCACAAACTGTCCTTTTTCATCAAGCACCAGTACACAAGGATCAAGCGTTTTGTCTCTGCATAATTTGCTTATTCCCCGAACCACAATTCCGGTAGCCATTATACAGATAATTGCATCAACGTCCATGTTCCACAGGTCAGTGAGTTTTTCAGATACCTTTAGCTTTCTGGTATCAATAAACGAATCATCAAGTGACGCATGAATTCTTTCAGCAAGATGCTTTCCACCAACAGTAAGGGCAATGATCGCAATTTTCATAATAATTAAAAGAAATCCAGCTACTCCATTAATGAATGATGCGTAAAAGTTGCTGAAAATAGCATAGGGAAACAACGATTGCAAGTTGTGGAAAAAAACAGAAGAATAATTTTACATTTCAGTCAATTACAGATAAGATATCAGAAATCATTGTTTTTTATATATATTCCTTCGAACTGACGACCTGTTAACAATTCTTTTATGAGTGAGGTTTTTTTGTATGGCAATCAAAGTACTCATTGTTGATGATGAGCCTATTAATGTTAAACTGATAGAAGAAATTCTGGAGTACGAACAGGATTTTCAATATCGCTCTGCCTTTAATGGAATTGATGCCCTGGCCTTGGTGGATGAATACAACCCCGATCTCATAATTCTTGATATCATGATGCCAGGAATGAGTGGCTATGATGTTTGCGCAAAAATCAAATCCGACAAGAAGCATAAAATCGCGAAAGTTCTGATGGTTAGCGGCAAAGCGATGATTGAAGAACGTCTTCAGGGATATGAGGCCGGTGCCGATGATTATATTACCAAACCCTTTGTAGATGATGAATTATTGGCCAAACTCAAGGTCTTTTCAAAATTAAAAAAGACTGAAGAGATCGATGAACTCAAAACAGCCATACTCCAACTGTTTTCCCACGAAACAAAGACACCTTTAAATGGTATTCTTCTAGGCAGTCAGCTTATTCTCGATACTCCTGCAATTTCAGACAAAGTCGCTGAATATGCCAAACTCATAAAAATATCAGGAGAACGTATTCATGACCTGGTCCGAAAAATTCTTCTTCTGTCCAGTCTGCGAAATAACAGGATGCTCCATATCGGACGTCAATCTGTACTGAAATATTTAGAGGATTTTGCCAAACATTCCAACTCTCTTGCGGATGCAAAGTGTAATGTCACGGTTTCCTGTCCAGTCGATTTTAATCTTGAAGTTGACTGGAAGCTTTTCCATGAAGCTTTTCAGGCTGTTGTTGAAAATGCAATTAAATACTCGCCGGAAGGAGCCATTGTTAAACTCTCTGCAGCCCTTAAAAATGACGTTGTTCTATTTAATGTTGTGGACAGAGGTCTTGGAATCGACCCTAAAATTAAAGAGATGATTTTTGATGAATTCTACTCTCAACATATTGAAAACCATACAAAAGGTACCGCCCTCAGTCTTGCAATAGGCAAAGAGATAATGCGTTTACATCAGGGGAATTTACAGGTGAAAAGCACGCTTGGTGAAGGATCCGATTTTATATTTTCGCTTCCAGCTTCCCTCGCGCAGGCGTAACCATCTTCAAAAAAAACGGCTCCCTTAATTATGTTCTTCTGGGACTCCTTACTTATTGTCCAACTGGAAAGTAATATATGTTTTTTGAACACGAATTAGACCGCCATATTCGGTCATTAGATTATGAATTCAGCCCTAAAGAGCTTTCCGCAATCTTTGATCAGGCCTTAATCGATCTTAAGGATAGAAGTATTGCCGGAGCTGCCATTGTTCCCCTTGCCTTTCTCGTTGGCGGTTTTGCCACGGATTATTCATCCGAACAACTCTATCTGTTTACCTTTTTGGGTTGCATATTATGTGTGGCAACTCTCCTTCGCATTGCATCGATCTTTGCATTTTCAAAACAGCCCATTGTTAACCATCGTTTTTGGGTACCTGTTTTTTTCTGGTCCAATATTTTTATGGGTTTTATCTGGGGACTCTTTTCTGCCTCCAGTGTTTTCTTTTATCATGACTCCCTCCATATTTCGCTTACCATTATTCTCCTGGCCGGAATAAGTAGTGGCTCAATGGCCAGTTACTGTATATGGAAACTCCTCTCTTACAGCTACCTCCTTCTTATTCTGGTACCTACAATAGTGGTGGAATTTTATATCGGAAACAAATTCACTGTTCCCATTGGTGTTGCAATCAGTTTTTTTCTTATCTTTAATCTTGCCCAGACAAAAATCTGGCATACCCATTTCTGGCTTTCTCTGATCAACTCATTCGTCGTCAAATCAAACACCCTTGAACTCAAGGAACTCAACACCCAGTTGAACAATGAAATACTTGAGCATAAACAAACAGCTTTAAAGATAGCTGTCAGCCGCAAAAAATTACAGGATATATACAATTCAGCACATGATGGTATTTTTATTTTTGAGCTCAATGGGCAGGTGATCGATATCAATGAAACCATGTTGAAAATGTTTAATGTATCCCGTGAGGATGCTTTAAAATTTGATATAACAAAAAGCTTTCAATCTGCCGACAACAAAAATATGGTTCATCCGACTAAAGCGTACTTCGTTTCATGAAGGGCCATTATTTTCAGCTTGAAAAATTCATAATCTCTGAATCCATATGCTTGGCGTTTCATAGTTTTGATCTTGTTATTTGTCCCT
>Ga0307929_1000501_pt1 | contig 37703 bp, 28 predicted proteins | sample AceLakmetage1330_FD_203160 | JGI IMG/M metagenome (GOLD analysis project Ga0307929, IMG submission 203160) | Saline water microbial communities from Ace Lake, Antarctica - #1330 | ecosystem: Environmental > Aquatic > Non-marine Saline and Alkaline > Saline | place: Antarctica: Ace Lake... | reverse complement strand
GATGATTTTTTCTAATTTTGTCTTTTGCTTCTGCATAGTGTTACATGTTAGGTGTTTATTATATAACACACAGGAGCTGTTTTTGATCAAATTACCTGTAAATCTGCGTAATACAAGATCTCCACCCGAAAATACTAAAATGTGCTAAAAAGAGATTTCTCCTGCCGCAGTTGCGGCAGCTCTGCCGTCCGTACGGCATCGAAATGACACCATCGGAGCGGGAAGAGGGGTGAGAGAATGTGGGCGCGAAGTGCCCACATTCTCTCACCCCATTGATAGCCCTGAGGCTTTGTCATTTCGACTGGAAAAACGCAGCGAAGTCCCGCACGTGCGAAACACCGACCATCGGGGGAGGATTAACGGGAGAAACCTCCTCCCCAACGTCCCCGCAATGGCGGTATTTCCCCGATGGGTCGGAGCAGACAGCATCGCTCAATCCCGCTTACGGCGAGGATGTCCCCGATGATCGGGGCAGACAGCTTCGCTCCACATTACCTCATTATGCCCAAAAATTTTGGTCAATCCTATAAATAACAAAAAATATTTCGCAAGAAAGAACTCAAATTAACGGATAACGAACTTCCGCAACATTCGACCATGCTCACTTTCCATTTCAAGATAATACATCCCCGAGCCCGGGGCGTTTAACTCAATGTCAATTTCAGAATTTATTTCCTGATAGTTTTTAATCATCACGATCTGACCAAAAGCATTGTAAATGGTGATTTTTGTGATAATGGTTTCTCCCGGCATTTGTAATTTGAAATTGCCTGTATTTGGATTTGGAACAATAGAGAATCCTGGTTTTGACAAGTCTTGAATACCGGTGCAAATCTCGGCTTCGATATCCAGGGCTTCCGAGAAGCTGCTTTCGCCGCAGGCATTTATTGCTTTTACGTGCAACTGCACCGACCCTATATATTCGGGTGTCCAGGTAATTGCTGCAAGATTGTCGCTGCAATTTAGCGTTCCGGCTTCTTCGGGAATCAGTTCCCAAACATAAGCATCATTTGTGCCGCCGCCAGTGCAGGTATAATCGTAAGTTAAGCCATAGTTGGTACAAACCAGGATTTCGCCCTCGGGCATTTCGGGAATAGCAGGACTTGCGTTGATGTAGAGCGTCATCGCGTCGCTCACCATTCCGCCACTCATACCGGCGGCTTCAACGGATAAAATCACCGCTCCGTCAGCAATATCCTGGCTACCGGGCGTGTAGGTCGGCTTTAGCATATTCGTGTTATTAAAGTTGCCATCGCCGCTGGTTTCCCATTGAATGCCCTGGACAAACATACCGCTGGCATCAGGCTGGAAATTTTCACCCTGGCAAATTGCAGCATCATCGCCTGCCGTAATCGAAGCCTGCGACAAGGGCGGAAATTTAATATAGTCGATCCAGCCACAGTCAGTGCCGTTGGCCACGGCCGGGTCTTTTTCGTAAACCCAACGCAGGGTGTGCATCCCGGCGGGAACGTTGAAACTCACTTCCTGCCAGGCTTCTTCGCCGGCCCACTGGCCTTTCATCGTGTTATCCACATAAAAAGTCAGGTAGTCGTAGCCCGATTCGGAAGAAACCTTGCGGTAGAATGAAATAGCATCAGCAGTTGCAATCATCACCTGGAGCGATATTTCGCTGGAAGCGTTGTGGCCGATGGCACCCGAACGTATGCAATAGCTACCCTCCCAAGGATCGGCAGTACAAATCTCCCAATCGTTATTGCCCGAAAACTGCCAGGCGTGTTGCGAGAAATCGCCACTTTCAAAGGTTTCGGTAAGCACCCCAATATCCAGGGCAAAATATTTTTCGATTTCGTAGGCTTCGCCTGTCAGCAGGGCTTGCATCTCCGCAATATCGCCTGTAGCGGCATCAGAGCTTACTTCTGCCTCGAAGGTGAGAAGACCTGTGGCATTGATGGCCAGAGCCGGATGGTTTTGCGCACTGCTAACAATGCTGATATTTTCGTTTAAAGCCTCCAGTTCCATCAATAGCTCTGGCGAGAGTGCATGACCCTGATTCATCACGTTAATCTCCAGCACCACCGTTTCGCCAGGATCGAGCATACCATTTCCATTTCCGCCGGCATTGTCGTCGATGTTTAGCTCGTTGATAAGCAAATTGGGTGCCCAGGTGGTAAAAGCCAGATCTGAGTTCCATTCATCCTGTCCGGCGGCACTCACAACAATTTCGATTTCGTGGAGGTCGGGGACATTTTCGGCAACTATCAAATCAAAGGCATCCTGGATGGTGATGGTTTCACCGGGGTCAAAATTTCCAAAGTCCACAGCCAGGTAAGGAATGCTTATAAACTGATCGGTGGAACTAAGGGTAACCATCACATTATTTGCAGGCTGATTACCCACGTTTTTCAGGCTCAGGCCAAGCTGTATGGTTTCGCCATAATCGGCCATGCCATTGTTGTTGCCGGTGCTTGCATCGTTAATCTCGAAGGCATCAACAATTACATAAGGCTGATCGCTAACTACGGCGATTGTTTCGGAATAGAGGTTTTTGTTGTGTGCCGTAATTTTCAGCTCAATGATATCGGTTGAACTTACCGGGTCAAAAAATTCCACATCCATATTGCCGCTGGCATCGGCTATACCCCGGCCAATCAGCACATCGTTTTGCATCAGTCCGGCACGCGCAAAAGGAGCATCCGTTACTATCGCAAGCTCGCTAATGCCGATGGCTATTGCCGCCGGGTGGCTGGCGGTGATATTGACAGGTTGCTGCGTCCAGATATCCATGGTGGGGTCGCCAAAGAGGGTAATCTCGTAGGCGCACCAGCGAATAACCTGGTCACTGAGGATGTAGGCTGCATTGTCTTCGCGCGAATCACCGTTAGCCACACCTATCTGCGTCATATCTTCATCAAAAATAGCATCGAAAAACTGGCGGTCGAGATACTGCGAAGCCCCGTTGGTGTTGCCCGACGAGTACCAGCCATAGCGCGAGTTGCCCAGGGTAGCTACCTCGGCGGTGGGCAGGGTGGTAATATTTTCGCTAAAGCAATCGGAGCCATAGTTGCCCTCGGATCCCCGGTTGTCGAAGGCCCCGTTGTAGCAGCCCTGCGAATATCCGATAACCAGCCCTCGCGAAATACCATCGTTCTGAAAATTGGATACGGTAAGATCGCTGTTGTACATCTTCATGTTGTAGGTAGTGTTGGAGTGTCCGAGATGGTTCAGGAAGTGGCAGCCCACATTATTGAACTCGGCAAAAACATCGTATTTACTCCAGTTACCCAGTTTTTCGTAGAGCTTGTCAACGCTAAAGTTGTCGCTAAGTCCGACGGTGGTATAGCCAAAGCTGCTACTTCCGTTAGCCACCTCATCCTTAGAGTCGCCACCCCAGGTATCATCATCCAGGGCTTCGCCAACCATCAGTGCTTTTCCGATATCCTGCACCACGGGGGCATCCTGGTATTTGATGAGCTTGCTGATCATATTGGTAATATCGGAGGGGCTGTCCACGCACATACGGCCAACGATCACTTCGGCGTAGAGGTCTTCTTCGCCCGACTCACCATAATTTCCGTTGTTATTGTTGTCCCAGGTGCCATCCAGGCAGCAGTAATACATATCTGAGGGAATATCATCGTCAACAGTGCCAAAGCCGGTATTTACATAAAAACCACGGTGAGGCACAATGTTGCTTGAAGCCGTAGCCGGGTCGGCATCACCGCCCAAAACAACATAGGTCAGGCCTTTGTTTTCATAATAGTCGATGATGCAGTTTCTGATTTTTTCCTGGTTATCATCGCCGGGGTAGGTCGTGTAAATATCTTCCACCGTTTCGAGGGCTATCGCAAAACCCCGCTCGGTTTTAAACTGAATATAGGTTTCAAACAAATCAGCATAGCCAGCCTTGGTTATCACAAGCATATCCACTGTTTCGCTGCGCTGCGGGGCGAAGCTATATTGCTGAGCCATTTCAGGATTTTCTACAATTATGCTTAGCCGTTTTTGCGTAAGCGGATTGTTGTTGCACGATCTTATCAAGGTATGATGCAAATTTTCGGTTTCTATTTCGAGGGTGATTTCACGAATGTAGCGCACGGTTTTTTGCACCGGATTATATTCCATAAGATTGATACCCACCACAGCGATGGAATAGCCGCCGAGATATTGGCTTGAATTATTACGAATTATCGAAGCAGGAAAAGCTGCATCGAAATTGTAAATACCGGCAATAGGTGTGGGACGATAATCAGCAGGTGCTGGTTGGGAAATAGGAAATTGCCGTTGCGCAGGAATGATTTTGATATCGCTAATATCCTCGCCATATTCTACCGAAAGGATATTTATGCTTTTAATTTGGCTGCCTTGGGGCAAAAGAATTTCGGCACTGTAAAGGGGAAGTAGGGGCTCGCCCTCCTGGCCGGTGTTAAAACAGCCCTTGATTTGTGGTTCAACAAAACCATCGTAGCGGTCGATAAATTGAGGGCTTTCGAAGTTGAATGATTGTGTAACTTTTTGTGCTGCGCCGGTGAGAGCGGTAAAGAGAATGAGTGAGAGAAGCAGTAATTTAGTGTTCATTGTAATGTGTTTTTCGTTAAATTAAATATGCAAAGAGTTAGATATGAAAGCGGTAAATTTAGGGAAATATTAAAAATTAGCATCTAATAAGGAATAATATAAAATGGTTCTTAATTGGAATGGGGGCAAAATCAGAAAAAAATCTAAATTGCGGGAGAAAATTACATCACCATATTTGTTTACTTTTGTAAAATGGCTAAAAAATATAGTCTATGCCAACACTTTTAATAAAACATTGGGATGAACACTTTAACTATTAATAAATTCACAAACGCCACTGAATTATGGTTTGGTGAAGATAAAATGTACATCATGCTCGATGATGGCCGTGAGTTGGCCATTCCTATAGATTGGTTTCCACGCCTGCGCGATGCCTCTGAGGAAGACCGATGCAAGTGGCGTTTTATAGGCGATGGCGAAGGTATCCATTGGAAAAACCTCGATGAGGATATTCTGGTGGAAGACTTGCTTTAATATTGATCCCGCACGTGCGGGAATTGGGGATTTTAGATTGTGCTGAATATCACCAAGATCTTAAATCTAAATTCGACAATCTTAAATCTTGTATTTTTCTAAATGTTACCTTAAAGATGGATCTTATTTAGGGTTAAAAAAAAAATTTAATAAACAACCCTTTGCATTTTGATTAAACTATCCATAGTCATAATTACCTACAACGAGGAGCGCAACATCGGTCGCTGCCTGGAATCGGTCAAGGCCATTGCCGACGATATTACTGTGGTCGATTCGCTCTCGACAGATAAGACCCGGACGATTTGCGAATCCTACGGTGTGCATTTTGTCGAGCATGCATTCGAGGGGCACATCCGGCAAAAAAACTTTGCAGCCTCACAGGCCAAATATCCGCATCAGCTTTCGCTGGATGCCGATGAAGCATTATCTGAAGAGTTGCAAAACAGCATCCAACTTGCAAAGGAAAACTGGGATACCGATGGCTATCGCATGAACCGACGTTCCAATTATTGTGGTCAGTGGATCAACCACAGCGGCTGGTATCCCGACACCAAAATCCGTTTGTACGACATCCGCAAAGGCCGTTGGGGAGGCATGGATCCGCATGATAAAATCGAAATGGAAGCAGGCGCAAAAGTTGATTTCCTCAAGGGCGACATTTTACACTACACTTATTACACCATCAACGAACATGTAAGTCAGGCCAACAAATTCAGCAGCATTGCTGCCTGGGAGATGTATGAAAGAGGTCAAAAAATAAATTTGTTTCAAGTGTTTACCCATTCTGTTGCAAAATTTCTGAAACATTATTTTGTGTTTTTAGGAATTTTGGATGGCAAAGCAGGATTTACCATTGCCTACATATCAGCCATCGCCGCTTATCGAAAATATATCACCCAGATTCAACTCAAGAAAAAAAATACCCCTGTTCGTAAGCGAATTATACTAAGTCGCACCGACAGTATTGGCGATGTTGTTCTCACCTTACCCATGGCCGGGGTACTCAAAGCGCATAACCCCAAGGTTGAAATACTGTTTTTAGGGAGTAGTTATACGCGGGATGTGGTGGCACTGTCCAAGTATGTGGATGTGTTTTTAGATTGGGACAATATTAAAAAATGGGCATACGAAGAACAACTTTCTTTTTTTAAAAGACAAAACGCACAGACTATAATCCATATTTTTCCTAAAAAAGCAATAGCAAAACTGGCATCAAAAGCAAGAATCCCCATGCGTATCGGAACCACTGGCCGCTTTTACCATTATTTGTTTTGTAATAAGCTGATACCTTTAAGTCGGAGGAATTCGCCTCTACATGAAAGCCAGCTTAACATGATGCTCCTAAAACCAATATTACATCCTTTGCCGTTGTTGCCACTACAAGCTATTTCTATATATTATGGATTTAAAGTACTTGTGCCTATCACTAAAGAGACCCAACAATTGCTTAGCGCAGATAAATTTAACCTCATCATACATCCCAAATCTAAAGGTAGTGCCAGAGAATGGCCACTAACTCATTTTACCGATTTGATACAAATGCTTCCCACTGACACCTTCAATATTTTCATTACAGGAACTGCCGATGAAGGAAAGCTCATGGAAGGTTTTTTGATCGAAAATCAAAACCGTATTACTGACCTTACTGGTGCGTTATCGTTAAATCAACTGATTGCATTTATTGATGCTGCTGACGGAATGCTGGCAGTTAGCACCGGACCCTTACATATTGCTGCTGCACTAAAAAAATTTGCTGTTGGAATTTATCCACCTATTCGTCCAATGCATCCGGGACGCTGGAGCCCGATTGGAATTAATGCGCACTATATTGTGGCTGACAAGGTATGTAGCGATTGCCGCAATAATAACCTCTGCCATTGCATGAATGAAATAAACCCCACTCAAGTGTTAGAAATATTGTTAAAGCTAAATAAAAAGTAACAGTGCTGATCCGATCTAAAATGTGAGGCCGATATATTTTATCCAGCTTTTTATTAAACCCGTGGCCAAGTTTATCCGCAATTACATACTAAGACTTGGTTTTTTGAATGGATTTTATGGATTTGTAATTTGCCAGGGAGCAGCCCACGAAACATTTTTGAAATACGCAAAAGCATGGCATCTTAAAAATAATAAAAAATGAAGAACTACATCAAACAACTAATCACTATCCTTGAAAAGGTAACTCCACAACCAAACATCGTAACACCGTCAAAAATCGACCGGAAAACGACAGAGTCGGCATTGGAGCCTTTTAAGTCCATCGAGGAATGGACGGGGATAGAACAAATTGTTTTTCCGAATATTGAGCGTATGACACTTGAAGAGGTAAACCACCTGAATATTGCCATCGAAAAAGTCCTCGACAGCTTAAACCTTAATTTGGTGGATAAGCCTGAAAATATTCCCCCCGAAAAATTTTATACCATCATCACCGACCACTGGCAGCACAAGGTGCAATATCTGCCATCGTCGGGCATGGACTGGGAGCTATGCACCGGCGACCCGAAAACCTGCATTTGGGAACCCTACTGCAATTGCGGCGAAGAACCCGGGTTTTCGCTTGATAGTGTTCCCGAGAAATACCGCGAAGCTATAAAAGAAATTGCGGAGTTTATCGACGCAGGCATGGTTTGCTTTTTCAATCCCGCAACGATGGAATTTGAACAAGAAGTTCCTGATTTGGAAGGGGATCCTGAATTATTTGAAGATACAACCGGAGAAAAATGGGAAGATTGTTACAAGCACGAAAACTGGGAACATTGCCTGAGGTTTGAACAGCCTGCTTCGCGCCAATCCTTTAAAATAATGGAGCGGTTTGCGGGGACAGTGCATGATGCCCAACTTCAGCAACAACTTTACAATGCCCTGGATCGACGGAGACCCTTTGCCAACTTTAAGGATATTATTGATGGTTCGGACTATCGGGAAAAATGGTTTGCCTTCAAGCAAAGCCAAATGGAAGAAATCGTATGGGATGAAATGCAATATGAATTACCCTCGTCAGACAAATAGCTGCATGATTGGCATTTATCAGAACCTTCAGACTCAATTTATGGGAAGTACAGACGCACTATAGTGCGTCTCTACCCATTAACAAAAACATCATCAAAAAACACAAACTATGAAACAATATCATAAAATACAGACGGTTTATTTTCGCGACCCCGCCACCAACAACAAAACTTTGCTGGAAGGTCAATGGACTTTACCGGAGTTTGAATACCTGAAAGACCTAAACTGGATTTGGACTGAAAAAATTGACGGTACCAACATCCGCGTGATGTGGGATGGTGAAAAAGTGAGCTTTGCCGGAAAATCGGATAATGCGCTGGTTCCGGCTCATCTGCTCGAAGTGTTGAAAGATACTTTTACTGATGAGAAGATGAAGGTCGTTTTTCCTGAAGCAAACAATGTTTGCCTTTATGGCGAAGGCTTTGGGATAAAAATACAATCGGGCACCGGCTACCTGAGCGACAGGGCCGATTTTATACTCTTCGATTGCCTGATTGACGAATGGTGGTTAAGTCGAGAAAGTATCGAAGATATTGCAAGCAAACTCGAAATTGCTGTGGTGCCGATAATTGGCATTGGTAAATTGGAAGATGCCATCGAATTGGTAAGAAAGGGTTTTAAATCGACCATTGCCCAAAACAAAGACCTGAGGGCCGAAGGGCTGATAGTGAAACCTGCGGTAGAACTTTTTAACCGGCGTGGCGAGCGGGTGATCTCCAAAATCAAACAAAAGGATTTTCGGCTTTAGTTTTTTTTTAAAATATTACAAATAACTACCAATGACAGCGAAGCTAAATGTCTATCAATTACGCGCGAAGCGCAAATGACAGCGAAGCTAAATTACGCGCGAAGCGCAAATGACAGCGAAGCTAAATTACGCGCGAAGCGCAAATTACGCCTGAAGGGCAAATTACAAAAAATGACAGCGAAGCTAAATTACCATCAAATACATTAACAATAAATATTAACATACAATGACACAGGAAATAAGCAGCAAAAACACCAAGAACCAAATACTGGCAGCCTACGATGAGCTGCTGGAAAAGGTTAAGGAACAAAAAAGCGAAGAGCCCAAAAAACTTCAGGAAGAGGCGCGTAAAAAGGAAGTGATTAGCACGGCATCGCTTAACTCGACCGAAGGCATCATCAACGGCATCGGCTCGCTAAAGCTGGGCGTAGCCAAAGAACTGGACAAATTGAGCGAGCAACTTACGGCGGAGTACAAAAAGCTGGAGGACATCCAAAAAGCCATCACCCTTGAAAAGCAAAACCTCGAAGACCTCTATCAGCTCACCGCCAATGCTGATTCGCTGGCCGCCATGCTGATGGCGCAAAAAGAAATGAAGGCACGCTTTGAAAACGAGATGGCCGAAAAGAAAAATGCGCTGGAAGATGACTTGAAAAACAAAAAACTAAGTTTCGACGAAAAGCTGAGCGACGAAAAAGAAGCCCTCGAAACTACCATGAAGCTGCAAAAAGAACAGTGGAAACTCGAAAGCCAAAAATGGACTGAACAGCAAAAAGAGCTGAAAGAAAGTACCGAAAAGCAGCGTAAGCGCGAAGAAGAAGAATATCTGTACACGCTCAAGCTGACGCGCAAAAAAGAAACCGACCTCTACGAAGAGAAAAAAGCAAAACTCGAAAAAGACCTTGCGGAAAGAAAAGCCGCTTTCGAGAAAGAGATGACCGAACGTGAAGCATACGTCCTTGCCAACGAAACCGAGCTCAACGATTTGCGCACCAAAGCCGCCAATTTCCCCAAAGAGATGGATGCTGCCATAGCTAACACCAATAAAACTGTGAGCGAAATGCTGAAACGCGAATTTAAGTTTGAAACGGAACTTACCGCCAAACAAAACGAGGGCGAGCTAAAACTTAAAGACCAGACCGTTGCAACGCTTCAGTCAAAAATAAAAGACATCGAAATCTCGCTCAAAGAACTATCGGCCAAAGCCAGCATAGCCGAAGCCACCAGCAAAGACATCGCCATGAAAGCCATCGATAGCGCGCGCAAAGTACACGTGATCGAAAAAAGCAGAGACAAACAGGACAATGATTGAATGACTGAATGAATGATTGAATGTTGAGCGAAGCGAAATCCCGCATGTGCGGGAAATGAATGTTGAGCGAAGCGAAATCCCGCATGTGCGGGAAATGAATGTTGAGCGAAGTTCCGCACGTGCGGAACCCCGTTTTTTCGGGGAAATCCCGCCTCTGTGGGGATTACAGCAATGGGTAAAGAAAATTCACGAATTTTCTCAACAAAATCTAATCATCCCACAGAAATGCAATAAAAAAAGCCCGCCATCGACAGATGGCGGGCTTTGGTTTTGTTAGAGAAATCCTTCTTTTATTTTTGGATAATCAATCGTTCGGTCAGCGTTTGGCTTCCCATCTTGATTTTTACAAAATAAATTCCGTTGTTCAGCGAATTCAAAGCAAGGGTATGCGTGAAAATTCCCTGCGTGGCATTTAGCTTTTTGGATTCAATCACTGGTTTTCCATCCTTATCCAAAACTTCGATAGTGAGGCTGGCATCCTTATCGATGGACAGCGAAACCTGCACGCCTTGTCCGGCCGGATTGGGGAAGATATTTACCTTGATCCCGCTCTCATCGGTGAACCCATCATTCATAAAAGGAAGGGCTTCATCACTGTCCCAGAGCAAAAATGCCACGGGCGAATTAAGTCCACGAAGCGGCATCCCACGATTATCGGCATTGCCAAAGCCCCGTCCACCGCGCGGGCCATATTCCATTCCACCGCCCGGGCCATTTCCCATGCAGTTTGCTTTGCCCTGCATATTTCCATTTCCGCGACCCATGCCATTGCGATTGCCCTGTCCTTTTCTTCCTTGCCCATAACCCTTGCCATTATTAGGACACAAACCCCGGATCTCGCTACGCCATTCGGGCATTTCATCGCGGAAGCTATCAAGTGCTTGTGCAATTTCGGCATCGTACTTTTCCGACATCTGCTCCACCTCATCCCTCAAATCCCGGATATTGTTTCTGGTGTCGCGCATTTCCTGACGTTGCGCTACCGTTGGTCGCTCATCGCTGTCGCGAAACGATTCGCGCTTGTCCCACGAAATGGTGCGCAGGGTTTTCAATTCACTTCTGATTTCGGCCAAACGCTCACGATCGGCTGCATCGAGTTTCGTGTCCAAATCCTGCCGCTGAACTTTTATTACCGGTATCACATTTTCCTGAATGTAAGCAACGGCTTCCGGGTTTGCGCCCCGGCCGCCAAAGTTACATTGATTGTTGTATCGCGGCTGTGCCATCAAAGTTGATCCTATCAGGCTTGTAGCCATCACTACAATTAAAAAAACTGTTCTTTTCATCATTGTTTCAATTTTAATAATTAATAATCTGTTTTAAAAATTAGCTGCCAACGAAATTTTAATGCTTACGCTGGGGGCGAAATATTTACATCGATGTTTTATATTCCTTTGACAAGCCTTTGCAGTAAATTATTCCGCGCTTGTCAATTTTTTTTTCTAACGTCCGCCTCTGTGCCTTCCTCTTCCTGACGGAGGTCCCGGACGGTCTTTCCTAAAACGGTCGAAACGATTTTGCATATTGTCGAGCTGCCGGATTTGCTGCTCATCAAGATAGGGTTCCAAATCTTCTCGTAAATCTTTGTGCAATTCGTTCATTTGCTCTTTCGAGCTTTCCAGCGTTTGAAAAGCCTTTTGGGCATAAGCCTCCAAAATAGGTTCTATTTTCCGGCTTTGCTCGGCATCAGGCTTTATCACCTCCATCATTCGGTATTTGAAAGCATCAAAATGATCCTGACTAACGAAGCGTTGATAGCGCTGACTCGTCAACTGGCCATTGACCAGAAATCCGATGACAAATCCAATAATCAAGGTTGCCACAACTATTATCGCGGGTTTGGTTTTCATAATTTTACTTATTAATAATTATAAAATAGAAAGTCGGCAAGATATTCGGGCTGCAATGTTTCAACGCCCATCAAGGCATCCAACGAAAAGCCGTTGCCCCAGATAAAAGTTATAAGCAGCAAAATAATCGCAGCAATTAAGCCCGGCATGGCAATACGCATAAATGCCAGATTGTAGGCTTTTTCGCTCTGGGTTTCCAGGCGATGCATTACCTTGTGGGCGAAAAAAGGTCCAAAGCTCGCCTGGGAATCTTTGAAAAGACTCCGCAGTTTGCGCAATCGTTGTTCCTCCTTGCGAAGACTGACATCGTTTTCCAGCGCAAGCCGAAGCTCCTCCTGTTCGCGGGCCGTCAATTCGCGGTCGAAGGATTCGTTGAGTAAGTTTTGCAATGCTTTATCCATGATTAATGCAATAAATGTGTCAATATTTTTTTCAGTTTATCCTGTGCCCGCGACAATCGCGAAAGCACCGTGCCCAGGGGCAGCTTCAGTATTTTGGCGGTTTCCTCGCTGGTGTATCCCTGCATCATTCGCAAAACCACCACCGCTCTGAATTTCGGATCCAGGCGTTGTAGGGCTTTGTTTACCGCCTCTTTGGTATCATAATCAGCCTGATGGTTTTGCTGGTCAACAATGTCAAATTCCTTTTCTTGTTCCGGGCTTCGCCGACTAAAAAACAAGCTATTCTTTCGCTTTCGCCGTTTAATTTCGTTTAGCGACAAGTTGATGGCTATCCGCGTTAAATAGGTTGATAATTGTGCTTCGCCCCGAAAATCGTGCATCGCATCGTAAAAGCGGATAAACACCTGCTGGCCCACATCTTCGGCATCCTCGCCACGGCCAAGCATCGACGCAACGGTGGTAGCCACCAGCTTCTCATATTTTTGCACCAGTTGCCCAAAGGCAGCCTTATCGCCCTGCCTGGCTTTTGCAATTAATGAAGTATCTTCCGATTGCGTTTTATTCGCCAACAATACTTTTGCTTTTATAAGATTCGACAATGATAATTTCTGTTTTATTCCGATGCACACGATTTTTATTGCTATTAACAAGGAAATACAAAAAAAAACCGAGTGAGCGGCAAAGATAAAAACAAAGGAGTAAAACATTCTCATCGCATTTAGTTAGCCGCAATTGTAATTAGCTCCGTGCAAATTGAAGAACAACAATTAGAATTAGTACTTTTGCAAAAAGAGATATTTGGATGACAGAAAAAGAAAAACATACGAATGAATTTGAATTGGCATTAAATGGATTTGTAAAAGAATTGAAACAATTCATTTCGACAGAAACTGGAGAATGGACTATTAAAGGTTTTATTGATGTTTATAAAAATATTTATACTATTTCATCTGACACCAAAATAGTTTCAAAAATACTTGAAATTCATATTTTCCCCGAAATATTGCGTTTTGCAGAAGTGGCTGGATACAAAATAATTCTTGCGGAACACCAAAATTGGTATCCTGATTTAACCTTTGTTCATAAGGAAAATGATAACATAAAATTTGCTTTAGATATAAAAACAACTTTTCGCAGAAATAATAAGTCAGCTGGTTTTACACTTGGAAGTCATGGTGCATATTTTAAGGAACGGGATAAGGACAAAAACATACAATTCCCTTATAATCAATACACTGGTCATTATTGTTTAGGTATCATATACACAAGAGCCGACTTTGAGGATGATTTAGCAGAAACAGAGATTTATCAGGTTAATGAACTTGAAGTTGATTATGGAAATGAAAATGACCCAATTGGAGAAAGACAAGTCACAAAAATTGAAAACCTAAAATCAATTACTTCTGTTATTAAGGATTTTGATTTTTTTGCTGCACCGAAATGGAAAATTGCCAGTGACAGTCAGGGGTCAGGAAATACCGCTAATATTGGTTCGATAAAAGATATTGAAGATTTAAAAACGGGTAGTGGGGTTTTTAGTAAACTTGGGGAAAACTGGTTTGATGAATATTGGATGAACTATGGGACAGCAACCATGATAAAAGATGGAAAATCAATAAAGGTTAGTAATATCTGGGATTTTCTTGAATTTAAAGGTCGAATGGATTTAGTTGATAAAGTAGTTGCAAAGGGAGCAAAAAGAAAAAGAAAAGCATGAAAGTATTTGTACCACCAATAAAATCGCAAGGAATAAAATCGAAACTTGTTGAATGGATTTCGTCAAATGTTAAAGATATTGAATTTGATAGATGGGTTGAGCCTTTTATGGGGACAGGCGTTGTTGCGTTTAATGTTAGACCTAAGAAAGCTTTGTTATGCGATAGTAATCCTCATCTAATTAATTTTTACAATGCGCTCAAAAATAAAGAAATTACAAGTAGTAAAGTAAAACATCACCTTATCAAAGAAGGAGATAAATTATTATTATCCAATGGTGAATATTATTATGAAATACGAAATAGATTCAATGAGAATGGTAACCCTCTTGACTTTCTTTTTCTAAGTCGTTCTTGTTTTAATGGTATGATGAGGTTTAATAAAAAGGGTGGTTTTAATGTGCCTTTTTGTAAAAAACCAAATCGTTTTGCCCAAGCTCTTGTTACAAAAATTACTAATCAAGTCGAAAATATTTCCCGGATAATACAAAATGGAGATTATACATTTAAGAATCAAGATTTCAAAATTACTTTAGGAGAAATAAATTCCTCTGACATGGTTTATTCTGACCCTCCGTATATTGGAAGACATGTCGATTATTTTGATTCATGGTCCGAAGAAGATGAGGTAGTTCTAAAAAACGGTTTAATTGATTCTGAATCAATCTTTATCCTATCTACATGGCTCAGTAATAAATATAGAGTTAATGAGTATGTCTTTAATCTTTGGAAAGACTGTTATGTTACTACAAAAGAACATTTTTATCATGTAGGTGGTAAAGAAACGAATCGAAATGCAGTTTATGAAGCATTGTTGTCAAACTTAAAATTAAGAGAGAGTGTTTCTAATGCTGAAATGAGATATCGAATCGATACGAATAAATCTCAACTGACAACCAGAACAAAAGAATACAGTACACCAAAACAACTAAGTTTGATGTTTGCGGAGGAACAAAAACGGCTTACCATCTGTCATACGTAATGGAGGGGAAATAGTAAATTTTTTTATTACAACAAATAAAACAAGATTAGCATGTACAAGTATTTATTTGGCCCGGTTCCTTCGCGGCGTTTGGGCATGTCGCTGGGCGTTGATTTAGTTCCCAAAAAAGTATGCTCGCTCGACTGTGTTTACTGCGAGGTAGGCAAAACAAGCAAGCTAACGCTGGACAAGAAAGAATACATCCTCCTGGATAAAATTAAGGAGGAGCTCAGCTCCTACTTCCAAAATAATCCCGACCCTGATTTTATCACCTTTTCGGGTTCGGGCGAACCCACGCTAAACAGCAAAATTGGTGAGGTGCTTCAATATATAAAACACGAGAAGCCAAACATTCCGGTGGCTCTGCTCACCAACGGAACTTTGTTTTATGATGCGGACGTTCGTCAGGCCATCATGGATGCCGATGTGATTCTGCCCTCGCTGGATGCCGCCACCGAAGAAACGTTCAGGAAGATAAACCGCCCGCAGGCCGATTTAAGCATCGAAAAATATATTGACGGCCTGATAGAATTTAGTAAGGAATTTAAAGGTGAGATTTGGCTGGAGATATTCATTCTGCCCGGCTACAACGATACTCCCGAGGAATTGGCCGCTATGCGTGAAGTGCTGCTACAAATAAAACCTAACCGTATTCAGCTAAACACGTTGGACCGCCCCGGAACGGTTCCGCATTTAAGAGGAGCTACCCAAGCCGAAATGCAAAAGGTTGCCGACTTGCTGGATATGCCGCAGACGACCATCGTGGCGGCAGCAGCCGAACGCAAAACCACCCAGGCTTATCGCAGCGATATTGCTACCGCCATTATGGAAACCATCGTGCGCCGCCCCTGCACCCTGGACGATATGAGCAAAATACTGGGCTTACACATCAACGAAATTAATAAATACTTAGACGTTTTAGCCGCCGAAGGAAAAGTGGAAGCCGTTGAACTGGAGAGAGGCGTTTTTTATCAGGTGAAAGAAAAATATGGAGAATAGATTAACAATGACATGTTTTTGCAAAAGCCTATATTTCAGGAGATTTCTCCTGCCGCTTTGCGGCATCGAAATGACACCATCGATGCGGTTCTAGGGGTAGGGGAATCGGTCGCGAAGCGACCGATTCCCCTACCCCCAATCAGCTCGTGGGCGGTGTCATTTCGACCAAAATACGAAGCGATGCGCAGTATTAACGGGAGAAATCCCCTTCCCAATGTCACTGCCTCATTATGAATCTGTCCCTTTTAAATCCATTTTTCCTCCATCCATTTAAACAAAACCCTCCTCATTTTGCTTTACTGTTCATAAACACAATTTAAATTATGAAAATAGAAATAGGTTCGCGTATTCCATCCTTCACCTTACCTGACCAGGAAGGCACTAAAGTAAATATTGATGACCACGTGGGTAAACACAATTTGGTGATTTATTTTTATCCCAAAGACGACACCCCGGGCTGCACTGCCGAGGCCTGTTCGTTTCGCGATCAGTTTGTGGATTTTAACGAGGCCGGTGCTGAAGTTATTGGCATCAGCTCCGATTCGGTGGAATCGCACAAGCAATTTGCCGCCAAACACAATTTGCCGTTTACGCTACTTAGCGATGAGAATAAGCAAGTACGGAAACTTTTTGGCGTTCCTGGCGACATGCTGGGTCTGCTTCCGGGAAGGGTAACTTACATCATCGACAAGCAAGGCGTGGTGCAACATATCTTTAAATCGCAATTGAATGCTGCCAAACATGTAAGCGAAGCCATCCGAATTTTAAAAGACTTAAAATAGGATATTCGGTCAATTTGTCGAAATTTGCAAAAAATTTAACACAGAAAATGAAAATCGTCATTATTGGTGCGACCGGCTTTATTGGCAGCAGGTTGTTTTCGTTTTTGGATAAAGAAGAATACGACCTTACGGTAGTTTCGCGCGATGTGGAGAGAGCCAGGGAGGAACTGGGCGATCATGCCGAGTTTTGCGAATGGGATGGAGAGTCAGGCACTTCGCTCGACCGAATACTTAAAGATACCTGGGCGGTCATCAATCTGGCCGGCGAAAGTCTTGCCTCAGGGCGATGGACTGAAAAACGCAAAGAGCAAATCCTGAACAGTCGCACCGAAACGGTGCAAGCCGTGGTAGATGCCATAAACCGCGCCGAGCGAAAACCCGAAGTTTACATACAAGCATCCGCCATAGGCTACTATGGCTCCGATAGCAAAAAGACCTTCACCGAAAACGATGCTCCCGGCCACAACTTCCTGGCACAGGTTAGTCAAAAATGGGAGGAAGCCACTGCCGGCCTCCACCCTGACGTGCGCCTGGTATTGATAAGAACGGGCATTGTGATTGGTGCTGACGGGGGAGCCTTGCAACAAATGGCCAGACCTTTTAAGTTTGGCATTGGCGGTTATATCGGATCGGGCAAGCAGTGGTTTTCGTGGATTCATATCGACGACGAGATTCGCGCCATCCAATTTTTCTTGGAAAATAAAGACACCCAGGGAGCTTACAACCTTGTGGCTCCCAACCCTGTTCGCATGAAAACCTTTGCCCGCGAGCTGGGGAAAGTTATGCACCGGCCTTCATGGTTTCCTGTTCCCGGCTTTGCCATTAAAGCACTCATGGGGCAAATGGGCAATGAAATGCTGCTGGCAAGCCAAAAAGTAAGTCCCCAACGTCTGGACGAAGCGGGTTTTAGCTTTCATTTCGAAGAAGTCCGTCCGGCACTTACCAATATTTACAATATGTAGCTGCGTGGGTTTAAGCTAAGGGTTTTTAGCGATTATTTAGTTTGCGGAAGCCGCTCCTCGAGTATCCATTTAATTATGGGTTTCACGTGGATTGTTATACCATCCTGCTCAATTATTTCTTCTTCGTTCAGGGTAATGATGGTTAGCTTTGCTGCATTAAATTCCTTACTTGCCCTATTTCTATTGAGAATAATATGGGATATTAATCATTTCTGTTGAGCCTAATTTATCCCATCGATGCTCAAGCCAACTTTGGCAGGGTTTTGAAACATGTCAAAGTTCGGCTGTACCGACAATTCCCTCAGTTAAGCCGGAGTAAATTCCATTCAATCTGTCGCAACCTTTAAATAAAAGTATCTTTGAAAACTTTTTTGTTTAAGTGTTGTTAGTGATTTTTAGACAATAATTTGGATTTTTTAGTATAAAAAAAATGTGGAAAAAAAGATTTTTACTATCATTTAGCATCCTGATTTTAGGCATTGCAGGAATTCAGGCACAATCAGGACGGATTGAAGGGCGCGTGTATGATGCCAAAAACAACGAGCCCCTGCCTTTTACCAATATTATCATTCAGGGAACTACCATTGGCACCACCTCCGATTTGGATGGGAAATTTATTTTTACCGGCATCCAACCTGGCTTTACCAAACTTGCAGCCAGCTCGGTGGGCTATGAAAAATACCTGTCCGAGGATTTTTTAGTTACCAATGCCAAGACCACCTTTGTGGATCTGCCCATGCAGGAAACCAGTGTTAACCTTGAAGAAGTTGTGGTGCGTGCATCGCCCTTTGCCCGCGACCAGGAAAGCCCGCTTTCGCTGCGGCGGCTCAATATTTCGGAAATAGAAAAAAATCCGGGATCCAACCGTGATATATCAAAAGTATTACAAACCTTGCCCGGCGTAGCCTCCACACCGGCGCAGCGCAACGATGTGATTGTTCGTGGCGGCGGCCCATCAGAAAACTCATTTTTTCTGGAAGGCGTGGAGATACCCACCATCAATCACTTTTCTACCCAGGGTGCTTCGGGAGGACCGGTGGGCATCCTCAATGTGGATTTTATCCGTGAGATCAATTTTTATTCCGGTGCCTTTCCGGCCAAGCGCGGCAACGCCCTGAGCTCGATTATCGATTTTCGAATGATAGATCCCAACAAGGATAAATGGAATTACCGCGCTACGCTGGGTGCTACCGACGTGGGATTTACGGCCAATGGCCCCATCAGCAAAAATTCGGGACTGATATTCTCGGTGCGCCGCTCATACCTCCAGTTTCTCTTCGATGTGCTGGGGCTGCCCTTTTTGCCCACCTACAACGACGTGCAGTTTAAATACAAGTGGAACATCAACAAAAAAAATCAATTAACCCTTATTGGATTGGGAGCTCTCGACAACAATACGCTGAACCTGGGCATAAAAAATCCGGATGCCGAACAGCAATTTATTCTGGGTTCACTTCCCGAAAATAATCAATGGAGCTATACCGTGGGAGCCGTTTACAAACATTTTTCCACCAACGGATTTCACCAGCTTGTTTTAAGCCGGAATGCCCTTAGCAACAAGGCTTACAAGTACCTGGAAAATAATGAAGACAGTGTAAAAACTTTTGATTACAACTCGACCGAGACCGAAAATAAGCTAAGATACGAATTCAACGGAAGCAAAAACGGCTGGAACTATGACTATGGCGCAGGTTTGCAGTTGGCCAATTATACCGATGATAGTTTCCAGCAGCAATTTTTGAGCGGACAGGTTTTTACCATCAACCGCGATACCGAACTGGATTTATGGAGCTGGAGTACTTTTGGCCAGCTAAGCCGGGCTATTCTTAACGAACGCCTGACCCTTTCGCTGGGACTAAGGATGGATGCCAACGATTACTCCTCCAACATGTCCAATATGTTCGACCAGTTTTCGCCGCGTTTTTCGCTTTCGTACGCGCTGAGCGAAAAGTTGTTTCTCAACGCCAACACCGGAAGGTATTTTCAACGCCCGGCCTACACTACGCTCGGCTTTACCGATAGCACGGGCAGCCTGGTAAACAAACAAAACGGCCTCAAATATATCGATGTAAATCATGTGGTTGCAGGCATCGAATATTTGCCCAACGACCGATCCAAAATCTCGATCGAAGGCTTTTACAAATTATACAACGATTATCCCTTTTCGGTTTTGGATTCGGTGAGTATTGCCAGCAAGGGAGCTGATTTCGGGATTTTTGGTAACGAAGAGGTAACTTCCACCGACAAGGGTCGTGCTTTTGGCTTCGAGGTTTTTGCCCGCGACACCGATTTTTTTGGTTTCAACACCATCCTTTCCTACACCTATGTCCGCAGCCAGTTCGAGGATAAAAGCGGCACTTACATCCCTGCATCCTGGGACAATAAGCACCTGCTGAATCTTACCGTTTTGCGAAAGCTAAAAAAGAATTGGAACGTGGGTGGCAAATGGCGCTTTGTGGGCGGAACACCCTACACGCCCTACGACCCTGTCAAGTCGGCCAATGTTCAGGCCTGGGATGCACAGGGCGGCCCCTACCTCAATTATGGAGAATTTAATGCCTACCGCCTGGCTCCCTTTAATCAATTAGACGTAAGGGTGGATAAGCAATACTTCTTCGATCGCTGGTCGCTGATGGTTTATGTGGACATTCAGAATATTTACAATTTCCAATCGGAAGGTGTCCCCATTTATGTTCGCCAACTCGATGCGCAGGGACAACCAATTATTGTAAACCCAACTGCACCACCTGCCGAACAACGCTATCAGCTCGAAGAACTGCAAACTACCTCGGGCACCGTTTTGCCAACCATTGGTATTATGGTTGAATTTTAAGTTTTTTATTAATTTTGAAATCATAGAAGCATTCAAAATATTTGCCTTATGAAAATTAAAATATTGACTAACATCAGCCTTGCGCTCATGATCGTTTTCTTCGCGACCATGCCAATCAAAGCACAGGAAACCGAGATCATCAAAACCAATATTGAGGGTAGCGGGCAAAAAATTGTGTTAACCGTAACAGCGGGCAAGGCGCACAACCATCCCATGATGGCTGCCTGGACAGAAGATATGGACGGCAACTTTTTGCAGACCCTTTACGTAAACCAGTCGGTGGCAAAGGGCTATTATGTCTATGCCGAGAAAAGTGGCGGCAAGTGGCAGGCCGGCGAAGCCATACGCCCGGCAGCACTGCCGGTGTGGGCGCACAGTCGCGGCGTAAAATCTGATGATGGTCATTTTATGCCCACCATGCAAAACCCCATGCCTGATGCCATCACTTCGGCAACTCCTGCAGCCGGTTTTAGCATTTACAGCAAAATGAACGAACCTTTTTCAGGAAAGCTAAAAGTGTTTTTCGAGATTAATCAGTCGTGGGACTGGAACGAATACTGGACTAACAGCAAGTACCCCGACGATGTCGATTACAAAACTTCATCGCAACCCTCGGTGGTTTATTCGGCGGTTATCGACTTTGATAATCCTGAAAAAAGTTATAAACTCCAGCCTGTGGGGCATGGCCATTATTCAGGCAAGGACGGAAAATTATATCCCGACCTAAGCACCATTACCACCGCATTAGAAATTGTGGAAAGCGTGAAAGTGGAGATTGAATAATTGAAACATCTGAAACATCTGAAACATCTGAAACATCTGAAACATCTGAAACATCTGAAACATTTGAACCATCTGAAACGGTAGAATGCAGGAAACGGCTGAAACGGTAGAATGCGGGAAACAATGAAATGCAAAGCAATAGTTTTTATTAGAAACTGTCCTCAATGCGAAACCAGCTTTAAACCTATTATGGAAATAATGAGGGTGGTGATGAAAAATATTCGCCAGAAATCGGCGGGTTCCTTAAAAATAATAATCCCCAGGATTGCCGTGCCCACAGCTCCAATGCCCGTCCATACAGCATAGGCAGTGCCGATAGGCAGGGTTTGCGTTACTTTAACTAACAGGAACATACTTAGAGACAGGCTTAACAAAAATCCAAGATACCACCAGTTAGCCATGGCTCCGCTGGCCATTTTGGCCTTGCCCAGACAAAAGGCAAAGCCCACCTCGAACAAGCCTGCTACAATTAAGATTATCCAATTCATGCCTTAACAATTTTATGATTTCCTTGATTTTGCAAAAATAGAGGAATAAATGTTTTGATTTGATTGCAAACAAAAAGCCTTCCCGGAATTACCGGAAAGGCTGTGATGTAATTCGACCTCCTCTTGTATGTTATTTGCGAATTACAATTTTCGTTGATTTGCTTTGCTCATTATTAGAAATACGAAGCAGGTAAAATCCTTCGGGCAGCATAGAAACATCAATTTTATCGCTTGTTTTTTTATCCTCAAAAATATCAATCACTACATTACCCGTCATAGTTATCATTTGGATGCGCAGGTTTTGCATGTCCTCCTGAGCCTGGCTGATAACAATAAATTCGGAAGCAGGATTTGGATAAACATCAAAGCTAAACGAAACCTCATCCATTGCTACGCTGGTTGCAATAGCCATCTTGGATAAACCATGATTCACAAATTGACTCCCTGTATTGGGCATATCCAAAGCAAAATCAGGCGCAATTATTTGCTCCTCGGCACTGGCATGGCGATAAATCTTATAAATAATATCTTCCCCTTCTTGCATTCCATCAATTACATTCGTTGTCGGGTCATCGCCATAAACAGCCAATACCATGTCTTTCGCACTTATGGTGGCATAGCCGCAATTTAATCCTGAGCTATTAAAAGCTCCAACAACATCGCCCTCCTCAAAAGTGCCAAATAATACCTCAGGAATCACAATTAAATGGCTACCGGGCGTAGGAACCACAGTTTCCCAGGGGGCGAAACCAGGATTTTGAGATACTGGATCTGAACCGGAGGTGGCTGTAGATTTTAGGCCAAAGTTGATACTTGTAGGCGCAATGCAATACACAAAATAGGCACTGCCCGGATTGAGCGTTGTAAGCGTATAAATGTTTTGGACAGGCCAAAAAACCCTGTTGCCTGCAACTTCCTTAGCAACCATAATTTCGGGGTTTGCAAAAATATCCATTGCAAAGCCAGCAATATTGCTAAGCATGGGTATCAGGCTCCATCCTTCTTCCAGTTGGAGTTCCTGAACCGGCAAGGCAGCGCCCGGAATGCTAAGCTGCAGATCCGCTGAGGTTTTTACCAGGTATCCATCCAGAGGATTCCAGTTAACGAGGGTATTAATTTCGAGCTCGGGCCAATAAACACCATAGAAATTTTGCATGATTACCAAATCTTCCACAATCGGAGCACACATTTCTTCAAGGTTGGGATTGGAAGGATCGAGATAGCCAGATATACCATTCCATCCTTCAAACATGAATATTATTTGCTCCTCACCAACAACTGTAATATCCAGGTAATCGGAGCCAAACTGATCGGGATTCATCAGATTAAATGCAATCAAGGTAAAGCGGTTGGTCAGGGGCATCTCGTATTCGGGAACAAAAGACTCGAAGATCGCCATAAAAGATTCACCCGGAGCCAGGGGCACTTCCATGAAAGGAGGCTCGACCGGCCACGACAACTCATTGCTTACTTCCAGGGATAGCATGGCCATATCAAGCCCAAGGTTTGTAATTTCGAAGGTCGGGAAAACTAATTCACCAAGCATAGCTTCAATGTTTCCAGCGGCCTCTATTTTAATGGGCGAAATCACCGTAAGGGTCCCTGCAGCAAAGACTACTGTTTGTCCGTCAAAATCAAAAATCGTGGTAGTGAGCGTGTAGGACTCACCAACCTGAGCAAATTCGGGTATAAAAAAATCGATGTTAAACGGAGCCGCAAACGATTCGCCCATAAAAACCACTTCACCGGAATTGGAGTTAACCACTTGCATCGAGGCATGATTCCCTTGCAATACTCCCATCGAAGATAAATCGCAACTGGCCTGCACCGGCTGACCGGCTATTGGCATGCCATCGATTTGCATAGCGCAGCAGCACACCAGTTGTCCATCCATTTCTTCCTCGTCAACGAGAGTATCTGAAAAGTCACTTTTGTCAATTTCATAAAGTCCGCTGGTGGTGGATATACGCGCAAAATGATCACCTGTAGCAGTTGAATCCATTTTGGGTTCACCGGTATGTTCGCCCGCATAATTATAGCTGGCAAGTATTTGTGGGCCGCCCGAACCCCGTGCATCAACAATAAAAACCTGCCCGCCAGTGGTAGCAACAACGTAAACGCCTTTGATGCCATTACGCACTACATACAAGGGACTGTTAGGCAAATTGATCGGGCCGCCATGAATACTCGGCCCATTAACAGAATCGCCGGGATTTACAATCCAAATTTGTCCGTTTTGATTTACGGCCAATAATTTCCCCTCATTATCACCACCGGCAATAATGAGCAGGTCAGCCACTTTACGACCATTGGTATCCAAGGGGATAAAAGGAGCTCCGGGAAAATTCAGTGCCTGGCCAATTTTAGCCGGGGCACCGCCCACACCGCCATTGCGATTCATATTTACAATCTGAAAGTTTTGATTGATATTCAAGACATTTCCATTTTTCAGGGGTAAAGGCTGAGCTGCCGGAGCACCTGGCAGATTTAGGGGCGGAGCCAGAGGATTATTCAAATTAAATATCTGGTTGTTTTGATTTATCACCATTCCTCCACCCATAACTGCAAAGGCTCCCGGCATATTGGCCAATAGCACTCCATTGCCAAAGCATTGCATATTTTGATTAATATAAAATCCATTCTCATAAGCTGCCGGTGAACCGGGATAGTTTATCGAAGAAACCACCACAGGCAAACCCGTAGCCCCATCGATTTCCAAAACATAAACCTCACCATTTTGATTAGATACAACAATGCGGCTACCAAAAAGAGCCTTGGGATGATTATAAGGCCCAAAGGCATGCTCGCCAGGCAAGTTGATCGTTCCCAGGAAATTCCCTGCCACATCAAAAAATGAAAACAAGCCACCGGTTGTTTGCACTCCAAAGCCATTTCCATTTTTAAATTCCACAATCCGGCCAATATGATCGCCCGGTAAATTGTAGGTAGCTAATAGGCCTGAGGAAGAAAACAAGGCGACATTTCCACCGGTAGTAGGAATTACAAATAAACCCAGTGCGACAGCCATGGGGCTATTCTCCATTACCAGAGGCTTGCAAATATGATCGCCAGGCAAATTGTAGGTATATATTACCGACACCGGAGGTGGCGAAACTACAGCGATTTTCCCGCCACTGAGCGTTATTACCGAATAGCCGTCTTTTAATTCTAATAGCTCTGATCCATACATGGTACCAGCCAAACCAAGACTAATACACAACAAGACCAGCCTTAGCAAGGGCTTGGTAAAGCGGTTAACAATTTTTGAGTTTTCAACTTTTTCTGAAGTCGATTTGCGATTTGTAAATTTTTGTGTTTTCATAACTTTTATTTTTATTTGTTAATTAAATGTTATTAAATAGATATGATTTGTGACAAATCTAAAGGCGTGCCATAAAGGTTTTATCTTTTAAAATTTAACAGGATTATTACCTTAAAGCGCGTAATATCAATACTATAAAAGAATGGGAATTTACATTAATTCGGGTTTTAATAAATCAGTCTTGCGCTAAAACACATCAGGGTTTTCACCCACTATGGTGATAAAATGGGTGAAATAGCTGCAAAACCAAACATGGCAGATAATCCTTAGCCCCGGAAATCCTGAACCATTGTAAATCATGTCTTGAATTTTCAATTTCGCCATACAAGCCCCGCAGGGGGGAAGATTTACGACACTAATGACATGTTTTTGCAAGGCGCTAAAAACTTGATATTAAACAGATGTTTACTTTTCGTAAAAGTGCATTTCGTTGATATAGTCCCAAACCCTGTGAGGGAGCATGTAGCGCACATCTTTGCCGGCGGCAATAGCCATGCGGATAAAACTCGACGAAATATCCATGAGCGGCGCATCGAAAAAGCGGATGGAGGGATGATCCTTAAAAACAGCCGAATTATATCCCGGGCGTTGATAAATATACACCGAATAGAACTCCAGCAGCACCTCATAGTTTTTCCAGCGATGAAACGAATCCAGAATGTCGCTGCCTGCCACGAGCACAAATTCACGATCGGGGTATTTTTCTGAAAGCCAGGTTAGCGTGTCGATGGTGTAGGAGGGTCTGGGCATTTTAAACTCGATATCCGTTACACCAAAACCAGAATCATCTTCGATAGCTGTTTTTACCAGCATCAGGCGGTGATGATCGGCCAGCAGACTGTCTTTGTCTTTGAGTGGATTTTGGGGCGATACCACAAACCACACCTGATCCAGATCGGTAAACTCGCGCATGTATCCGGCTACGATGGTATGCCCCACATGGATGGGATTGAAAGAGCCAAAAAACAATCCTGTTTTCTTTTGCATGATTAGTATCGAATTTTAAAAACTAAGATCAGGATATTTATTTTTGATAGGATTTCAATGCCTTTTTCACCTTTCGTAAAAAAAACCAGGAACCCGAGACGGATACAAAATTTCCGTTTATGGTAATCCGCATTTTCTGACTAAACCAAAATATACGGTTGTAAAACGAGGGCCTAAAAATCAGGATATGATCTTTTTTTACCGGTGCCTTAAAGCCAAAGCGTTGAATGATATAGCTAAGCATACGGTCGCTGCCACGTACATCTTCAAATTTAATTTCGAAGGCATCGCGTAAAAATATCAGGGTAAAAAATACCATACTGGCAAGGGTGTAAATCAACATCCAAATATTGCTGAGTTGTAGGATGGCCTCGTTGAGCGAGATGCCTGCGCTGTATTGTCGCAGTTTTACAATGCCAAAGTCCATAAGTATCATCAGCCCTGCCGATACTATCAGCGCATCGAGGATTGAAAATTTTTCGGGACTAATTCTTTTTATAGTCTTTATCACGAAATCCGGGTTTTCATCGCCGATTGCGGAATTAATATTTTGAATAGGAAATTGGTCGGGATAAATGGAGGGGTATTGAAAAATAGTATAATTTTCAGCTACATTTTTGAGCTTAACATTACTTACTCCATGCACATAATCGACCCTGAGGATGCCAATGGCAGCATAGGCTGATGGCGAAAGGCTTATGCCTCCCGGGATACAAATTTGCTGAAGCCGTGCAGCAACGTTTACATCATGGCCAAAAATATCGCCCTCGCGCATCCAAACCTCACCAAGGTGAATGCCGATGCGCACCAGAAGCTGTGGCTGCGCGGGATGGCTGGTGTTGTATTCCAGGATTTCCTTCTGCAATGTTTTGGCAGCTTCAAAGGCATCGCTAACAGCAAGAAAAGTGGCGAGGATGCCATCGCCCATATTTTTGATAATACTACCCTTAAAGCCGGCAAAGATTTCGCCAGCCACGCGATTGTGAAAATCGAGTATTCGCAAAGTCAGGCTTTCATCATTGCCCATCATTGCCGGGTAACCAACAATATCGGTAAAAACAATGGACGAAAGCTTACGGCTGTCTTGTGTCTTTGCTATTTTCATAAATAAATTTATTAATCTCCTGGCAGGTTTCTTTTGCGGCATCATCAAGAATATCGTTTACAATTATCCGGTCGAACTGCGAGGCAAAGCTAAGTTCGTATTCGGCTTTTTCGATGCGCTGCACGATAACAGCCTCGCTGTCGGTTGAGCGGTTTCTAAGGCGTTTTTCAAGCACTGCCACTGAGGGTGCCTTGATGAAAATAGAAAGGCAGCGATCGGTATATTGCTTTTTAATATTGAGACCACCGAGCACATCCACATCAAAAATCACGTGATTTCCCTTTTCCCATATCCGGGCTAGCTCCGATTTTAGCGTCCCATAATAACTGCCCGAATATACTTCTTCCCACTCCACAAATTCATCAGCAGCAATTTTTTTTTTGAAATCTGCTTGCGACAAAAAATAATAATCCTTGCCATCGGTTTCGTTAAGCCGAGGGCTGCGACTGCACGCCGAAATCGAAAATTCGATACCCAGGTCGGAGGCCAGCATTTCTTTTACAATCGAAGTTTTGCCCGAGCCCGAGGGTGCCGAAACCACAATTAATTTTCCCTGCATGGCTTAGAGGATATTAAAAAGTTGTTCTTTAATTTTTTCAAGCTCATCTTTCATCTGCACTACCAGCTTTTGCATATCGCTGTCGTTGGCCTTCGAGCCAATGGTATTGATTTCGCGCCCCAGTTCCTGGCTGATAAAATTCAGCTTTTTACCATTCGACACCTTGTTTTCGCTTAGCGTTTGTATAAAATAATGGCAGTGGTTGAGCAATCTGACTTTTTCTTCGGTGATGTCGATTTTTTCGACGTAGTAAACGATTTCCTGCTCAAGGCGGTTTTCGTCGATGTTTTTGTCGGAGAAGAATTTCTCGAGGTCGAGTTTAATTTTTTCGCGGATACGGGCAATCCTTCGATCTTCGAAGGGGGCAATATTTTCGAGGTATGATTTTATCGAGGCAATGCGCTGGGTGAAATCGGCTTCGAGCACAGCACCCTCGGCCTGACGTGCTGCATCGCAATGGCCGATAGCGGCAAGAATGGTTTTTTCTATCTCTGTCCACTCATCTTCCTTAAGCACTTGTGCAACCGGCTGGATAACTTCAGGCATTTTTAGGAGTGATGGCAGCAGCGATTCACCGGGCAGTGTACCCAGTTCCTTGTGCAGGTTCACCATTTGTTCATAATATTTTTTTACCAGGGCTGTATTGATAGCAAATTTATCTTCTGCATCGGGTTCGTCAATGGAAACGGTGATTTCAATTTTGCCACGTTCCAGCGTATGCTGAAGCAGACCCCTTATCAGGATCTCCTTTTCTTTAAAAACCACTGGGATGCGGGCTATCATGTCAAACTGCTTACTGTTTAGAGTCTTTACTTCCACAGTAATCTTTTTTTCGTTTACTGTTCCCTCGGCGCGGCCGTAGCCTGTCATCGATTTTATCATAGCTTTAGAATTATTTTTCAGCAAAGATAAATTAAAAATCATTTTGTAAATACTCAAAAGCCTTCCCACGCCCTTCTAACTGCTTTTGAAAGGAATATCCAGCCACTTCACATCAAATCATAAATGTTAAAAAATATTTCGGGTTTAAAAAATAAATATACTTTTACGTGCCTGATTTTTTACTGGAATTAAATACATAAAAGAATGCTTAGGAGTATTATCATCGAGGATGAGCATAATGCGAGAGAAACGCTTAGGATTTTGCTGGAAAGATATTGTGATAATGTGGATATTGTAGATGAAGCCTTTGATGTGAAATCTGGCTTGGAGAGCATACGCAAACACCAGCCCGACTTGGTTTTTCTCGACATCGAAATGCCCGATGGCAATGGTTTTGATCTTTTGCGCGAACTTAGCGAGTTTACCTTCGATATTATCTTTACCACCGCCTACTCTGAATTTGCCGTACAGGCCTTTAAGCACAATGCCATCGACTATCTGCTCAAGCCTATCGTCCACGAAGAATTGATAAGGGCAGTTGATAAAGCTGAGGTAGGTCGCAACATGAAGGACTTGTCGCAAAAATTTAGTCAATTGCTTACCTACGTCAACAATGGGGCCGAAAGCAAACGCATTGCATTGGGCAATAAGGGCAAGTATCTTTTGGTACACACCTCCGAGATTGTTCTGGCCAAATCAGAAAGGAGCACCACGGTTTTTTATCTCGAAAGCGGAAAGCAGATCATTACCAGCAAAAGTCTGAAAGATTATCAGGATGCTTTGTCGGAGAGTGGTTTTTTCAGGGCGCATCGCCAATACATCGTCAACATAAAACATATCCATTCCTTTGATAAAGCGGACGAAAACACCATTGTAATGACCAACGACATGGAGATTCCGGTATCATCGCGCAAGCGCGAAAAACTCATGGAAATGATTTATCATATCTAAACACCAGAAACTGAATAAATAAAACCTTATGCTGATTGTATCCATTTAGCTCTCAAAAGCAAATATAGTTTTGGCACTTGGATAATTTAAGTTTTGTTTGAATACAATGGGAAAACACCTTTGTATTACTTGATTTTATAAAAAAATTTTATCTTTGCACACTTGAAGTCTAACAATATTTAATTCATCTTTAACTAACAAATTATTCATTAAATCATTATTTTTATTATGAAAAGAACACTACTAATTGCATTAACAGTGATGTTTGGATTCGCTGTAATGGCTCAGCAAACGCGAGTAGGGCAAGATTTCTTAAACAAGAATGTGTCTCAATCATCCAAGCTGATGATGAAGACGGACTTACAACCTACAAATTCACCCGCAGTCGGACAAAGCACTAAGGTTGTCAAACCCAACCTTTTGAAAGGTACTGATGTGGTTTCGATTATTGAAATCGGAACTTCGGCCAATGGTTATAGTTACGGTTACAATGGTGGTCAGAAAAATATCCTTGCTGCCAACACCGACTTAAACACAATAACCAACTTCCACCGCATGGGTGGAGATCTGGATCCGGGTGGTTACTCAGGAGACATGGGATATGATATTTCCACTGATGGAGGTATGACCTGGACCAACATGATTGAATGCTATGTAGCTACCGAAAATGCCGGTGGCGAATATTACACCGATGCTGCCCGCTATCCCAGCCATGGCATTTACAATCCCATTGGGAACACCGATCCTAACGAAGCCTATGTTCACTTTTTTGCGCCTACACTCGACATTTCTAATTCTGCTGACCCAACGGGTTGGGGAGGATACGGATATGGACGAACCAAAATTGGTGATCCTACCGATACTACCAAAAATCTTTCGTCATCTGACCCTGAAATTGATTATTTTCAGTACATCCCTGATTCCTACGCCATGACCAATCTTGGCGAGTATTGGGTAGCCGAGCCAAGCTTTGACTGGACTTCTGGTACAGCAGTTTACACCAACAACGAAATATTAGTTAACCATGGAGCATGGGATCCTGCTACCGAAAGATTTGGGCGTGAATATTTTTACCTGGAACTTGAAGTGATGCCCGAACTTTATGGCCCCATCTTTACTAAAGTTGAATTTTCGCCCGATGGACAGACCGGATACATTGTTACGCTTGCTGATGACGGCCAGGTAGATTTCCCTCAAACAGATATGCGCGGTTTTTATCCCATTCTTTTCAGAACTGAAGATGCCGGTGAAACCTGGACGGATCCGATTGCTGTTACCTTAAGTGGCGATGATGGTATCGAAGGGGTGCTCAATTACCTCTTAGACGAAGAATTGGCTGATATATATGTGGCACCAGTACCCGAGCGCGATGAACTGGTATTTACTACTGGCTTTGATTGCGATTTAAGTGTTGACCAATGGGGCAATCCACAAATTGCAGTATTTATTACGCTTAACCTCGAAACCAACTATTCGTACTACTATGGAAGAATTGCCCCGAATGGCCATTCGATTGGTGCTCCCTTCCTGCTGTCTTCTACCGATCGTGGTGAAGAAGGAAGCTGGATAGGTTACAATCTTGGACGTGCCTATAATTATACCTATGATTATGATGTGGATTTCCCGGAAATGAATCGTATCCAGATTGCCCGCAATCCTGACGGTGATAAAATGTTCGTTGCCTGGGCTGATACCGATACTACCATATCACCCGAGTTTAACTCTTCTCCTGACATCTGGGCTCGTGGCGTTAACCTTAATACCCAGCAAATGACCAAAGATGATAATGATTTACCGCTTCCCGCAAATGTTACTTTTGGATCAGAAGCTACCTTCTCGGCCTTTTTCTTTGCCATGGCTAACGAAGTGTTGGATGATGGCATGGGCAACTATACCCTACCTTTTACCTACCAAACCACAGGTGGTGCTCCCGACCCCGCTCTGCCAGTTACGTATATGTATATTCAGGATTTCCAATACACTGACGCTGATTTCATTGTAGGTATTGATGAAAACCCCGCTTTAAACACGCGCTTTGCTGAAGTTTCGCAATCTTCGCCAAACCCCGCTGTTAACACTGCACGTTTCGATGTAAGCCTGAAAGAAGCTACCACTGTTTCGGTTGCACTTACTAATATGATGGGACAAACCGTAAAAACCCTTCCCGCCCGCACCATGCAGGCTGGCAGCAATTCGGTTTCCATCAATGTTAACGACCTTACCCCTGGTGTTTATTTTTACACCGTAGAAGCCGGCAACGAAACCATTACCAAGAAAATGATTGTGAAGTAAAAATCACATCTTGATAATACAAATTCAAAAAAAGCCATCCCGAAGTTTCGGGATGGCTTTTTTCGGTTAGAATAGGCTTGACTTAAAGTTAAACCCATACTTGTGGATACTTATAAACCGATAAGCCAGCAACTACAACCTGCTCCGATTTCAGATCAAGCTCCAATTTACCCTATCACCTTGATAGCATTATTTTTTATAGGATTATCAAAACTAAAAAAAATGGCAAAAAAAAAATGATAATTATCAGCCTTAACATAATTTTTATAATTTTGAAGAAATTTTTTAATCAACAAATTGTCAAACTAAACTTTTAATTACCATGAGAAAACTTTTACTTTTTACGATTGCGCTTTTTTTGGGCTATGCCGTTACTGCACAAGCTCCTGCGCTAAAGCCGAACATTAAAGCCGAAAAGGCCATTCCTGGCCCACACATCGGCCTGGAAATTAACAACAACCCGGTAGTCGGACAAACTCCGATTAACAAACCCGCTTTTAAAGCTACCGATGTGATTTCAATTATCGATATTGGCACTTCGGCCAATGCCTATGGCCAGGCTAACGGCGGACGAGCCAACTTAAACTTGAATAATGAAATTAATGTAGTCAGTAATTTTCACCGTATGGGGGGCAACTTAGACCCCGGTGGATATTCGGGCGACCTGGGTTTTGAATCTTCCGCTGATGGCGGCATGGATTGGAATCCGATGATGTATGAAGTGCATGTGGCAATACAAAACACCGGTGGCGAATATTACATTGATGCTGGCCGTTACCCTCAGCACGGGCTTTACAACCCTCCCGGAAATACCGATCCCAACGAAGCTTACATCGTCCATTTTGCTGCCGCACTTGGAGCATCTAATGGCGCCACCTGGGGTGCTTACGTTTATGGCCGCAGCAAAATTGGCGACCCAACGGATACTACTTATCACTTTGTACAATCGCCTGGTGTTGATCAGTTTTACTATGTGCCCGATGGCTTTTGCCTGAATAGCTTGGGCGAGTACTGGGTAACGGATGTTAACACAAACTGGACGAGTGGCGCGGGTGTTTACCTGAATCAATTAATGATAAGCCACGGCGTTTGGGATGAAGCCACCGATGACTTTGTTGTTGAAATGACCCCCTTTGATTTGGAAACCACCGCTGCTCAATCACCCGCATTTTCGCAGGTTGCATTTTCGCCCGATGGGCAGATTGGTTACATCCTGGCTCTGGCCGATATTGGCGAAGTTCAGGTATCCGAAGGCCAATCGTTTTATCCTGTGCTTTTCCGTACCGAAGACGGTGGTGCTAGCTGGAGCGATCCTATCGCTGTGGCTCTGGCTGGCGATGATGGCATCGAAGCTGTTTTAAATTATCTGAGTGATGAGGAAATTGCCGAACTTTATGAAGCTCCTCCGGATAGAGAAGAAATTCCCTTTACCACCGCTTTCGACTGCGACATTAGCGTAGATGCCTGGGGCAACCCCCACATTGCTGTAGTGATAGGTATAACCGGCAGTACTACTTATTCTATCATATCTGAGCGGTCAGTTACTACGGGCTTCACTTTCAACGGCTGCTTCCTGCTCTCGTCTGACGACTTGGGCAACGAAGACAGTTGGACAGGCCGCCTCTTGGATCGCACGTCTTCTTTCCGTGGTGAATTTGGCGAACTGAGTGAAGACAATCGTATGCAAATAGCACGCGATGAGGTAGGCCACAATATGTTTATGGCCTGGATAGATACGGATACCACTATTTCGCTCACCAATACAGCTCCCGATATTTGGGCTCGTGGTTTTAATATCCCAAATGGCTATCTTACTCAAAACGAGGCAGGCGAAGATAAGCCCAACAACGTTACCTTTGGCTCCGAAGCTACTTTCTCGGCCTATTACTTTGGCATGGGCAACGAGGTTTATCACGATGGTTTTGGCAATTACACCATCCCTTTTACCTACGAAGTTATGGATCCTATCGACCCGGCAGCACCCGTGCAATTTAAGTACATTCAGGATTTTACTTTTGAATTGGGTGTTGGAATCGATGAAAATGGCCTAAGCAACAAGCAGGCACTTCAGGTTTCGCAGGCATCACCCAACCCAGCAAGTACATTTGCACGTTTTGAAGTGGAACTGAACAATGCCGCAAGTGTAAGCTTAAAGGTTAGCAATATGATGGGACAGGTAATTCAGGAACGCGCACCGCAAGCTATGCAGGCCGGTTCTAATCCGATAGCCATCAACGTTAGCACCTTCCCCTCAGGTATTTATTTCTATACCATCGAGGCCGGTAATGAATCGGTTACCAAAAAATTAATTGTGAAATAAAACACACTAAATATTTTTTTCAAAGCCACATCTTTACAGATGTGGCTTTTTTTTTGAATGATTTTCAGGGTAAGATAGGTAATAAAATCCGCAAATCAGCAAAATCCCATGTAAAGCAAAATCAATAAAAATGCAAAAATCAATCTGCGCAGACAGGTACGGATAACTAATGATTATTATTTTTGCTGAAAATACGAACAGATGACCAGCTCAAATACCCTTTCGCGTAAGTATGTTTTTAACGATACCGCCTTCAATACGCTGATGAAAAAAAGGATTTATCATGTCCTTTTGATAGCCAGCCAGTACGATGCCTTTATTTTGGAAGATGATGGGCGCATCGATGAACAGATTTTTAACGAGTACGTGTCGCTAAACCTGCGGTATCCGCCACAGTTTATCCAGGCTACCTCCAAGCAGGAGGCCTACACCATTTTGGAGGAAGAAAACATCGACCTCGTTATCTTTATGCTCAGTGCCTTCGAGGAGAAAACCTTTGCTGAGATTAAAGAAAAATACGAAGACATCCCCGTGGTATTGCTTACGCCTTTCTCGCGCGAAGTTTCGCTAAAGCTGGATTCGGGCAAGCTCAAGGAGTTGGATTATGTGTTTAGCTGGCTGGGCAATGCCGACATTTTGCTGGCCATCATCAAACTTATCGAGGACAAAATGAATGTGGAGGATGATGTGGTAAACGTGGGTGTGCAGGTTATTCTGCTAATTGAAGACTCGGTTCGCTTTTATTCTTCCTACCTGCCCAATATTTACAAAATTATCTTCAAGCAGTCCAAAACCTTTATGACCGAAGGCTTGAATGAGCACCAGAAAATGCTGCGCATGCGTGGCCGTCCCAAAATTGTGCTGGCCACCACTTACGAAGAAGCCGAAGAATATTATCATCAATACCAAAACAACTTGCTGGGTATTATTTCGGATATGAGTTACAAGCGCAAGGGCAAGCACGACAAGCAGGCAGGTTTGCATTTTTGTAAGATGGTAAAAGCCAACAACAAGTACATGCCTATCCTCATCCAATCGTCGGATGACGGAGTGAGTGAACTGGCCAAAAAAATCAAAGTTGGTTTCATCAACAAAAACTCCAAATCGCTCTCACTACAACTGCGCAACTTTATCACCCAGTACTTTGCCTTTGGCGATTTTGTATTTGAAGATCCTAAAACAGGCAAGGAACTGATGCGCGCCCGCGACCTGAAGAGCTTACAGGAAAAATTGTTTGATATTCCGGATGCCTCATTTTTGTACCATGTACGCCGCAATCACATTAGCAAATGGCTGAGGGCAAGAGCACTTTTCCCGCTTGCAGATCTCTTTAAGCAGTTTCAGCCCGAGGACTTTGCCGACCTGGACGAAGTGCGTCGCTATCTGTACGATGCCATCTCGAAATACCGCATGTACAAAGGGCGAGGAGTGATAGCCGAATTTCATCGCGACCAGTTTGACGAATATCTCACCTTTACGCGCATCGGCGAAGGCTCGATTGGCGGCAAGGCACGCGGGCTGGCCTTTTTGGACTCGATGATAAAGCGCAACCACCTGATCGACCGCTACGAAAATATCATCATCACCATTCCGCGTACTGTGGTTTTGGGTACCGATGTTTTTGATGAGTTTATGGAAGAAAACCGTCTGTACGATATTGCGCTCTCCGACCGCTCCGACCGCGAAATACTGGAGACTTTTGTGGCTGCACGCCTACCCTTTCGCATTCACGAAGACCTTTATACCCTGATTACCGTAACCAAAAATCCTATCGCCATCCGCTCGTCAAGTCTTTTGGAAGATTCGCACTACCAGCCTTTCGCCGGGATTTATTCGACTTATATGATCCCCAATATTCCCGATGATGAACGCCTGATGATCGAAAAACTAAGCATGGCCATCAAAAGCGTGTATGCCTCTGCTTTTTATCACGACAGCAAGGATTATATGTCGGCAACACTGAATGTAATCGATGAGGAGAAAATGGGCATCGTGCTGCAGGAGGTGTGCGGCAAGCAATATGGCGACCGCTTCTACCCTACCCTTTCGGGGGTGGCACGATCGGTAAACTTCTACCCCATCGAACCCGAGCAGCCCGAAGATGGCATTGCCAACATTGCTTTCGGACTGGGAAAATATATTGTTGACGGTGGCAATACCCTGCGTTTCTCGCCAAAGTATCCTAAAAATATACTCCAAATGGCATCCACAAACATGGCTCTTACCGAGACACAGAAAACCTTTTTTGCCCTCGATTTGCATCCCGAAAGTTTCAAGATTTGTACCAACGATGCCATCAATTTGCTTGAGCTTAGAATTAAGGAAGCCGAACAGGATAAATCGCTCAAACATGTTGCCTCCACCTACGATTATCAAAACAATGTGATGCGCGATGGGATAAACTACACCGGAAAAAAGGTGATTACCTTCGCTCACATCCTGAAGCATGAAATATTTCCTTTGGCCGATATTTTGAAAACTGTACTCGAAATTGGCCAGGCGGAGATGAACCGGGGTATCGAAATCGAATTTGCCCTTGACCTGAATGTGCCCACGGGAGAACCCGTTGTTTTTAACCTGCTCCAAATTCGTCCCATTGTTGAAAACAAAGAAACCATCGATGAGAAACTGGAAGATATCGAGCACAAAAAAACCATCATCAGCACCCAGCACGCCTTGGGCAATGGCATTATCAAAGACATCTACGACTTTGTATATATCAAGCCCGAAAGTTTTGATTCATCGCGCACCATGGAAATAGCCGAGGAGGTAGGCCGGCTCAACCACCAATTTTTGGAGACCAACAAAAACTACATCCTCGTGGGTCCCGGACGTTGGGGGTCCACCGACCCCTGGCTGGGCATCCCCGTAAAATGGCCACAGATTTCTGCTGCAAGGTTGATTGTAGAATCAGGGCTGCACAATTACCGCATCGACCCAAGCCAGGGCACCCACTTTTTCCAAAACCTGACTTCCTTCCGAGTAGGATATTTTACCATAAACCCCTTTATCAACGATGGCTTCTACGACATCGACTACCTCAACAGTTTCGATGCTGTGTACGAGAACGAGTTTATCCGGCATATCCGCTTCGAAAATCCTGTGGTGATAAAAATTGACGGGAAAAAGAAAATGGGAGTAGTGATGAAAATGGCAAAACCGCGTGCAAAAACTTTGCAAAAGCCGGAGGAGAAGGGGAAGTAAGTTAATTGTGGAGCGAAGCGAAATCCTCGCCACAGGCGGGATTAATTGTTGAGCGAAGCAAAATTCCGACATGGCATGAACTGGAGGGAATAGATTTCTCCCGGCAATACTAAGCTTCGCTGTGTATTTTGGTCGAAATGACATAGCATAGAGTTAATAAGGGAGGGAGAAGGGGGGGGGGGGGGGGGCCCGGGCGCCCGA
>Ga0307929_1000496_pt1 | contig 38008 bp, 31 predicted proteins | sample AceLakmetage1330_FD_203160 | JGI IMG/M metagenome (GOLD analysis project Ga0307929, IMG submission 203160) | Saline water microbial communities from Ace Lake, Antarctica - #1330 | ecosystem: Environmental > Aquatic > Non-marine Saline and Alkaline > Saline | place: Antarctica: Ace Lake... | reverse complement strand
TATTTCATCGCCTTATACAGCAGGCCGCCGCATCTCCTCCAACTACCTATAAAGAAATCGTAGGCAGAAACCACAACATCTTGGGGTGATCAAACCTCAACTTGCGTTAAATTGATACCCCGCTAATTTAAAAGCTATAATGCGCATTCCAATGACAGTTGAACCACACATCAAAAGAGCCCTGCGCATTATCATCATCGGGCAATGCGTCGGACTGGTTGCCACACTTCTTTTCGGCAACGGGTTTATGCTAGCCTACTTCTCAAAACTGGGTGTTCCCGACTACCGAATTCTTCTTCTATTCGCCCTGATACCGCTGATCAGTATGACGCTGATCCTTCCGTTCGCCTATCTAGCTGACCGCACGGGGAAAAAGCGACTGGGTGGACTAGGCATCGCCGTTTCGGCGGTCGGATTTTTCATGCTGATCGGCGCACCCATTGCGCCGGGCGAAACGTCTCTCTGGCTGACGCTCGGCGTTTTGATTTTTGCTACGGGCAATGCCGCCAATGCATCGAGCTGGTTCGCACTCCTCAGCCCGATTGTCCCCGAAAATATCCGAGGACGCTGGTTTGGGCAGATGCGCACGGCATGGCAAACCACGGCCATTGTCTTCTCGCTGGGCGTGGCCGCTCTACTGCAAACCTATTCCTCCCTGCCGGTTTTCCAGTCGATCCTATTCGTCTGCGGCGTGCTCATTCTGGTTCGATTCGTCCTCTACCTTCAAATCCCGGAACTCGAACCCATTCAACCCCCGCGCGGCGGATTCTGGAAAGCACTGCATGAAATCTTACACCTCCCAGGCTACCTTCCTTTTTGCGCCTATATTTTTCTGCTCTCATTTCTAACGGGGGCAATTCCCGGCCTTCTCGGTCTACTGGAAAAAGAGTTTCTGGGCTTCAGCGATAGCCTGCTGGTCGTGATGGGAAACCTGCTTTCGATTGGCGCCGTGGTCGGATTTCTGATTGGCGGGAAAATGGTGGATCGACTCGGACCCCGTCCGGTCTTTCTCACCGGACATGCCGTTTTTTCCATCACGCTGGCGGGCGTGCTGCTACGCGGGTTCATCCCGCTACCGTCCGCCGTGACGCTGGGTCTGCTTTCGCTACTGTTCGGAGCGATGCAGGGAGCCGCCGGCATCGCGAGCACCTCGGAACTGTTCGCGCTGATTCCACAGAAAAATAAATCGCTCTCTACCGGCTTCAACTTGACCCTAATTGCGGCGGGACTCTCCTTTTCGGGTCTTTTCAGCGGACAGATTTTGAAGTGGAACATCCTGCGGCCAGAATGGGTTCTTTGGGGAAACACCCTGAGTTCCTATGACGCCCTGCTGGCCGGTTTCATGATCCTGACGATTTTGATGGCCGTGACTCCGCTTCTCGTCCCAGTCATTCGCCACCTGCACCGTCAGTGGATCCCGCAAAACAAGTAGCCACTGCGTTGCATTTCAGGGCTTCCGCCTTCGCCGAAGGCTACGGCGCGACAGGTCGCGTCGCAAGGGACGAACTTTTTCCAATGCTTGGAAAAACCACCTCCTGATTTTTCCAAGGTTTGGAAAAAGTAGATAGCCGGCATTGCCGGCTGGAAAAAATCAGTACGAAAGGCCGCCGAAGCCACTGACGGGTTTCGGCGCGGCACCAAACGGAAGGCGTTTGGCCGAGGGCGGCGGAACCAGCTTCTGGAACGTCGGATCGTTCCAAAGAGACTGGAATCGCTGATCTCTGCGCAATACGTTCCGGATCGGTTCGCCGCCTTTTTCAACCGCTTTCTGAAGCGCTTCTATGGCGTTGACTTTCCGGCCCATCGAGGTCCGAACGGCAGCGAGGTCGACCCAGCTTTTCAAGTCATCGGGTTTCTCGGAGACCGCTTTCGACAACACGAGTTCGGCCATATCAAATCGCCGCATCTGAATGAGCATTTGCGTGAGTTTCTGTTCGATCTGAGTCGGAAGTTTCGAGCGGAGAATAGTAGCGACCATCTTCCGAAGCTGGCTGTTTTCCCCCAGCGCGCTGTAGATTTGGATCAATTCAAATGCCTTATTCACATCCGCGCCTTCACCGCCGCTTTTCACCAATTTTTCAAGCTCTACACGTCGAGCGACCATTTTTTTCGTCTGGTCGATCTGCTTAAGAAATCCGCCAGCACTCTCGTTGTTCACATCCTTCTCTACAAAGGCCGCAATCACGGCGCGGGCATCGTCGAACCGACGGGTTCTCATGTATAAATTGGCGAGGCGGAAGGTAGCCTCCGGACTCAATGGGTAAAGAGCGACAGCCTGCTTAAAGGCGTGCTCCGCCTCGGCCCTTTCGCCGCGCGCATCGTAAAGCCCGGCGATGGCACTGCGTAGCTTAGAGAAGGTTTTTCGAGCCACGATGTCGCGAGTGAATTTCGAATCGCTCACCAGGCGATCCACGTACCAATCCCAGAACTCATGGTCGTTCTTGATCATCTCTTTCGTGATTTGGGTCGGCTGATTATTGATTTTCATGATCAGCCCGTGTGGCGTGAGATAAGGATACATCCACGGAATCACATAACTCTCTTCAACATAAAAATCCCGTTGGCGTAGTTTGCCGTCCGAGTCGAGCGGGTCGCGCGGTACGACAGCGAAACCCGCCTGGCGGGTTTCATCGGTTTTGGTTTCGGTGATGAACTGGTTGTGGTCAAAAATCTGCTTACAAAGAATGCCGTTGATTTTCATGACGCCGGCGACGCCCTGCACCTGCACCTTACCGCCCTCCGTTTTGACGTCCGCGCCGGCTTTGATTTTTCCGCTCTGGATACCCTGCACGTATTCCTGAAAGGCCTTGTTGCTGTCAAGTTGGGATGGAATCCAGATTTGATCGCCGTAGAGATCGCGCGTGACGGCCATAAAGGTGTTGTCGGCCAGCGCATTCTGCGTGATGAGATACACATCGTCGCGCACGCGTGGACAGTAAATCATGTAGGTCGGAACGAAGCGGCCCGGGTCGGTTCCCCCGAAGAAAATGGCGTTGGTTCCCATCGCCGGCGGATACTCTGGGTTCGGATATGTTGCCCACTCCTCCGCAAATTTTTCTTCATCCTGATCGCAGTAATACCGAAGGTCGTCTTTGATGCCTTCGGCGCCGCGCAGTTGCCAGTTGCCGAACTGCCAACCGAAGTCGTGCCCGCTCTGTTCGGAGCCGCCGACCACCTGCCGCTGCTTTTCGCTAAAATAATTTTTAGCAACCAGTGAAAACGGAAGAAGGAATACGAGCGCGGTACCGATCACCTTTGTAAATGAATTGTTTTTCACCAACGTCTCGAGCCAGGCCATGGTGAGCAGGAGTCCAAACCCTATCCAAATGGCATAGATCGCGTGAGACTGTATGTACTGCACCCGCGCAATAAACAGCGTCTGCATATCAATCTTTGGATTTTGCAGAATGATGAAAAGAAGACCGACGCCTAAGAACGCCACCACGGTTGTCAAAAACCATGCGCGATTCTTTTTTCCGATCCATGGAAGCGAAACAAACGGGATCAAGGCCAGCAAGGCAGTGGGCAAAAAGAACTGACTGCGCAAGTCGTGCAGGTAAGCTCCAATCTGATGAATAAACCTCAGGGTGAACACATGCGCCAGTGTCACTTTTTCGTACTGCCCGCGCGTGATGGCGTGCATCAAGCCTTCCCATGTGCGGGGGTAGCCCCAGTTGATCGGCGGGTTTTGATCGGAGGCGAACGGCATATAAAGGTAAAACGACAGCCCAAGAAGCATCAGCAAATAGGTTCCGCAAACCGTTTTCCCGTTAGGCAGAAAAAGCCCGAGGAGTGGAATAGCAATGGCGTAAACCGTCCAAAAATAAAATGCGGGATGATACCACCCGTTATTCCAGGCCCATTCCGTCGGCCCCAATTTATTAACTAACAGCATGATCGCATAAAAAACAGCCACGATGGCGAAGTCGCGGAATAGGCGGATATGACGCAGCCCGATACACAGAGCAACGGCGAACCCCATGAAGAGGATGGTCTGATGGTTGGTCATACCAAGACCGTAAGTAAACGCCATCAGGAAAAGCGGCTTCGGGTTGTCCGGCTCGGCCATCCAGCGGTAGAGGAAGAGAAGCATCAGCGTCTGAAAAAAGATATTGAGGCTATACACCTCGGCAATCACCGACTGCGACCACATCCCTTGGCTAAAGGCCAAAAGCAAACCGGAGGAAATCCCGGCTACGCAACAGAACACGCGCTCGGTATGATCTCCCAATGTCGCCGACACCTTTTTCAAACTCCGAAGAATATCCGTCCCCGATCGGCTGACCAATAATGCAAGAACCGCACAGGCCGCCGCGCCGGCAAATGCCGAGAAAAAGTTGACAGCCCAAGCCGGATTTGGGTAACCGTGATAAGTCATTTTGTGAAAAACCCACTGAAAACCCCAGGTCAGCAAGGTCCAGATCGGGTAACCCGGCGGGTGCGGAACGCCGAGGTAATCGGAGGCGACAATCAGCTCCCCTGAATCCTCCAACCCAACCGTGGGCTGCAGTGTTAGCGTGTAGACGGTCAGCGCGATTAAAAAAGTCAGTCCGAAAGCAATCCAGTCGGCACGGTGGAAAAATGGTGTTTTCTTCAAAATGGCTCCTCTTCTACGGGTTCAGAAGCCTAAGAGATAAGCCTTTTTTGTTGCAAAAGGTCAAGTTTACAGGCGGTGCAAACTCTTGTAGAGTCGGGACTATGAACAATGAACCTGAACAAACCAGCGCCCACTTTGCCACCGTCTACGGGTCCCCCGGACAAAACCCGCGAACCCTCGGCCCGCTACGCGTTTTTTGGCCGTTGGCGCCAATCTGCTTCGTCGCAGGCTATCTTCTGCGCGCGGCTCTGCCCGTTCCAGCGCTCTCCGCCACGCAGGCCGGATTCCTTTTTCTCTTGCTCGCCATTGTGCTTGCGCTCTTTATCGGCTGGAGCGCGCGGCGCCTGCGCAGCTTCCTCAAAGGCGCGGAGGGCGAAGAAAAAGTCGCGCGCATTCTCTCGTTCCTCTCTGCAAACCACACCGTGTTTAACGATCTGGAACTGGAGGAACAAGGGGCGGACTTCGACCACATTGTCATCGCGCCCACCGGAATCTTTGTCATCGAAACCAAAAACTGGGGCGGAAACATCACGTTTGAAAACGGACAAATCCTCTACAACGGACAGCCGCCAAGCCGCTCGCCCCTCAAACAAGTGAAAGAAGCCACCGCCCATCTGGCCGATCACCTTACCCATGCCCACTGCCCCGATGTTCCCGTCCACCCAGTGCTCTGCTTTGTCGACAATCCGTTGCAAGACGGCCTCGCTAACATCGGCGGCGTTCGAATTTGCACCAACTCCAATCTCCACGAACTCTTCGAAAACAACATTGAAACTCCGCTCGGAGCCGGAGTCCTCGCGATCATCGCAAAGGAACTCGCCCGATGCTCTGAAGGCGGATAACAAAGGAGGCACCCATGACACGCGTACTCATTCCCGTTGCAGACGGATCTGAAGAAATGGAAGCCGTGATTCTCGTGGATGTCCTCCGCAGAGCGGGCTGGGACGTCGTACTCGCTAGCATTCAGGGCGACGGCCCCATCACCGGAGCACGCGAAACGAAACTCCTCCCCGACGCCCGTTGGGAAACACTCGATCTACTGTCGTTTGACATCCTCGCCCTACCCGGCGGCATCGGCGGAACGAACGCTCTGTGCAAAAATGACGGCGTACAGGAAGCGCTTCGAATTTTTGATATTGAAGAACTGTGGATCGGCGCAATCTGCGCCGCGCCGCTGGCCCTGCATACGGCGGGAATCCTCAACAAGCGGGCCTTCACCTGCTATCCCGGCACCGAGAAAGAGATGGGGCGCACCGACCGCTCGGTTGAGCCGGTTGTGGTCGACGGCCACATCGTCACCAGCCAAGGCCCCGGCACCGCCATTCAGTTTGCGCTTAAGCTAATCGAACTAGTCGATGGGGCCACCGCCGCAAAACAAGTCGCCACAGGAATGATCTATTAAGGCCCCCATGACCTCCAAAAACAAAAAAGTTCGCATTCTAATCAATCCCAACTCCGGAGTGGGAAGCACTCTAGACCAGGTTCGCGACGCCCTGCTCGAACACTGGGATCGACCCGGAGCCAACCTGTCCATTCAGTTCAGTAAATCGAAAGAAGACGGACAAGCTAAAGCCCGGCAGTCGATTGAGGATGGCGTCAAAATCCTGCTGGTGATGGGCGGCGACGGAATGATCAATACAATCGGAACCGTACTGATCGGAACGGATGTGGCCCTTGGGGTGATTCCCACCGGAAGCGGAAACGGCTTCGCCCGCCATTTTGATATCCCGCTCGACATTAAAAAAGCCACCATTTCACTGGCGAAGGCCCGCATTCAACCGATTGATGTCGGCTACGCAAACGATCAGCCCTTCTTTGTCACCTGCTCTCTCGCATGGGACGCCGCGCTGGTCGATGCCTTTGAGAAATCGCCAGTCCGGGGAGTTCTGCCCTATATTTTTGCTGGGGTTTATCAGTTTTTTGATTACACCCCACAGCCCTTCATCTTTCTTCTCGACGAACAAGATGAACTGCACATTCCAGATCCCATGCTCTGCACCATAGCCAATCTGACTCAATACGGCGGCGGCGCACAAATTGCCCCCGGCGCAAAATCGGACGACGGGAAACTCCAACTCGTCATCATCCGCCGGAAAAATTTTGCTAAAGTGATTTCAATGGTTGGAAAAGTTTTCGATGGAACCTGCGACCGCTTGCGTGAAATTGAAACTCGATCATTTCAGACCCTCGTCGTCCGGCGCGAAAAAGAAGGACCTATGCAGCTCGATGGCGAACTGCTATCAGCCCCGGCCGAGGTTCACATCCGCGTAAAACCGCGCGCTCTCAATGTGCTCGTTCCTTAAAACACCGCAGTCGATTTATCGGGATTTGGCAACGCGCTCGACCTGGTCGAGATATTTCTGAATGTCTTCGCGCGGCTTGAGTTCCTGCGCACGGCGCAACAGGGTTAGTGCTTCGGAATATTTCGACTGACCGACGAGCAGTTGCGCGTGGCGGACTTTGGCGTCGGCCTCATATTTTTCGAGGCTCTCGGCGCGCTCGTAATAGAAGATGGCTTTTTCGGGCTGGTTGGAGCGACCGGCGTGCTGTCCGAGCAGAATCAGCGCTTCGCCGTCGAGCGGATCGAGCGAGACGATCTCTTCGAGCACGCGCACTTCTTCATCGCCCTGCCCCTCAGCAACGGCAATGCGGGCGCGCAGTTTGAGTAGATCTTTTTGATCCACCTGTCCGAGCTGGGCACCGTGCAGTTCCTCAACCCGTTTGATGAGCGTTTTTGTTTCAACCAGCGCGCCGCGGGTGACGAGCACTTTGCAGGCGCGAAGCGGGCGTTCGGCGTTACGGTCTGGATTCTGTTCCATAGCGCGGATATAGGCATTCACGGCCATTTCGTAGAGCTCTTCGTTAACGTAAATGTCGCCGAGCATATTGAGCGTGTCGACGGTGGATTTGCCAAGACGGTCAATAAACTCATAGTTTTCGGCCGCTTTGAGCGGCTGCTTGAGGCCGACAAAGGCATTGGCCTGCAGCATCCAGAGGTCGGCGCGGCCCGGGTCGGAGTCGATCAGCGCCGAGCAGAGCGCGACGGCTTCGGCATAGCGCTCCTGCTTAAAGAGCGCGCGGGCGAGCCCCATTTTCCAATCCATGGTGACGGGGTCGAGCAGAACCGCCTGGCGATAAGCGGATTCGGCGGAGAGATTGTTTTCTACTGATGAGTAGGCAAACCCGAGCAGTCCATAGGTGAGCGAATCGCCGCCGCCTAGTTCGATCACTTTGGTGAGCGCGGGCAGTGCTTTTTCGAACTCGCCCTGTCGAACGTAGATCAAGCCTAGGTTGCGGTGCGCACGGCGAAATTTGGGATATTTGGCAACGGCATCTTCATAGATCGGAATGGCTTTATCGAAATCCTCCTGCTGGAAATAGATATTGGCCAATGTGAAATCGAAAACCGCGCTGGCGGCATCGCCCCGGTTCTTTTCGAGCAGGCGGGCGGCCTCTTCCATTTTATCAGACCCGATCAGATCGAGCACTTTTTCCATCTGGTCGCGCTCGATCATTGTCAGGCGCGGCTCAATGTCGGTCGCGGCAATATAGCTTTCCGCAAACTGCTTTTTAAACGCCTCGCTGTTCCACAGCTCCAGTTCGGACTGGGTCAGCTCAGAGCCTTCTTTAGGTATTAAACGCTCTGCTGTTTGAGTGGATGTACAACCCGTTAGAACGGCACTAATAACCAATAACAAATAACTAATAACTCTCATAATACTTATCCTTTCGGGAAGGTGATTGGAACACGCATACGGAAGCGAACCGCCTTTCCGTTGCGTTTTCCGGGCTCAAATTTCCATTGTTTCACGGCGGCCAGCGCCGGTTTCACAAAGACGGGGTCGGTGCTCTTTTGTACGGCAGGGTTCACGACCCGGCCGTTCTGATCGACTACAAAAATGATGTAGACCGTGCCGGGTGATTTGCGGCGGGTCGCTTTGTTGAGCGTTGGGCCGGGCTGATAGATGACGCGCGGTTTCTGGTCGAGGTCAGCCATCGAAAAGACCGAATCGAGATCATCGCCTTTCGCCGCACCGGCGTTGAGTTTAACCGCGAAATCTCCACCCATCCAACCCTCGCTGAAGCCGGGGTTGAGCGCCAGCTCGAGTTGCGACAGGTCGAGCGGCGGCGATTCCTCGGCCAAGGCCGGCGGCGGGGGCTCCTCCTTCTGTTCTTCTTCGGGCTCCGGCTCCGGCTCCGGCGGCGGGGGCGGCGGCGGTACGTTGGCAGTGTCGACCTCCTGTAGTTCCATATCCATATTGCGCGGTTGCGTAATGGTTTGCATCAGCGGCAGCACGAGAAAGAAAATCAAACTCAGCCCGACGGCACCGAGGGCAGTCCATAGGCGGTGGCGGAACCGGGAAAATGCAGTATCTGGTTTCGAAAATTTCACGATGGGAACACTCAGCCTTTGGGTTTAAGGGAGGCCAGGCTCACTTTGGTGGCGCCGGCCAGTTTAGCTTCATCGATGACCCGCACGAGCAAGCCGGACTGCGAGGCGGCGTCGGCCTGAATGATGACCGGCACATCCTCTTTCTGGAGCATGCGCTTCACCAGCGACTGCACGCCGCCAACGCCAATCTCCTGGCCTCCGTAGACCACTTCGCCCTTTTCGGTGAGCGCGATCATAATGCTCGTTTTTTCGAGCTGCACAGAGGACGCGGCCTGCGGTTTATCCACCTCGACGCCGGTCTCATCCACGAAGGTGGTGGTGACAATGAAAAAGATGAGCAAGATGAACACACAGTCCATCAGGGGGGACATATCCACCCCGACATCTTCATGGTCATCTGAACTTATACTGCGAAAACGTCCCATAATTGTACTCCCTTGAAAAATTATGCCGCGCGATCGGCTTGCTCTTTTTTGATCCGCTTGTACTGCTTCTGAGTGCAAACGGTTTCGAGGTGGGCTAAGAACGCCTTGTAGCGTTCATGTCCGCGAGTGAGCTGATACTGAAAGAAAAGGCCGGGCAGCGCGATGATCAGCCCGGTCTCGGTGGTGACCAGCGCTTCGGAAATCCCGGCGGCAATCATGCCCATGGTTTTGTCGCCGCCTGAGCCGGAGGCCAGCGCGCCGAAGGTGGCGAGCATGCCGGTAACCGTTCCGAGCAGCCCCAGAAGCGGCGCGGAGCTGACACAGATTTTCATCAGGCGCAGATCGCGCTCAAACGGGACAATTTCGGTTGAGCGCAGCTCTTCGAAAAAGATGGAGGTCTGCTTCAACGTGCTGCCGCCGGTCACAAAGTCGAGCAGATGACCGATCGGCCCTCTGCGCTCCTCTGGATGGTTAATCCAATGGCGCCAGGTTTTTTCCGGAACGGCACGAAAGCCCTTTTCGTTCAGGACCAGATGGATGTGAAACCCCAGCCCGAAAAGGATCAGCGCATTGAGGGTCAGCGCGACCATGGCCCAGCCACCGGAAAGCCAGATTTCAGCTGTTTGCTGGAATAAATTCATCATAACTTACGCCGCTTCCTTTGATTTACGGAATGGGGTTTTGGTGAGTTGGTTGACAAACGAAACCGCCGCCCTTTCCATCTGGTCGAGCATGCCCTTGGCTTTGCGCGACAGGAAGGCGTGCAGCAACAGCGAAGGGATCGCAACAATCAGACCGAACTCGGTGGTGATGAGCGCCTCGGAAATCCCTCCGGAGAGCGTTTTCACATCGCCAGAGCCAAAGATCGTGATCAATTTAAAGGTATTGATAATCCCGGTCACGGTTCCGAGCAAACCGAGCAGCGGCGCGGAGGAAGCGCTGATGGCCACGAACGGAAGCAGGCTTTGCAACCTCAGCTTGGCCGATAGCATTTTTTCGTACATCACCTCTTCGATGAGGTCGCGCGGCTCGTTGATATGTTCGATTCCGGCGGCGAGCATTTCGCCGGCCGGACCGTTGATTGAAGCCGCCACCTCGGCGGCGGTTACGGCGTCTTTGTCTGCAACCGCTTTCAACATCACGCTGATCTGCGCTTCAGAGGGCGAACGCAGGCGGGAAAGTTGGAACCACTTGAGGGCGGCCACCAGCGCCGCGGCGGCGGCGAGGCCAAGAATTGGAACCATGGTGAGTCCCCCTTTGCTAATGTGCTCCCATAGGGTCTGCTTGGTGGCTTCAATTTTGTGGGCGTTGCCGAGTGTCGGATCGAGCGGAAAGCTTCCGCTGGAGTTTTCCGCCAGTTTCGCGGCGGCTTTAACGTCGCCGGCATCTTCAAAAGCAAACACGGCGGGTTCGAGCGAGCCAAGGCGCTGTTCGGCGGTTCCGATCACGTCGCCGTCGTCGGAGCGGAAGATGGCAGCCGGACCCACCAGAACAAAAGAGCCCTGTTTCACCAGCCCGCCCGGGCCGATAGCGGTGCCGGAAAATTGGTCGCCGCCAAGTGCGGCCTGAAGGCGTTCGAGCGATGCAGAAACCAGTGCGGTCTGCGCCTGAACAATTTCCAGGTCGGACAGATTACTATTTTCCGGAGCCAGCTTGGCGTCTTCCATAACCGATTCATAGCGGTGGAGTTCCGCGATGTGCAGGCGGGATTCAAAGTTACGAATGTATTCGCTCAGCAGGTTGGCGAGGTAGGATTTTTCCTGCTCGCGCGATTTGATTTCGGAGCGCAGGTTGGTGAGGTCAAGCGTGCGGCTGTCGAGCAGTCGAGTGGTCTGCTGATAGTTGCGGCGAACCTCAGAGAGGTTGTCTTCTAAATCGCTGAGTTTGCGGCTCAATGGAATTTTTTCCATGACAATTTCCTGCCGCAGTGCGGTGAGCTCGGCCAGGCTTTCTTCGAGCTGCTTACTGAGCGTCAGCCCGGCGCGGTCAAAACTTCCTTCGGCGGGCAACGGATCGGGATCAGGGAACGTCACCTTATCGGGATCGGTACTGTCCACCGGCAAGGTGATGACCAAGCCCGCTTTCAATCCGCCGCTGTCTTTAATCAGCTCTTCGTTAATGGCGTAGATGGCGCGCCAGCCGGCAGAGTCGCCGTAGGCTTTGCGGGCCACGCCCATCAATGTGTCGCCAGCTTCAACAGTGTACTGAATCGGTTGATTTGAAACCAGCGGCGCGGCGACCTGCTCCTGAGCAAACAGAACGCCAGCCAGTAAAAGAACGGATACAAAACATGTGAAAATTTTCATAGTGATTACCTTTTCCGATTAATTAATTTCAACCGGCAGCTGCACAAAAGAGGCAACCTGCTCGTTTTTCAAAATGGCGATGGCGTTCATGACTTCAGCGGCAACGCCGTTGTTGGCGGTCCAAATCCAGCCGTCGGCGGAGGCGGTTCCGGTTCCGGCAAGCTTTCCGTCGGCACTGGCGTAGTAGGCCTGACCGATTCCAACGTAAAGGGCAGTCACCTCGGCGGAGGTTCCGTCCTCTAGAGAGCGGACTTCGCTGGTCAGCGTGATTTCGCGACTGAACTTGTTCACTTCGTTGAGAATCCCGACGATATTCTGGAAGCGTTCGGCCAGCGAAAGTTTGGTTTCTTTTACATCGTCCGGGATGCGCTGACTGAGCGGCTTAATACGGTCGCGAATCGGGTCCGGCAAACGGTTGATGAGAGTTTTTGTATTCTGCTCCAGCGAGAGAACCGTTCCGTCGAGCGCGGAGGAAGCCGCTTGAAGCTTTTCGTTGTCCTCGACGAGGCCTGCGCGTTTTTTGTCGGCTTCGCTGATACTCTTTTCGGCATCCGCAATTTTTTCCTTCAACGCATCCATTTCCTGCTGCACCAGATCGATGCGCTCGTTGATCATTTCTTTGCCGAGCGCCCAGTCACGCTGCTCCTGTGAGATCACCTTTTGGCTTTCTACCCATTTTTCGAGCGTGGCACGCACCCCGTCCACATCGTTTTGCGTCTCCGACGCTGAAGCAGAAAACGGAAGACCGATAACTGACAACAGAGAAAGAAGGCATAACGAAAACACGAAACATCGCCCCTGCACCTCAGTCATCCGTCCTCTGACCTCCGTCCTCCGTTCCCCGATCTCTGATTGATGATCTCTGATTGCTGATTTTCTCATATTTTCCTTATCTACTTTTCATGCCGCATCGAGCGCGGACAAATGAATCATCTTCCTGTTAGCTCCCGATGAGCGTTTCGTTAAAACTCGCACCCTAAGCTGACCGAAAACTCCATTCCCTTCTTATAAGAGGTTTTAACTGCATCTTCCCCCGTGTAATTCGAGCGGTAAACGGACTGAATTTCGGGATCGAGCAGGTTTTTAGCTTTAAACCCGAGGGTCCAGCGATCGCCCAGTTTCTGGGACAAAGAAAAGTTCAGCGTGGCGTATTCGGTTTCATAGACGTGCGGAATATAATGGCCGTCTTCCTGCGTACCGGCCGCTTTGAGCGCATCGCCTTTTACGGTATAGAACAAGCCGAGCTCCGTGCCGAACTTCGGAACCGTGTAGGTCGCGTTGAGATTGTACAGATATTCCGGAGCGCCCATCATATCGCGCGTCAAGTCGCTGTTGTATTCCGCCTGAATGATTTCGGCGGGCAAGTTTTCAAGCTCTTTATCCGCAGCCGTCACATTGGCATCAATGAGCGTAAGGTTTCCACCCACCTCCAGCCCTTCCAGCGGGCTCCACCATTTTCCTAAAGACTGACGTATTTCAAACTCATATCCGTTAATCATTCCTTCCGGATAGTTGTCGGCTGTGGTGGCGAGAATGGCACCGCCCAGGATCTGCTGGCGATAATCGATGACGTCTTTGAGATCTTTGCGGAACCAAGAAAACGAAATGAGCCCACCGGGATACGGGTTATAATCAAAGCGCAGGTCGTAGTTTTTGACCGAGCTCATTTGAAGATCCGGATTCCCGATAAAAATGTCGTCGCCGACATTTTCGACCTGTTGGATCGGTGCTAACTCTTTAAAGGTCATGCGGGCAATGGTCTCAGTGTAGGATCCCCGGATGGTGACTTTTTCATGCGGGGTGAACTCAAAGCCTAGCGACGGGAGCACATCATCCTGCTGAATTGAGGCATTCGCATCGGCTTCATTCCCTGCAAATGTTGTTGAACTATAATTATATTTGGGGATGTAGAGTTTTGTGTCTGGATCCACATCGCGCATCGAGGTTGAAAGATCGGTCTTCTCAAAACGAGCTCCACCCGTCAGCTTTAGAAAGGAAAAGACGGGGAGCTCGGCCATGTAATACCAGGCCGAGATATTCTGCTCTCCATCATAATTCACATCTCCCGCATACGCCTCCATGTTAAACGCCTGCGTTGAAAGGCTTTCGCTCCAGTGATCCGGCCAGTCGCCCGGGTATGAGCCAAGGCTGTCCGTTACATAAAAACTGTTCTCATCATACCTTCGCTTCACCCGATCATCGAAAACCCCGAGTTTGACGAACCCATCCTCACCGTTCCACGCACCAAACGGCAGTTTCAGATTATAAAAATATTGCGAACTGGTTTCCTCGACTTCGCGCCATTTACGGAGAAGCGACTGAATGTTTCCCTCCATAACGTCCACGCGATGCGCCGCATTCTCATCCTCGTCCACCCGCCAGTAGGTCTCCAAAGACCGTCGGTCCGGCGTGTTGATGCTGGATCCACTCTGGGCCACAGTCCAATCAAATTCCGGGTCCTGGAATGTGATCACCGGCCCGAGATGGCGGTTGCCAATCGGCAGGATGTGCGTGCCGCGCAGCTGAAGGCTGTCTGCAATACGCTCGGTATAATCAAGGGCCTCCACCCGCCGAAAAGGTGCCGAATCCGAAAAATCCGTCTCTTTGTTCCTGGGCCGTAATGACCAGGGCCAAGGTGACGCCGCACCGCCGGGAGAAGACGGATCGGCCGGGTCGTAATCGGGAAAGAAAAAATATTTACCGCGAGTGTCCTCCGAAAGGCGGGCCGTGTTTTCTGCCGAAAAGTTGTAGGAATACAAGAGCGTCAGCGAATGGTTTTCGGTTTCCGCACCGACGGCACCCAACGCACCCCACTGGGTCTCTTCGGATCCTTTTGTGACGTCAAACAGCGACGTATTTCCCATATCCTCTGAGGGGAAGATTCCTGCTCCCCGATACTCTTTGTAGGGATAACCTCCGGTCCGCGGAATCAAACTCGAAGAGTATCCCGTGTGATCAATTTTATCGTCCAGCAACCAATATTTGTCATCCACTCCGCCATCATAATGCGAAGCATCCCGCTTATAAGTAATCGATCCGATAAAACCCACCTTAAGATCAGAACCGACTTCAAACTTATCTCCAGCAGTAACCGACCAGTCAACCATTGCCGGACTACCGCCACGTGACGTACCGACTGTGCCGGTCCACGGATTGTTGAGGTTCTGCGGTTGCATGCTGTCGGTATCATGCCCCCACGTGCTGAGCGAAACCCCGCGATCCACTAGAAATTCATCCCCCGCTTCACCGACATTTGTCTTATATTTTGTGCCAACCTTAAACTTTAAAATCCGTTCATCCGGGATTCCTTTCAGAACAATATTCACCGCGCCGCCGGACGCATCCCCCTGCTGATCCGGAGTGAATGTTTTAGAAACCTGAATGCTCTCAATCATTTCCGCGGGGAACTGGTCGAGCTGCACCGCTCGTTTGTCTGGGTCGGCGGACGGCAGGCGCACCCCGTTCATCTGAGAGTTGACGTAGCGGTCCGGCAGGCCGCGTACTACAGCATATTTGCCGTCCTGAATGGTGGTTCCGGGAACCAGCGTCAATGCTTGTGCGGCATCCCCCGCCCCCGCTTTACTCATCAGATCAGAACCCACTGAGTCCATTAGCGCCGGAGCCTCCATACGTAAATTAAGCAGTCCCTCTTCCGAGGCACCGCCCATATTTAAATCCTGAACAACGAACTCCTCCATATCGGTGAATTCACCGGCCAAGGACGCATCCTGATCCGTCATTTGTCCGGCAGGAACCACTACATCGGCAAATACTTTGCGAGTATAGCCCTCCTTGGAAATCACCAGCGTATAAGCTCCCGGTTCCAGACCGCTGACCACATAGTTTCCCTCTTCGGTAGCGACAACCTTTTGCCCGGTCTCCGCCACCGTCACTTCAGCCAGGCTCAGCGGTGCATCAAAATCTTTGTCATAAACAACTCCGCGAATACCACCGGACGCTTGCGCAAAGGCAGATGTCGAAAAAAATCCGATTGCCCCGAAAAGGCACAAAAACTTCAACACCATAAATTGGAACCGCGAATGAACGCGAATGAACGCGAAGGGAATAGGAACGATGCTCCGGCCATCTGTTTGGTTTATCTCTCTCATATTTGCGCTCATTCGCAGTTTTCGCGGTTAAAAATATCTTCTTGTTTTGAGTGATTCGAAATTCGGACTTGGCAATGATGATTCTCGGAGTCAATCACCAGGGGTCTCCAAGGCCCGATTTCATGGCTTTTAAGGCGATCCAGAGTTCTTTCGTCGGCTCAATTCCGTTGAGCGCCATCGAGCAGCAGATCCGGTTTAAATCATCCGCCTGCGGACGGGAATTCGGGTTCACCTGCCCTTCGGCAACCGCCTGCGAGTAAAATGTCAGCGCGGCGGGAAGATTCCCTACATAGAAAGAGGTCTCCGCCAAATGGCAAAGAAGATCGGCGCGCTCCATGTCGACAATCAACTCTCTTTTCTCCTGATAAACCGTAATCATAGCTTCAAGCTGATCCCGCGCTAATTCAGGCTTTCCGGCATCAAACCGTATTTGCGCCAACCGGGTCGCTTCAGGAATATAGTAGCGAGGCGACGACTTCAGCGCCTCCACCATCGCATTTATCTTTTCCAGCAAAGGCTCTGCGCTGGAAACATCATTGTGCTGGATGGCAACCTCAGCAAAAACCCGCAACACATCGATGCGTACAAAAACAGGGATATTTTTTCCTAGGGTTGGAAAAACGTCTAGCTCTAGCATTGCGTTCAGTTTTGCCGACTCATAGTGACGGCCGACCAGCTCAGCCATTTCAAGCAACCCCAAATGAACAATTTCAAAGTTTGGATCCTCGATTACCACCCGCAAAGCCTCCATATTCTGCTCAAAGTGATCAGCACCGGACGGAAGCATGTTCATCCGCAAAAAGAACGCGTTGACCTCGCCATACACTTCAGCGTCCACATCCATAGACTCAGCAGTGCTATTCAGTAGATCCACTTCTGCCATCCGTGCGAGGACAGACTGATAGCGCCGATCTTCCAGTGTATCAATCAGCAGGTTCGGGGTGCTGGCAACAACACGTCCGGAATGGAGGTCATCCGCTGCGTCAAGAGCGGTTTGAACTTTAGCGGCGATCAGTCGGGACTGTGCCGTTTCGCCATTTTCGGACAAATAGAACGCCAGATTGGCCAACGCCATCCAGCGCTGCCAGTTTTCGATCTGCATGGCAACCGAATACGCCCGGGCGGGTTGATCCAACTCGAGATAAACATCCGAAAGATTCTGCTGTGCACGGGAACGGTTTTTTATGTGCGGGTTCAGGGGCATCGCCGAAACACCGGACAACGCCAGGTTGAGCACATCGCGCCGCCATTGAGCCATCGGCTGATCACTCAGCGATAATTCAGCCTCCTTCACAGCAGAATTGCCTGCTTTTTCAGCCGGTTCGCAGGCTGTAAACAGCAGGGCGAACAAAACAAAAACCAAACCGATCACTAATCGTTTCATCTTCATACCCTAATTTAAAAAAATTCAAAAAGGACTGGTGGCAGGAACTCCTGCCACCAGTGTTGAGTCGTTACTGTTACGAGCTCTTAGTTGAAGACCACGCGATAGAATTTAACCGGGTCGAGCGCCGCATCGATATAGGTCATCATGGTGCCGTCTCCGGCAAACTCGGCAACATCAACCGGCGTGGTGAATCCGGCATCATTTGAGCTTTGAACCTTGTACATCACAGTATCCTGGCTCTGGAAGGTAATGGAAACGCCCCCTGCGGTGATGGACGCAGCCGGAGCCATGTGGCTGGATCCATCGATGAATCCGTACTGATCGGCAGCAGACCAACCCAGTAGCCAGTTATTGTTCGGAGCAAATCCGCCGGCGAAATTAGCCGTTTGGAAGAAACCGTCAGCGGTAACAGAAGCACCCATGTCCACTGCGTCGTTCGCAGCACAAGGATCCAGACTGGTGACCGGACTAATTTCTTTACCCTGCGTGCTCGTGAACCCAAGAACATCACGGGTGATGGCGGCGATCGGCATGGAAGCGGGCTCAATAATGTTGTTCAGAGCCGCGTTGGTCTGACCATTTTCTTCGAATTCGAAGTAGTCGTTATTGTTGTAGAATACGCAGTTTTTAAAGCCAGCGAGCGTACCTTCAGCCTGCGTGTTGTACAACGATTGCGAGGCAAGCCCGATGGAGTTGGTTGGCAATGTGGTGTAAGGAGTCTGGAACACTTCAGCCAGAGTCAGCGTGCCGTTGTAACCATATCCGCTGGCACCGTCGCCGTCATCGCCGTCCGGCCGAATCACCTCTTCAGAGCAGTCCATGAAAATGCAGTTACGGTACTGCATGCGGGCTCCATCACGCCATGTGGTGGCACCGTCGCCATCTTCGCCGTGACCATTCCCCTGACCAATTGCTGTGAAGTTCGCGATCACTGCGGTAGTCACCGGTTGTGCATCGGAATCTTCCGCGCCGTCGTGCTCAAACATATTGTCGCCGAGACCAGATCCCTGATCGTAGTCTCCGGAGTACCCCTGAACGATCAGACCGAACTGAGCTTTTCCGCGCCATCCTTCGTCGATGTCAAAACTGTCATCACCGATGTTCCAGATGTTGACGTGTTTCAGGCAGACTTTACCGCCCCAGATTTCGATTCCGTCGTCGACGTTGTTCATAATTTCGATGTAGTCGATATCCGTTTCAGAACCCACACCACCGAGAGAGAGACCATTGAGCTCTTTGTTCGGCTCAGAGGACTGCTGTCCACCGTAACGAATGGAAAGATATTTGATCGAACCGCTGTCGTCGTTGTCGTTGTTCCCACCGTAGTAATGACGGGTATCGCCACCGAAAGCAGCCGAGAGACCTTCCATTTCTTTATCACTGCGTCCGTCAGGCTCTTTGGAGTTGAGCTGACCATCGGAACCCGTCACAGCGGATCCCTTGTAGTGCGACGCGGAGATCAGACCGTTTCCGCAGATCGCAATGGAACCCCACTGGTTACACTGAGCCTGCCAGGTTTCGAAATCGTCGTTGAGGCTGGTGAAAATCACCGGAGCTTCTTTCGTGCCGTTAACAAACAGCTGTCCGCCTCGAGCGACACCCAAGCTTCCGTCGCCGTCGTTTTTGAAGACCACACCAGCGTCGAGAGTCAGGCTGGCACCCGGCATCACGTAGACAATGTTGGTCAGTGAATAGTAATCCCCATCCGGCAACGCCGGCAGGTTGGTAGAGGTGGTAATATCCTCCGTGACATATGTCACCGCGGCCTGAGTCAGACCCGCCGCCAATATGGCAGCTATTGTTATATACTTCTTCATTCTACTTCTCCTTCTCCTGTTTGGTTACCTAACTGTAGCCGGATTTTGCGGGAGCCAATCCCTATCCCTTCCTGAACTGACTCCGTGCAATCTCCGACTGTTCTTTGAAAACTCTACGTGCGGTGTATGCGGTTTTGATGAGCATCTCTTTCAAGTTGCATTAAATCGTTTCGTGTTCCCGTGCTGCCTTCTTTAGGATTCGAGGAAACGATACGGAGGCTGTGTTTGCATTTGATGAGCGGACGTTTCGGCTTGTGTTAAAAGTGAGCCGCCGCGTCGAAACCGTTCCGCGCAGATTTCCAATGATTGGAAAAATTCGGGCTCGTTTGTCCAACCATTGGAAAATCCGGACACTGAGCGACAGAGCGAATGGCGTTCCGAGACAGTGGGCCAACGCCATGCTGGAAAAATTTTCCGCGCAGGCGGAAAACAAAAGATGCCCCCGCTCCACAAGCGAAGAATGCCGCCCGAAAAGCTGTATATAATGACTGTTACAGTTGCGGCATACATAACAGCGGCCAACCGGTAACAACTTCCAATTGCGAGGACGTCCTGTCCGATAGCGATCTCTGCTTCCGCAATACGGGCAGCGGCTCTTAAACCGTTTGAAAAGACGGCTCATTTTGTTCTCATGCATACTCGTCCCATTCAAAGGTCTTCGATCGGCACGGACGTCCCGGGCGACAGTGCCCTCTGCTTCCGCAATACAGACAACGGTTTTTAAATCGTTTAAAATGACGGATCATATTTTCCTCCTTCATGACCGCCCCATTCAAACCGCTACGAGTTAAATAACGACTACGCTGCGGTTAATAATTGATGGGTTTTCAGTAGAATAATTTTTCCCACGCCGGAGAATCCGAATTATTCTGCCTAAAATCATTCTGCCTAATTCTTTTGTTGGAGAACCCACCCCGTGCTTCGCGCACCCCTCCGGCGGCTGATCATTACCCATAAGTTGACACCCACAGTGGAGCGAAGCGAGGAAGATCATTTTTCTGAAGTCCTCAGATTAATGATACAGCCGGTAGGCCTCGCTGATATCCGCCAGTCGTGTCATGCCGCGCCAGAGCACTTCACTGCCGGGGGGTGCATCGCCCGTTCGTCCGAGGTGGCCGCCTAATCGTCCGAGCAGAGCGACGGCTTCGTTCAGGGTTGGGGCTTCGGTCGGGGGTGCTTTTATTTTGTGTACAAAGGTGGTTAGGGCTTTCCATTCGTCGGGGGTGAAGTAGACGCCGCAGGGGAGATCGGGCGTTTCGCGGCCTTGCATGGTGAGGTGAAAGATGCGCCAGGCGATGACCATGTCGATGGCGAGGCAGTTGCACAGACGGTGCAGGGTGGCGAGTTGGCGGGATTCGATGCGGCATCCGCTTTTGAGGATGCGGTGATAGACTTCGATGCCCCAGCGTTTGGCGTACCATTCGAGTCGAGCGAGGGCTTCGGCTGGGGTGGTGGTTTCGAGGGTGGTGAGGAGCATCCATTCGAGGGGCTCGGTCCCTTCGGGCGGGTTGGGTTCGCGGGCATAAATGGCCCAGACAGCGATGGGCATTAATTCTGGTTTTTTGCGGGGTGGACGCAGGGTTATTTCGGCGAGCCGGACGTCGAGCTGGGCTTGGCGGGCGGTACGGTTTTCGCCGGGCGGGATGAGAAGTTTGCGGGTGGCGATGACGGGCTGGGCCTGAAGGATTGTCCAGAGATAGTCGTGGTTGCCGTCTTCGTCGGTGACGATGCGGTTGCGGGAACGTTCGGCGCGAATGAGCAGCTCGGCGTTTTTCTTATGGGTTTTACGTTCACTGAAGAGCTCGTGGATGTCGGCTTCACGGTCGCCGATGAGGATGAGCCGGGTGGTTTTACACTGTTTTTGGATGGCGCTGACGGCTCGGTAGCTTTTGATCCATTTGAAGCTCTCTTTTTGCTCGATGGGTTTGGTGTGGCGGGTGGTTTTGCTGCCGATGGTTTCGCGGATCCAGCATTGAACGTCGAGCAGTCCGAGCGGGGTTCCTTCGGGGGTGAAGCAGAGGGTGTCGTGTACGATGATTCCGCGTGAGCTTTCGTTGTCGCAGATGAAGCCTAAGCCTTCGGTGCCGGGATGGGTGGTGTAGTTGAGGGTGGTGGTGTCGGTGGCGACGAGTACGGTTTCGTGTTCGTGCAGGCGGTCGCTCGTGGCCTGATAGTGGGAACGTAAGATCGATTCCCATTGCACGTCGGCGTTGTCGAGGAAGCGATAGGCGGCCTTGGCCGCTTTGGTGGAGCCGCATGACTGCGGTATGTTGGCGAGCGGCTGTTCATAAAACTGGCCGGTCATTTGCAGCAGGCGAGCCGTCAGCCGTCGATCGCCCAGCTGCGCGCGACCCAGCTCTTCCTCGATCCAGTCGCGCGGCGGAAGCTGCTCTTTTGCGGCAAGCACAACCGGGGCTTGTCCTGATGCGCTGCATAGGTCTGTGCGCCACGATTCGCACAAGGGTTTGAGATAAACATCCTTAACCGTCGTCTTTTCCTTCTGCCGACCGCGTCCCGCCGTCGACCCGGCCATCGCCCATCCCGCCCCCGCATAACAACTGCCTTGAAAACGACCGCGCTCCACATAGGTTTCCAGCAGCACCGGACGATATCCATACGCCTGCTCCCAATCCTCCGCCATCCGTGCCGATCCCAGCGCCAGCACATGCGAAGCAAGACCCTTCACCTTCACCATCGGCGGAATCAGAAAACGACTGTTGTTGACGACCCGATTCAAATTCTGCCGCCGGGCCTGCTCCGTCCAGCCGATCCATGCGTCCCGACACTCCACCCGCAGCGCACAGGCACTGTAACTCAATGCCCCGACCCATCCGAACGCCTCGCTGCGAACCAGATATCGGATCTGCGCACCACAGAGCGGCCCGCTCTTCAGATAATGATACTCATCGAGCATCCCTCGCCAAACCGGCGAAAGCGCTCCTCGAACAACCCGTACCAGCTCAATTGTCCCCAACTCGTCGAGCCCGCCATCAACCGGAGAAATCGGCGGCGGCGCAACCGCCCGGGTCTGCTTTTGGAACGCAAACGTTTTGGTTACCGCAGGAAGCTCAATGATGCCGGCGCGGTGCAACTGTAAAAGAGCCTTGCGGCAGCTCATCTCCTGCAACGCACCGGCCGCATTGCGCCATTGCATCCAATCACAGACCTTCAGCGACAACTGCCGGCGGGACATGAGAGGCTGCTGATCGATCAGCGACTTGATTCGCCGAATGATTTCGTTTGTAAATTCACGACCCTCTATTTTTTTCATGCCGGGAGGATGGCAGAAAAAAAGAGCTGTGTCCCGCTAAATATGTGGGAACTGTTCAGCTCCGGCGGAGGGGAACTTTCGTTCAACTGATTCCCCTCAAGCGGAGGGGTGGCCAAAGGCCGGGGTGGGTTTTACTGAAGATGCCGGCGTTTACTCAGGAAAAGAAAAAGTGAACCGCAACGCTGTTACTTGTCGCGGAAGCGATAGCCGACGCTGCGGACGGTTTCAATATAGTTGCCCGCCCGCTTGAGCTTCCGGCGCAGGCCCACAATTTGAACATCGATCGAGCGTTCGGTAACCGGATAATCTTCGCCGTGCACCGCATCCACAATCTGATAGCGCGTGAACACCCAGCCCGGTCGGCGAGCCAAAAAATGAAGCATACGAAACTCCGTGGCAGTCAGATCGACCGGCTTGTCTTTCACCAGCACTTCATGGCGACCGGGATGGATCACCATATCGTGAATCCGAAGAACGTCATCCGGAGCCAGCTCGGGCGCCGAGGAGTTGCGACGAAGAACCGCTTTGGCCCGGGCAACCAGCACTTTCGGACTGAATGGCTTCACCACATAATCTGCCGCGCCCAGCTCCAACCCCGTGACAATATCACTCTCTTCCCCACGCGCGGTCATCATCACCACGGGAACATTCTGTGTCCGCACATCTCGCTTCAGAATCCGACAGACTTCCAGCCCGTCCATACCCGGCAGCATGAGGTCGAGCAAAATCAGATCGGGCGTGGTGCGTTCCACCATTTTCAGACCGGCCTCGCCGGAGTCCGCTTCCAGAACAACAAAGTTTTCGCGCTGCAGGTTATACTTCACCAGTTCGCGGATGTCCTCTTCGTCTTCAATAACTAATATGTTTGGCTTTGTCATTTCTGTTTCCTGACTCTCATGATTGGATAAGCAGTAGACCTCAGATTCGTTAGGGTTTTATAAGCATATGGTTAGAATTGAATAATCAAAGCCCATGATTAGGCGAAAGCGATTTCAGTGCAGCGGCCGGTTGATCCAAGTGGAATTGAGTTCAGTTTCATCTCGCCGGCCCAGCGCTCGATCAACTCTTTTTCTTTGCGGCGGTTGGTGTCGTCGAGCAGGATACGACAGTCGGGTCGAAGGTACTCGCCCATCACCGGCATCAGCCCGTAGCGCCCGCCCTGAATGGTTCCGGGCGGGCCGTCGCAAACCACCAGACCAAAATCGCGCGGCAACGGACAGCCCGGCAGCTCATACCAGTCGTACTCGCCATAATTGTGCAATGGGGTGTGGCAAACCGTAAGGCGGCTCAACTCCAGCTCAGCGATCACCTCACGAACGTGGAGGCCCCATTCCTCATGATTTTCGAACGACCATGCATGGCGGTCATATTTCTCAGCGAGTAGCGCCAATAACAGGGTGCTTGCTCCGGAGCCGCATTCCAACACCGCACCCTCGCTACTCCGAAACAGACGATCGATCTGCTGAAGATACCGGATGCTCGCGGAGTAACCGAAATTTCCCCAGGCAAAAACCAAGCGGGTCAGCAGCATGGGGCTCAGCGCTTCGTTAGCAGGAACCCGGCGGATCTGTTCAACGATATTGCGCAGGCGATCGACCCGCGACGATGTATTTTTAAAACGAAGAGACAACATGATTTTCCTCTTTAGGTTCACTGGTTTTGATTTGATTGCAAACATCGATGACCAGCCCGGTCATCGCCTTGAGTTTATGACGAAAAAAAAGTTCAACCGGAGTCAGTCTGGCAAACAGCCGAACCGCGGTTGACTCCGGATGGGCATACACACTCACCGTGTAATCCACCTGCCCCTCCCCCGCTGGAACCACTTCGATTTGGCAAAGCGACTGATAGTTTCCAAAAAAGCGGCGGCCTTCTGAATAGAGAACCACGTTCACACGCTCACCAGACACAGCCTCGATCAACACCTCTTCGATTTCAGTCTCCAGCCCCTTGCAATTCACATAGTGATAGATGCCGGGTGCCGTTTGCTGAATGGTAAACTCCGGAACTTCCCCCTCAGGAAGCAGAGCGGCATAACTGCGCTGAATGGCGGTCAGCATATCCTTACGGCCCAGAATATGAACCGCGTCTGCAAACGGAATCGCCACGCGTCCGCTGCCCGTCAAATGAATCGGCTTGCGGGCCAGTAGTTTCTGCGTCGGCACATGGCTATCCAAGCCGCCGCCAAATGCAGTACAGGTCCACAGCGCTAAAATTAAAATCCTCCATCGCATCCGCAAAGTCTCGCGGACTTTTGTTTGAGAAGAATGCGCGGTCTGTTAGAAAATAAAAAAATAGAAGCGCCCTGCGCCTCCACCGCCCGCAAAAAAGAAACATAACACGCCAAAGGCAGGGACGGATCGCCGAGCCGACCACATGCCTAAACAAAGATTGTTTTACTACTAATTAATTCAAAATCTTTCCGCTACATCAATGGATGGCGAAGCTGTAGGTTCTCCTCTTCATCTCACGGCGGGAGCTCTTCTAATCGAAGATCTCTATTCCGAACCATTCATGGATTAACCGACCACTGACACAATCCTAACAAACGGGTGCTAAGCTCCCGTCCATGAACCATCTGGACGAAGCACTTTTTATCATCGACGGGATCGGTCCGTTCTTCCGAACGAACCGTCGAGCCGAGATCAATTGGTCCAAAATTGATTTTTCTGATCTCGATGCTTCAGGCTCCATTCCGCCCGAACGGCTGACGCAGATTGAAGAGGATTTCAGAACCTTCACCGGATGGGCGGCCGCAATCGGTTACAACGCGGTGACGCTGGACGATCTCGCGCACCTTATCCAAAACCCGCTCTATCCTGCTGAGCTTCAGCATAAAATCGAACAATACCGCACGCTGTACAGCACCCTGTTTCAAATTGCAGGCGAGGCCGGCCTGAAGGTGTTCATCACGACCGACCTGTTGTTTTTCAATCCGGTGATTGAGCAGCAGATTCAAAACAATCAGAAAAAAACGCAGGCCTTCGCCGCCACATGCTGTCGCACGTTTTTTCAGGATTTCCCGGAAGCGGCCGGCCTGATCTTCCGTATCGGCGAGAGCGACGGAGTGGATGTGCAGGGCGATTTCCAAAGCCGGATTGTATTGAAGACGCCCGCGCAGGCCCGGCGCATGCTCAAAACACTACTGCCGGTTTTCGAGGAATACAGCAAGTTATTGATTTTTCGGACGTGGACAGTCGGCGTCAATAAGCTGGGCGATTTGATCTGGAACAAGGAAACCTTTCATCAGCTCTTCGACGACCTGCACAGCCCGAACCTCATCATTTCGATGAAGTACGGCGAGTCCGACTTTTTCCGCTATCTGCCACTCAATCGCCTCTTCTTCGAAAGCGACCATCGCAAACTGGTCGAGTTGCAGTGCCGCCGAGAATATGAGGGTTTCGGACGTTATCCCTCGTTCGTCGGACACGACTACGAAGAGATCCGCAAGCGTCTCGTTTCGGCGCGTAACATCGCCGGGATGTCCGTCTGGTGCCAAAGCGGGGGATGGAGCGGGTTCCGCTGCCTGACCCTGCTCGAAAAAGAAGGCATCTGGAACGAAATCAATACCTATGTGACCCTTCGTGTTTTTCGCGACAAGCTCACCGCCGATCAGGCCTTACAGGCTTACAGCAAGGAGCATCTCGGCACTCCGAACTGGCTGCCGTTGCGCGAACTGATGGATCTGTCCGAACACACCATCAAGAATCTACTCTACATCGACGAATTTGCCACCCGCCGCATTTTCTTTCGACGGCTGCGCCTGCCACCGATCATTGCCGTCTACTGGAAACACATCCTCGTCAGCCATCTCGTTCGCAAAACACTGCGCTGCTACATCTCGGCCACCGCCGGGCGCGAAATTGTCCGTAGCGGCTATCGGGCACTACGCAATATTCGACGCATGAAACAACTCGCCGCCGGACTGGGGCTACCGCAGGAGGATTTCGATTTTCAATACGACACCTTCCGCATCATCGCCGTCGCCCGCGCCTACTACTTTCTGCCTCACCCCGAACGCAGCCTGATCCTCCTGAAAAAAATGAAAGCGAACTACGAAACCAAATGGCCCGAGCCACGTTACGCCGTCCATATTGACCCCAAACCGTTTCCTCTGCGCCGAGTGCACCTTCACCGGATCATCAAGATTGTTTGCCGCCATCGCCACAGTTACCGCCTGCTCGACCGCTTGCTGGCCGTCACGCTCTACTCCGTCCTCGGCCCCCTCGTCCGCCGAGCAAACCGCAAGATTTTCCCTGATTTTGCACAGGAACAGGCCATGGGCATCGACTCGGTTTTTAAATAAATTCTCCGCTGAAGGATTTATCCCTGACGTTTTCCTAACCGAATTCTAATCACCCGTGAACAGAAAAAGGGTCTGATTGGGGCATGAAAACATCCAGAGCCGACCTGCATGTGCATAGTAAATATTCGGATCGCCCCAGCGAGTGGTTCCTCCGCCGCATCGGTGCGCCGGAAAGTTTTATGGAGCCGCTGGAGGTGTACAACGCCTGCAAAGCGGCTGGCATGGACTATGTGACGATTTCCGATCACAACTGCATTCGCGGCGCATTAGAAATCGCCCATCTGTCGGACACCTTTATTTCCAGTGAGCTGACCACCTACTTTCCCGAAAACGGATGCAAGATCCACTGTCTGGTTTCCGGCATCACGGCGGGACAGTTTCCGATCCTCAGCGAACTGCGCGAAAACATCTACGATCTGCAAAACTATCTAAATCAGAACAACATCATCCACTCCATCGCCCATCCGCTCTATCGGGTGAACGATAAGCTGTCGGTCGAACTGTTTGAAAAACTAATCCTCTTATTTAACCGCTTCGAGGGAATCAATGGATCGCGCGATCCGCGCGCCTGCGACATGGCCAATCTGATTTTCAACAACCTCACGGCGGACGACATCGTCCGGCTGGCCGACCGACACGGCATCGATCCCGTCGGCTCCGAACCTTGGAAAAAAGTTCTGACCGGTGGCAGCGACGATCACAGCGGGCTCTACATCGCAGGGGCACACACCATCACCCCGCACGCGGAGAACGTCGACGAATTCCTGCTCCACCTGCGCAGTGGAAATCACGAGCCGGGCGGACGCGGCGGCACCAGCATCCGGCTGGCCAACAGTCTTTATCGGATTGCCTACAGCTATTACAGCAGCCGCTTTCTCGGCAACGGAAAAGTCGACACCTCTGTGATGGGGGCCATGCTTCGCAAACTCTCTGGCGAAGCGCCCAAAACGCCGGAACCGACTGGTCTGCGCACCAGTGTGAAAGCCGCCGTAAAAAAAATGGTCATGAAGAAAAAACGGCGACAGCTCAGCGATATTGAACTGCTCATCGTCGACGAATTCACCCGCGTTCTGGAGGAAAATCCCAATCCAACACGCGACCCCAACGAACAGGACAGCGAAGACGCGCACAACTTCCACGCCGCCTGCAATATCAGCCAGCAACTCAGCTACACCTTCCTTAGCAAATTTGTCACCAAGCTCAGCAAGGGAAACATCATCGGCAGCCTCCAATCCATCTCTTCACTTGGCCCCATCCTGCTCGGTATCGCCCCCTACTTCACCGCATTCGCCACCCAGCATAAGGACGAAGCATTTCTCAAGAGTCTGGACGAACACTTTCCCGCTGCAAACTCCCTGCGCAAAAAAAGCGGCAAACGCGCATGGGTCACCGACACCTTCGGCGATGTAAACGGCGTGGCTCACACCATCAATACGCTCGCGGGACTGGCCCACCAAAAGGACAAACCGATCACCGTCGTCACCTGCCTCAAAAACGACCCCACGGTGACGTATCCCTGTAAAAACTTTAAGCCGGTCGGATCCTTCCCGCTACCGGAATACGAATCACAAACCGTCACCTTTCCGCCCTTCCTTGAAATCCTGCACTACTTCGAGCAGGAAAAATTTGATGAAATCATCATTTCAACCCCCGGCACACTGGGACTGTGCGGTCTGATGGTCGCCCGCCTGCTCGGCCTCACCATCCGCGGCATCTATCACACCGACTTCCCGCAATTTGTTCAAAGCGTCACCGACGATGACTCCCTTGGCGAGGTCACCTGGAAATATATGCGCTGGTTCTACAGCGACATGGACACCATCTATGCGCCGACCGCAAGCTATCGCCGACTGCTTATCGAGAACGGATTTGATGCGCCCAAAATCAGCGTGCTACCCCGTGGCGTAAATCTGAACGATTTCAACCCGCAAAAACGCCGCAAAGAGTTCTGGGCTGGCTATAACCTCAACGGCGGTTTCAAATTCCTCTACGCCGGACGGGTCTCCAAAGAAAAAAATCTCGACAACATGATCAACGGATTCCTTCAACTTCTGAAGGAATATCCAGACGCCGATCTGGTCATCGTCGGCGATGGACCCTACTGCGATGAGCTGCGCGAACGCTACGCTCACAAACGCATTGCCTTCACCGGATTCCTGCATGGGGACGACCTGCAAACCGCCTACGCCAGCGCCGACGCCTTTGTTTTCCCCAGCATGACCGACACCTTCGGCAACGCCGTGCTCGAAGCCCACGCCTCCGGACTGCCCGCCATTGTTTCGGACGAAGGCGGTCCGCAGGAAATTGTCACCTCGCACAATTCCGGTCTCGTCATCGATGCGCGCACGCCCGGCACCTTCTGCCGGGCCATGCACCGTCTGCTAGACGAGCCGGACACCTACGCCGCTCTCAAAGAGCATGCGTTACAAAAAGCAAAAGACAGCCGATGGGAAACGGCGCTTCAGCTGCTGAATTAGCCGCAGGGGTTGCGCGGCGGGAGACGAGATTCGGGATAAAAAATACGGGCTTCAGGACATCCCGAAACCCGCATCTCGAATCACGAACCGATCTTACGCATCATGCTTATACAAATGCACATCGCTCTGCGGGAACGGAATGCAGAGGCCTTCGGCCTCCAGACGTTTTTTGATGGCTTCGTTCAGCGCAAAGAATACCGGCCAGTAATCCGCCACGTTCACCCACGGACGAACGGCGAAATCAATACTGCTGTCGTTCATGGCGGACACCCCGACAAACGGCGCGGGATCTTTCAGTACGCGCTCATCTTTTATAATCTCATCGAGCAGTGCCGCTTTGGCAGTATCAATGCTGTCGCCATAGCTGATGCAGGCGGTCAGATCCAACCGACGGGTTCCCTCTGCGGAATAGTTAATGATGTTGTCGCCCATCATTTTCGCATTCGGAATAATCACGCGCTTGTTATCCGGCGTATTCATCGTGGTGGTGAAAATATGAATCACCTTGATCACGCCGGTCGCTCCGGCACCTTCCACAAAGTCGCCGACCTTGAACGGACGGAACAGGAGAATCAGCACGCCAGCGGCGAAATTGGCCAGCGAACCCTGAAGAGCTAAACCGACGGCCAAACCGGCGGCACCGAGTACGGCGATAAAGGAGGTGGTCTGCACGCCGACCTGATTCAATGCCGCAAGAATTACAAATATGACCAAGGCAGCATGCACCAGACTGCTGGTGAAGCCGACAATCGCATGGTCGACCTTCGCGCGCTCCATGGTTTTCTCAAGCAGGGACTTCAAGAGTTTTGCCAGCCAGCGACCGATCACAAAAATCAAAATCGCCGCGACGACTTTCATCCCGAATTTTGTGAGCAGTTCCTGAGCGGTTTCGACCCACTCCGGTGTACTCGACAGCATTTCCTGAACATTGTTGATTGCTCTCTGCGCCACATTCGTTTCCATGAGCTCCCCTTTTCTGCTGATTGCCTTCGGCTTGAGGGCGACCCTACTGCATTTTTCCAAGCCTTGGAAAATAAAAAGCCAGCCGGATCATCTCAATGAGCCCGATCCTTCGGGCCGGCTTCCAAGCCTTGGAACGTATATTTAAAGAAGTCCAGCCTCGCGGTGTTTGGCGGCGATGGTTTCAACCTTCAAAAAGATGCGTTTACGGGTTTCCATTTGCTGTTCCGGTTGACAATCTCATAGTTTAGGTAGTTTAATACCGCCTTCGCTAGGGGCGTCTTCCGCAAGACCGGAAGACTGAGAACGTACCCTTTGAACCTGCGCGGGTCATGCCGCGAAGGGAAGCAGATCGGCGGACGGTCTCTCTTCCCAAACAGAAAGACCGAATGAAAACAATACATGCCGACACCTTTTTCCCACACTCGTCCAAAGTCTACGTGACCGGATCACGCCCGGACCTGAAGGTGCCTTTCCGCGAAATCGAACTGGCCCATACCCTCAACGAAGACGGCTCGCAGAAAAATTTCAATGCCCCGGTTCGGGTGTACGACACCTCCGGCCCGCAGACCGAAGGGCCCCTGCCCGCCATTCGCACCGGCTGGATCGCGGAGCGCGAGCACGCTACGCAGATGGAACTCGCCCGCGCCGGCACCATCACCCCGGAAATGGAATTCATTGCCATCCGCGAAGCCGTTGAACCCGAACTCGTGCGCGACGAAGTCGCCGCCGGCCGCGCCGTCATTCCGGTCAACCGCTGCCATCCCGAATGCGAACCGATGATCATCGGTCGGAAATTCCGCACCAAAATCAACGCCAACATCGGCAACTCCGCGCTCGGCTCCTCCATTGAAGAAGAGCTCGAAAAAATGAATTGGGCCGTCCTGTGGGGCTCGGACACCGTGATGGACCTCTCCACCGGCGTACAGATTCACGAAACGCGCGAAGCCATCCTGCGCCACTGCCCGACCCCGATTGGCACCGTCCCGCTCTATCAAGCCCTCCAGAAAGTCGATGGCGATGTCGATGCACTCACCTGGGATGTCTATAAGGAAACCCTCATTGAGCAGGCCGAACAAGGCGTCGACTACTTCACCATCCACGCCGGTGTTCTCAAGGAGCACGTTCCGCTGGCCAACAAACGCCTGATGGGCATCGTCAGCCGCGGCGGATCTATCCTCGCCCAGTGGATGCAGAACAAAGGCGAGGAAAACTTCCTCTACACCCATTTTGAAGAAATTTGTGAGATCCTGCAGAAATACGACATCACCTTCTCGCTCGGCGACGGCCTGCGCCCCGGATGCCTGGCCGATGCCAACGACGAAGCCCAATTCGGCGAACTCAAAACCCTTGGCGAACTCACACAGGTCGCGTGGAAGCACGGATGCCAAACCATGATCGAAGGCCCCGGCCACGTGCCGATGCACAAGATTAAAGAGAACATGGACAAGCAACTCGAAGACTGCTTCGAAGCCCCCTTCTACACCCTCGGCCCGCTGGTCACCGACCTCGCCGCCGGCTACGACCACATGAACAGCGCCATCGGCGGCGCGATGATCGCCTGGTACGGATGCTCCATGCTCTGCTACGTCACTCCAAAAGAACATTTGGGACTGCCGAATAAAGAAGACGTCCGCGAAGGCGTGGTCTCGCACAAGATCGCGGCGCACGCCGCTGACCTCGCCAAAGGCATTCCCAACGCACAGGATCGCGACGACGCCATCAGCCTCGCCCGCTTTGAATTCCGCTGGGAAGACCAGTTCAATCTCTGCTTCGATCCGGAAAAAGCACTCCGCTTCCGCAAAGAATCGATGCCGCCCGGTGAAAAGTTTGAAGCTGAGCAGCGCTACTGCTCCATGTGTGGCGAAAAGTTTTGCTCCATGCGCATCAATCATGATATCCGCAACGGGTAGTTGCGGATATCGGTTATCTGTTAGTGATTATTTGTTATCAGTTCTGGGGCTATTGAACGGTTATCGCCGCAGCCTACTACAGCCGGACGCTCTTACATCCGAATAACTATTAACCGATAACTGTTAACTGCTAACTCGGTATTTTTAACTGCCGGAGGTGAACTCTTCCAGGCTGTCGCAATAGGCTTCGACCGCTTCCCGAATGGCTGCGTGATCCTCTTCTTTGGGGGCACCCTGCCATTCGTAACATCCTGTAACGTCCCATCCGGATTTTTCCGTTTTCGCGTCAAAATCACGTTGGGCACCGCCGACCCAACCAAAGGAACCGAAGCGGAACACTTTTCTATTTTTGACCTTCTTCAACATCAGCTCATCGATCACATGGGCCATGGGCGGGAACATTTTGTATTCATAGGTGGGCATCCCGAAGATCAGGCCGGCGGATTTCCAGGCATCACCCAGAACGTGTCCGACGTCATCGCCCGGCACCTGGAATACGTGAACGGGAATCTTACGTTTTCGCAGCACCTCGATAATGGTGCTTACAATCTGCTTGGTATTGCCGTACATGCTGCTCCAGACGAGCGTCACCTCTTTCTCTGCCGGACCCTTGCCGTATTCGGCATAGCGTTTGTAATGATCGATGATCACGCTGGGGTTGTCCCGCCAAATAATCCCGTGGGACGGGCAGATCACTTTTATGTCCAGCCCCGCGAGCTTTTCCAGCCCTTTGAGAACAAAGTTGCTGAAACTGGCCACAATATTGGAGTAATAGCGAAGCGCCTCCTTCTCATAGAACGCATGCTTCTCATCGGAAACCTGGTCGTCAAACACCGCATCATCCTCAACGGCGCCGTAGGACCCGAAGGCATCACAGGCGAACAGGATGCCGCGCTTCGTCTCATAGGTCATCATGGTTTCCGGCCAGTGGATATTGGGGGTATTGAAAAACTGCAGCTCGTAGTCGCCGGACGTCAACGTCTGGCCGTCGGTAATGGCAATGGCTCTGTCCGCCGGCACGGAGGAAAAGGCCTCCACCAGAGGAATCGCTTTTTCCGAGCAGTAGATCTTCGCCTTGGTATTGATCTTACAGAACTCGCCCAGCCAGCCGCTGTGGTCCGGCTCCATATGGTTAACAACCAGGATGTCGATGTCCTCGATAGCAAGCGATGCGGACTCGATCTGGCGGGAAAACTCGGCCGGAAAATCCATAATATCCTGTGTCAGGTCGATCAGAATGTTCTGCTCGCCTTTAATCAGATAGCCGTTAATGGACACACCGTGGGGAATCGGCCAGATTCCTTCGAACAGATAATCCTTGTCCTCAATATTCACCGAAAGACGATAAATCTCATCGATTACCTTATGAATTTTCATTTTTCCCATCTCCTTACTGATTGCTCATATCCATGCGCTAAAGTTTCACCAACATCCCCGCCCAGAAGATCTCAAGTATTTGAAACATGATTGTATCTGTCAGGAAATAGATTTCAAGCTCCCGCCCCGCGAAAATCATTGAGCCGGAAACTTCCATGGGAGTCCTTCGGCGAGCTCAGGACATTTGCCGCGCGGCGGTGGGTGGCCAGCCATGAGCGAACCCTCAAAGAGGGTGAGTCGAATGGTGCCCCGGAGAGGACTTGAACCTCCGACCTACGGATTAGGAATCCGTTGCTCTGTCCAGCTGAGCTACCGGGGCGGGAAGAGAAAGATGAAATATGAAGGATGAAACCTGAAAGGGGAATTGGTTTCTATTTAAAAAGTGAAATTGGACATCCAGCTGCCTGTCCCGCCGTAGCTTCAACGAAGCGAAGGGGGAAGCTTTTAGCGTCGGCTGGATCCCTTCTCTATGATGCCGGAGACCAGATGGGTCTGGTTGGGGTAAAGTGAGGGCGGGACGAATTCGCGACCCACGTCTTTCATGATCATGTGCCTAGCGCAGTTCTCCTGATGACCCCGACAATACACCTGTTTAAGCATCTCAACGGCCTTGGAGTCCACCGCGCCATTAACGAAGAAGGCACACGTTTCAATCAGCTCGCAATCCATAATAATCACTCCTCTTCGGCACCGCCGACCTAAACGAGCTCTTCTTCCCACTCGGAAAGCAGCTCTTCCACATGTGCGTAAAACTCGCGGAGTTCAAACGGCTTCTCCATGCAAAGGGTGGCACCGAGTTCTCGGGCGGCATGCAGGTCACCGTGCAGGCCCTCCCCGCCGGCACCGGATATGGCGAGAATTTTCTGTCCAGGGAACTTTTCTATCAAAACAGATATCAATCCAAAGCCATCCATCTGAGGCATATTGATGTCGGTGACGACAAGATGAACACCCTCGTCAGGTAAAACCTCCAGCGCATGCACGCCGTTTGAAGCTGACAGGACGGTATGTCCCTGCCTTTCCAAAGCTACAGTAAGTAGCACGACCATACTGATCTCATCGTCGACTACCAGGATGTGCGCCATATGCCCCCCCCCGTTCATTTCCGGCATGATGACGTCGGTGATGAGCAGATCAATCTCTCCGGCATGCGTTTCAGCTGTCTGAAGGGCTTCCCCCGGGGTGGCGGCCATCAGCACGGTGTAGCCCCCCCCCTCTTCCAGCATCATCCTGGTCATATCCAAAATGGCGGCGGCGTGTTGCACAAGGGGAAGAACTGTGGGATGTAGGACGTAACGGGGCGGGGTCGTAGACCGCATTGGGGCTTCAGCGTTAAACGCGGGCGATTGGGGGGAGCAAATCAAAATGGGTTTCGCGCGAATAGAGAATCAGACCGTGCTGAACCGCGAGTGCGGCAATCCAGATATCATTGGTTGGAATGGGTTTCCCCAGCAGACGGAGCGGGGCGAATACGGCGGCAAAATGGTGCGTTGTGTTTTCGTCGGGATAAAGCACCTGAACGCGGTCGGAGTTTAAAAACAGCGTTAAGGTTGGAAAAACCAGCAAGCCCTGACGCAGTCAGTTTGGAAACGTTTTGAGTTTCATCACAGAGGAAGGCGGGTACTATCAAGCCCATGAGCTTGTATTTTACTCTTCTGATTTGTGGTCTGTTCCTGATTGGCATCGAAATTTTTGTGCCGGGCGGCGTGCTCGGCATTTTCGGTGCGTCGGCGCTGATCGGTGCGGCGGTTGTCGGTTTTACGATTTTCCCACTCTGGCTCGGATGGCTCAGTGTTTTTATCATCCTCGCGCTGACGGGGCTGGCGGTTTTCGTCTGGATGAAATATCTTCCACAAAGCCCAATCGGAAAGGCGCTCTCGTTATCGCAGAAAATCAACAAGAAGGATCAGGACGACTCCCTTTGGACGCCCGGCATGACGGGAACCGCGCAGAGCGAACTTCGCCCGGCAGGCAAAGCGACGATTGAGGGCCAGCACGCGGATGTGATTGCTGACGATGGAGCCTGGATCGGGCACGATGCCGCGATTGAAATTGTCCGGGTTTCCGGAAATCGAATTTATGTGAAGGAAAGAGATGTGGAAAGTGGAACGTAGAATGTGGAAAGTGATTTGTGTTGCCGTAGTACTCTTCGCGGCTCTAAACGCACAGGCGATTGAATTTGTTCAGACCGAACAGTTTATCAGTAGTGAAGGCGAAATCCTGCGGGAAGAAACCTGGGTTTCGGCACAGACCATCACGCTGGGCGGCGAGACCTCCAACGATCTGTTCGCGATTGCTTCAACGATCGACCTCGACGGCATCTTCCAAGGCGACACATGGGGGTGCGGCGACACCATCAGCACGCATGGGATATTCCGCAATGATTTGCGATTGATGTCACGCACGGCGCAGGTTTCCGGAACCCTGTACGGCTCGCTGGTCGCCGCAGGCAATACCGTTAAAATTGAACGAACCGCTATTCTCCATGAAGACCTGCTCTGCCTTGGAGAAAGCGTCGTCCTTGAGGGATCGGTGGATGGCAATGTGCGAATCATGGCACAACGAGTGACGCTTGGCGGACGCATTGGCGGAGATGTATTAATTGCAGCACAGGACATTGTCGTTCTCCCCGGAACCATCCTCAGCGGAAACCTGACCTACACCGCCCCCCAAGAGCTGGTACTCCCCCCCTCCGTCGTCCTTTCCGGCGAACTAACGCGTACATTTGCGGCCGTGCCGGCCCGACAGATTTTCAAATCGAACCTCGTTGGCCACTTCCTCTTTGGATTCGCCGCGCTGATCACCGGCTTGGTCTTCATGGGCCTGTTCCCGCGCTATACAAGCGGCTCCGCCATGGCCTTACGCAACTCACGCGGCATCTGTATGCTGATTGGCTTCGTTGCTCTGTTCATGCTTCCGGTCATCGCCTTCCTTCTGCTGTTCACCTTTATCGGAACGCCGCTCAGCATCCTGCTCATCCTCTTCTACCTCATCCTGCTCTATCTGAGTAAAATCGTCGTTGCCCTAGTGATTGGAACCGCTATCCTGCGGCGAAAAGAGTTTAACAAACGCACCGTAGCGGCCCCGTTAGCGCTCGGCCTGCTCATCATCTACGCCCTCACCAGCTTCGCCGTCGCCAGTATGCTGATCAACATTCTGGTCATCATTTCCGGGCTCGGTGCCCTACTGATCGCCCTTTTCAAAAAACCGGTGCTGGTCATCCAGACACCAAACGCTATCAATGAAATCAAATAAGGAGAAATAACATGCCAGTCATATTAGGAATCTTTCTACTCGTCGTAATCTTTGTTTTTGCAGCTATCATTCTGTCGGTGCTCGCAGCCTGGGTACAGGCCTGGGGTTCGGGCGCCTACATCAAAATGACGAGCCTCCTCGGGATGAAACTCCTGCGTAAAGTGCCGGTCATGTTGATCACCCATGCACGTATTCAAGCCACCAAAGCAGGGATCGACATCGACACCGACCTGCTCGAAGCCCACTACCTCGCCCGCGGCAATGTCATCAATGTCGTACAAGCCCTGATCGCGGCCGACAAAGCCAACATTGAACTCAGTTTCCAGCAAGCCGCCGCAATCGACCTCGCCGGGCGCGACATCCTCGACGCCGTCGCCACCAGCGTAAATCCAAAAGTCATCGACTGCCCCAACCCCGATAAAGGAAGCGCCTTCCTCGACGCCGTGGCCAAAGACGGAATCCGTCTACTCATCAAAGCCCGCGTCACCGTTCGCACCAACCTCGAACAACTCGTCGGAGGGGCCACCGAAGACACCATCATCGCCCGCGTCGGCCAGGGAATCGTCAGCGCCGTCGGATCCATGACCTCCTATAAAAACGTCCTCGAAAACCCCGATCACATTTCTCAGAAAGTTCTCGAAAGCGGCCTCGATGCGCAGACCGCCTTTGAAATTGTCTCCATCGATATCGCCGACGTCAGCGTCGCCGGAACCGCTAACACCGCCAACGTCGGTGCACAGCTTGAAACCGAACGCGCCGAAGCCGACAAAAAAATGCGTCAGGCCGAGGCCGAAGGCCGCCGCGCCATGGCGATCGCTCAGGAGCAAGAAATGCGCGCGCGCGTGCAGGAGATGCAAGCCAAAGTGATTGAAGCGCAGGCTGAAGTTCCAAAGGCTATCGCACAGGCCTTCCGCGACGGCAACCTCGGCGTCATGGACTTCTACAAAATGCAGAACGTCATGGCCGACACCTCCATGCGCGAAAACCTCTCGGGCGGAGACGAGTCCGGAAAAACGGAGTAGGTGTAGAAATATGAAAGATGAAGTATGAATGATGAATAAAGGCCAACGCCGCCTGAGTTCCGATTTCATACTTCATCTTTCATCTGTCATCTTTTCCATTAAAACCAAAGGTTTTAGATGAATGTAGCCACAGCAGGAATTGAAGAGCTCATTTGGATCGTCGTCGGCATCTTCTGGGTCATCGCCCAGATTGCTGGCGGCGCGGCCAAAAAGAAAAAGGCTTCGCCCTTCAGGGGGAATCCTCAGGATGAACCCCGCCCGGCCACCGACAAGGTAGGTGAGCCGGCAGAGAATCCACCTGTCCTGAGCGAAGTCGAAGGGTTCGCCAACCTGATGCAGAAGCTTGCCGGCGTGCAGGAGATCAAGGCTCCGAAGCCACAGTGGATTGAGGAA